>Ga0210059_1017028_pt1 | contig 10415 bp, 7 predicted proteins | sample Ectturendosymbi2_FD_188042 | JGI IMG/M metagenome (GOLD analysis project Ga0210059, IMG submission 188042) | Ecteinascidia turbinata endosymbiont from Florida, USA - Sample 2 (SPAdes) (version 2) | ecosystem: Host-associated > Tunicates > Ascidians > Unclassified | place: Key West, Florida...
CCCCTATATTCTAATATCTACCCCTGTCTGTGAGACTGGATTTTTAACCCCTGTTCACATTACAGTAAAACAGAAGTCAAAGAATAAGCCGGACATTTGGAATGACATGAGTTTAGCTATCACCAATACGTCTCCACGAATTTCAAGACTGGTTGCACCGCTGCAAGCACAGTCGTCCCACTGATTAGCATGGGTGCTGTTAGTTATGCATATGAATGTAACTACAGTGGATGTAGGCTGCCATGTAAAATGATGTGCTTTTCATCTTGTCGGTTGTTATTTGAACACCTTAATGTTGCAGTTAATGGCTGGGTCTAAGCGACTATCTCATATTTTTGAATGGGGTCGCGAGATGAAAAAGGTTGGGAACCACTGCACTAGAACCAGGGCCAGTGCTAGGAACTGCGGGGTTCAATTAGAAAACTGATGACGGGGCCCCCACTCTATACATAAGTAAAAGATCATATATGTTTCTATTTTGTGTGCTATGTTCGTCTTCAAATCCAAAAAATAAATGCTTGATATACTCACAGTTTGAAAGACTGAAAGCTATTATTAATTTTAAATACCAAGCATAATGATTACAGATATAGTGCTTGTACGCAGGTCTTTTAGAGACTTTTCAGGCTTTTTTATTTTCAGTCTCCGAATATATTTTCAAGGCCAATGATTTTAACAATGCAATTTTCTATAGATAGCATTGCCAAATTGTTTAGTCTCTCTTGTGAAATTTTTGATTATAAGTATGTTTTGACAATTTTGAAAAACCTCTTTCACCTCATGCAACTGTTACAGGCATTGTTAAGTGAATCCTCAAAGCAATAAAAACATTAAAAAATGTTGTCAATTCACTGTCTCTACTACCAGGTAATCAAACAGAGTATGAGGTGTAAAGATACTGGACGGAAGAAAGTTTTCAAAGCTTCAAGTTCTTCAGCCAACAGTTAGCTGTCAACGTCATTCGTTTTTTTAACTCTGTTTTATTGTGATAACTGTTAAAGTTAACGGCCACAAAGATGGCGGCAAGTAAATCAGTCACAGTTTATTGACGGGAAACTAGTTTCGCGTTTTCCAACGCATCATCAGTACTGTAAATGACAAATCTTACAGGCGAAATGTTGCCACTTGAAAAAAGCAAAGAAAACACACGAACTGTGGCTAGTTGCAACGACATCACTAAAAATTTTTTTCGAAGCTAAAAGGCTGACCTTCCCAGAGCCTCATAAACCAGTCACTGCTAAGAAAATCTGCGTTTGGCAGCGGTCTAACAAAGACACTTTTCCTCTGGAGATAACACACGTGCGCGATGACGATTGCCAGAGGGAAGCCACGCGATTTAAACAGACCGTAACAGTTCACGAAAAATCAAGAAAGGCAGAGAAAATGTAGGCTAGACTGATTTACTTGCCGCCATCTTTGTGGCCTTTAATTATGAAAAATGGATACGCTTGCAAGTTTTAATCGTCGCAGAAGAATGAAAGCAGAAAGCAGGCAGATTCCTCAGAAGCTTGCCGCAAGGCCAAAGTTTGTTAACTGTTAAAGTTCTGCTGTATGTTCCTTTTTTTCTGTCTTCTGCATATTTTGAAAGTTATTTAGAAATCCAAATCATTTTACATGGCCTCTAACTTTAAGTTATTCAAATGTAGGCTACACTATATGGACTGAATTGCTTGGTTTAGCACTAAGTTGGAGCACTGATCAATGTACGCTTCTTTCCGATCATCCAAATGTTGATCTTCTGTCTCATATGAAAACATTCTCTTTTTGGTGGTTGTTCGTCGCAGATTTTTTCCTGAAAATGTCTAACATACAATGGTAATTTAACACATTCAACCAATTCACTTGCACCTGCTGGAACATCATTTAAAACCTTGACTATTTTTCATGCTCTTTATCAGTTGTCTGTCAATTACAAAGGTTTTTGTGTAACTCCTAGAAACTCCATGTGGCTTCCAAACGATTCTTTGAATTTTCATGCTCACATAACCTTGTATGAAGGCTAGACCAGTTGTTGAATCCACTTGTTGATAATGCACTGGTTGCGTCCTTGCTAAAAAGTTTGCAGTAAAAGCTATAAATTTAATATGCAGTCTGAGAGCACATAATCCAACCAAGGTCTTTCAACACTTTGCCATTTGGAAGCTTCCTCCAACAGTGAAACTTTGAAAAACACAATCTTTTTTCATTTCTTGGAAAGCTGTTCACTGGACTATTTAGAGGATCTTTAATTGTTAAATAATCTCTTACATTTTTATTTACATGTGCTGATCAGCTAGTTGGTTCATCATACATCTGAATTATAACTATACCCGCAGATGATCTACCACTGTTTGAGTTTGTTTTTTTTCGATGATACGTACGCTTTCTGCTATTTGGCACCATCTTTTGATGCATTGAGATCATCTCCAATTTGGATTGGATTTCGATTTGACGAACATAAATCCATTCATCTCTGCATCTACCGGGATAGAAACAAAACAACGCATGTTTTAAATTGTGGCCTAGTATACTTTTCTTAGAATACAAAAAAAGGTTTCAAACTGCCGGGGCGGGGCGCCTTGAGGCGCTGGGCCCAATTTGATGAAATCGGTCAAATAGGCTTAAAACCGGCTGGCTGCGTAACAATAACATGGCAGCAAATATTTACAGGTTCGTCTCAAGTTACGATGGTAGGCGTTTTTTACTTTTACCCCATGTTACTTTTGAACACTGGTGCCACGCCTGGTGATTTTTTGACCGGCCTAGTGATCTAGAGATTTTTCAATGCAATCTCGTGATTATTTTGCAAAACATGTGTTTTTGAAGATATTCGGTTGTCTTTTTTCAAACTTTTCAGCCGTTTTCAACTTGTAAACAATCAAGTACGTGAATGGTTGTTTGAAGATTTGAACCAACAGCACTATAAAATGTTTCTGATTTGAGTTTCTAATTTTGCTCTTCCGCGCTGTTAATTGCTGCAATACTAGTAATAACGGCATTTTCATTTCGTTGCAGAAATGCTACAGAAGAACTAAATAAATATTAGGTTGATTGGTCTACAATACTCCATGAGTGGTGTCGTTTTCAGCTCTGAATGATTGTTGATATGACATTTTCCAGGCTTCAGCATGATCTATTTTAACAAACATACAAATGATGCAAAGGTGTTTGGACAATGAAGTAACAGTGGCGGATATTGGGGCCACTGCCCCCCAAACGCCTGTGGCGACCCTTGGGGCGCCCCTTTTTAGTGCCCATGGAAGTAGAAACAGAGATAAAAAATATTCTAAAATAAAAATTTTTTTCGCTTAGTTAAACGTCAGGATTTACGTGCCGGACTTTGCCCAACCTCTTGTCGAATAGCGTGAACAATGCTATTGTTTGGTAACAGTACCACTGTTTCGTTATTTGTTTGCCGCGTGAATGAGAACTGCCCAGCCTTCACAGTTCTCGACTTGCCGTTGGGTTGTACACAATTGGTCTGTTTTTTTTACAAGGTTATTTCTTTAATGCCTGATGACCGCCTTGAAAGGAAAAGGAAAGGCAGCAGTAAAATAGGAATGCAATATGGAAAACTTGTAACTGACTCAAGATTTTACAAGAGTCCAAACTGAAAACGAGAAACTAGTTTCACAGCTGTTGCCAGTGCAGTTCGTCAGTCCGCAGTTTGTCTGCATCGTAGTGCAGTTTTGCAACATAAAAGTGAGTTCTTGACGGAACTAATCTCCTGATTGATAGGGGCGTAACGAGGATAGATGGCGCCCGGCGCAAGAAGCAAGTTTGGCGCCCCCATGTTTGAGCGTGAGGTCTTTCGGAAGCAAATGTACTGTATTGAAGAAAGTGCTTGTGGCATTGTTGGGACTTTTTGGCGCTCCCACAATCATTCGGCGCCCCAGAGTGATTCGGTGCCCGTGGAATTGCGTACCCCTTGCCCCTCTCGTTACGCCCCTGCTGATTGAACCATTTACGCTGCGTGTAAAAAGCTGCAGATATATACGTTAGCAAACAACTTGCCGCTATGTGACAAAAATGCATTGAACGTGCTCGATTAGCTCAAAGAATTATGACCTACTGTAACTGTGCAACTCCTCACTTCATATACATGGACAACGCAGAAGAGTATTGAATTACTGCTAGGGGCGCAACGAGGTCAGATGACGACCGAGGCAAGAAGCAAGTTTGGGGTCCCCATGTTCGAACCTGAGGTCTTTCGGAAGCAAATGTACTGCACTGAAGTACTTGTGACATTGTTAGGACTTTTCGGCCCCCCGATGTCATTCGGCGCCCTCATAATGACTCGGCGTCCGCGGAATTGTGCCCCTTGTCCCCCGTCGTTACACCCGCGACGCACCTCAACTAAACCATGGTACACAGCTCTAACCAAAGGCATACGGGAACCTTGGGCTTCACGGGGAAATATTTTCAATTTGCCCGAATTTTTGCGCCACTTTGAGGAAAACGAATAGGAAAGTTTTTCAGGGCGATGGTTCTGCTTAAGCAACTTGCAGAAACATATCGGGAAGTTTTTCCTGAAGTTTTTAAATCTTGTCCAAATCTCCCCCACTTCGTACGCCTATAGCTCTAACGCAGAAACATTGGAAAAATACTAGCTATCTACAGCTTGGTGGATTGATTAATTGGTTTTACATGGTCGTAACAATTTTTGCTCAACGTTTGAATATTTGCAGTATAAAATTGGGGGAATGACGGCGCCTTTTGCCCCCATCTGGCTGCACGTCAGTATCAGTTTATTTAGGAACAACCATAAACAAGCATCAAATCATGCAATAGAAAACAAACCACATTAGAACAGCGTTTATTTTGTTCCCAGGACATCTGACATAACCATACGGTTTTCTAGTCAGATACCCTGATGAATAAGGAAGAAAAAAAATAGAGGAAAAGAAAACAAGTCCTAACTGAACAGCAAATTTTCACAGTGGCGATCCAGGCTAGGTAGTGTAGCATGTCATGTATTGCCAGAGCATATCTGGAAAACAACATCTGCCCTTTCATAATACAAAATTATTTATTTGTAGCGTTTTGGAAGTGATGATATGTTTGCTTTGCTGATTTTTAATGTTGATATCATTGCTCTTCTTGAAGTTTATGTTTTAATTTAGTAACAAATAGATGATAATTTGGTATTGAACGAATTGTTGGATCTATGGAAGACCATATTCCTATTCCTGTATATGTAAATGACTTTTGAGCTATTTTTAATCTAGTCCGAGGAATGGCATATTCAATACTTGATCGTTGTCTTGTATGATAAGAATGAATATCTTCAATTCTTGTGAAAAGGTCTATAAATTGTTTGGGAACTAATCTAAAATTAATTTTATACATTAATTTACTGATTTCTAGTTTAAAGATTCTGTTTAGGTTTTCTTTCTAGTTCTTTCTAGTATTGATTTCTAGTTTAAAGATCCGTCAGGCAACAGTTACTGATGGCTGTGTAGTTTTGATCCTTTTGTTGCAATTGGAAACCCGTAGACAACTCACCCTGGCCACGACGATAAATTTGGCATGGTTAGCGAAATCTGCAACCAACAGAAAAATGCTTGGCTTATTGGTTGTTAGATCGTTCCACTTACATCACATAAATGTGAGCAGAAAGGCAATCTTATGGCGAAATCTTTAACTTTTTTATTGGTGACTGTGGTGTTGGCGAAGGTTCGTGATTTTAAATTGGTAATAGGTTGATTCTCTGTGTTTTCTGGCCTGGATGAATAGAAGCAGATCCATCGCCAGATCAACAGCATTGTTGATGGTTTTCAGTTTATTCGGGGTTTTCGTAGTAGTATACAATGAATTTAAATAAAAAATGACTTCATGGGGAGACTAGAGCTTGACTTACGAAGTATTGATTGTGAATTTGGGGGCTCAGTTCGCTTGCTTCCACTTCTGTTGAACGGTGCCACAACTTTTTTTAATAACCTGGTCAAGTGGGATTGATGTTTTTTTCTTCATATCATCAATCCAATGTCGAAAAATGTGAAACGATATTGAAGACTTGATTGAAAATCTACCTTGTATTTTAGAGCAATATGCTTAGGGCTCAGTGTGAATCTATCATGCGATTATGAGATTGTTTTTCAAGATAGCCAGCAAAGGTACCTAAAATGGGAGTAGTGTCCTGGAAAATACCTTTTATTTACGTGTTGTTTTTGAATTGTCGCTTCAGCAATAAAAAAGTCTTTCATGTACATGTAACTGCACAAGCTTCGCTTGGAAACGTGATCGTCATTTAGCGTTTTATTTGAGCCCTGTCGTGGGACATGAGTTGTCACTTTCAAGTCTAAGAAGAACCGTTCTGCTTCTAACCAGGTCGGAAATGCGTTTCAGACAGTTCTTCACTGATTTCGCTACGGATAACCAAAACAGTGGCAAACGCTTGCGCGCAGCATGCTTTTATACCTTTTAAATACTTTTTGTAGATATACGAGATCTGTGTAGCTTGTGAAAAACGAGGCCCACTGTTTGGGACCCGTTTTAAACCTTTTCTGAATTAATGATACAAAGCGCATTCAAACTGTTTTTCCCTGAAAAATCGCGTAGTTCGACCAACAAAAATAGCCACTTTTTGGCCTACCAAAGGTGACCACTTTTGTGTTACACCCAACGATTGTCGCAGACAAACTTTGGTATGAAAGCAAGCGAAGACCTTCTTGGCTCCCCCCAATTTGACTGCCCCCCCAAACGTCTGGTATGGATCCGCCACTGTGAATTAATAAATTATTTTAAGTAAAACTGTAAACTTCGACGCAAAAATTTTAAATCTAGTGAGTTTTTTTCAGATCTTGTGAATTTTTTTGTGAATCTAGTGATTTTTACAGAGAAGCATGTTGCAGCACTGCTTTTGAACGCAGACATCGTGGCAGGTAATCAGCAAGACGGTGACTGGCTGGTGATTGCGGCAAATCACGTATTTGTATGCTGTGTGAAAAGAAGCCCAAGTAAATCTGTAACCATTGGCATCCGCATGGGCGGACAAAACGGGCGTTTTCCCCCTGTAAATGTGGTCTAAGAACCAAAAATCTATAGATAACCTGGAGACAGCAGTTTAATTTCGATTAATTGGTTTAATTCTTGCAATAACAGTTTATTTGCCGGTATGACACTCTCACTGCACAAAAGCCAGGTTCACTGTTCTGGTGTCATGCAGTAATCAGCTTGCAGTTCACTCATGTCCGTTCCTCGCCTGCAGCAGCAGAGGCAGGCTGCAAAGCTTGTGAGCAAATGGTTCGATCGTTAACCTCTATTATGTAAGAATGACATGGCAACAAATCTTCAAAGTATCACTTCAAGTTACGGTAGTTGGCGACGGCGTTTTGCCACATGTGACTGTTGAACGCAGACATCTTTGGCAGTCCTGTCGCCACGGGGGGACTTTGGTGGACTAATCACCCACAAAAATGCTCCAAGTCCCCCAAATTGAAATATGAAACACCATAAATCAATGGAGTTTTGTTAATTTTGACAATGTCAAGCCCCCCTGCAAAAACATAAAACCGTCTGTTGAAGACTTCCTGACGAAAGTTCTGATCTTTGGTAGAAAATGCTGCGAGACAGTGACTGCTGATAGTGGTAAGCCTTGTAGTTTTGTACTGTGTGAAAAGAAGCATAAATGAAAAAGAAGCATTGCTGCGCCAACGAAGCGCGATTTTTGCGACTGTTGCCGTAACACGGCGCATTGTCGTTATGGTTTAGAAAGGGCAAAGCGTTTCAGGAAGGTGCATTTGCGTTGCATCGTCAGCAACATGAAAAGGACAAGCAAAATGTTGAGGTTGCCCCCCCCCTGGACAAATTTCTGCGGACGCCCATGCATGGTAACCGAGATGATCAACGAGAAGGAGTGCCGTAGTGCAGGGGTTCTCAAACTTTTGGTGTTATGGAGCCCATGAAGAAATTGACCATAATTTACGGAGCCCCACAATAAATTTCTAAAAATAAAAACAAAAAAACACGTTATTTACCGATTGATGTTCCTGAGTAAATTGGAAGTGCTTTATTTGATTGTTCTTTGCCGTTATTGCTTCTTTGGACAGTTGCAAAATTAGCCAAGTCAGTATTTTAATAAGTAAACGAATAGCTCGAGGAGCACCGAGGTTTCTCTCGCGGAGCCCTGGGGCTCCGTACGGAGCACTTTGAGAACCTATGCCGTAGTGGACTTTTAGTTCTACCAGTAGCCATGGGCGTCCGCAGGGGGGGCAAAACGGGTATTTCCCCCCCTGGAAATTGGGACTAAGAAGCAAAAATTTCTGGAAAACGTGAAATCAGCAGTTTCATTCTGATTAGTTGGGTTGATTCTTGCAATGACAGTATATTTACCCATGTGGCACTCACACTGCACAAGAGTCAGGTTCATTGTTTATGGTAACATGCAGTTATGAGCTTGCAGTTCACTAAATCCGCTTCTTTGCCTGCAGAGGCAAGGTTGCAAAACTCGGCAGCGAATTGTTCTACTATTGGCCTTTGTTGCGTAACAATAACATGGCAACAAATCTTCGAAGATGCACTTCAAGTCACGGTAGTACGCGTTTTGCCGAATGTAACTATTGAACACAGACAATTTGGCAGGAAATGTGAGACAGTGACTGCCGATAGAGGTAAGCCACGTAGGTTTATTATGCTAATGGCGGAGAAACTGCCGGTGGCGCCGACATATTTTGTGTGGCTCTTCTAGATGAATAGCAATATCTCAAATTGATTGGGAGTTGCTGACTCACATTTAACGTTTATTTCCTTAATCAGTGTGCTTACACAAGTTCATGAAGTTAGTCACCAGCAGTGTCATTGTAAGAAGATTTTACATTGAGCAAGTGTTTGTTTTAGTGCGCATACAATTTCACAACCATGCATACACACAACCAGTTAAACGCTTCTGAAAGGCTATGCGATATATATACGATATCAAATTTGGAACGTTGCAAGTGCGCAAGAATGAGATTTCACTGCGCAAATGCTCTGGTGATTTTGCGCAGTTGTGCGCTTTAGAGGGAACACTGGTCATCAGGGAGTCTGCGCGATTTGATAAAAACGACACTGAACCTAAGTTTAAGTTAGGTTATGTTCCCAGAAGAAAATCAAAATTTTTTAAGACACACATCGTCGAAAGTATTCTTTGATTTTCCCAATGTCAAATAGAGAACGAATGTTTTTCGCGAGGAGGCAATTGCAGACCACAAAACGGAAGAATACTAAAATAAATAGTAAGACTACTGGAGAAATTCCAGATTTGACCATTTTCAAGAGTTAAACCATGATTTGCATTCCTTGCAAATCCATTCAGTGTTAATGTTTCGGTGATGGCTGTCCCATTCGCTAATCGTTTGTTACAAACTTGTCTCCTGTAGAAATAAAACAGACCGAAATGCAAGAAAATCTTCCTCAAACAAAACTTTAGTCATTGCCACTGTACACTTAATTTCTGGCGACAGGTTCCAAAGAGTAAATACCCACAATTTAAAATATTAGTGTATAACCCATTTCCGTGTGTAGGCCAACATGTTGCTGTGATTTTTTTCTCTGTAATAAAGTTCGTAAAATCAAACCATCGTGCAACCTTGAAAAATGAACGCTTGGAAGAATTAATTTGCACAGCTTTAACAAGGTGCTATCCAGATTATCGGGGACTGAAAAATTATATAAAAATTTAAAACTGACAAATTGCTGTGCATCAATTACAGTAAAATAAAACTTGCGTTCTTTACCATTTTTGTATTGACACTTCAAACTGGTTTTGCGGTTCGCTGGTGTTTTTCTTTCTGAAGATGACTCTTCTGTTGAACATGTTTGCCACCCCTGGTTTATACTATGTGTAAAGACACATGAGTGAAAAAGAAGCATTGCTGCCAACAAAATGCAGTTTTTGCAACCAATGCTCCTTCTGAAGGTGTGCAAATGCGTAGAACCACCATGCAGACCATTTGCGTAGTGAAATCTAATCTCTCGCACTTGCAACATTCATTGGAAAAGCACGAAAAAAGGAGAAGGTACTTGAATTAAATGTGTAGTTTGTTCGTATTTTCCTAAGATTTTGCACTTATTCTAAAAGTTCACAAAGTTTATAGTTCACTTAGAACTCTGCTAACTCAGTCTTAAAATATCCATGCTCACTAAAACAAACATTTGCTCAGTGTAAAGTTTTCTAACAAGGAAAACACTGCATGCAACTGTTGCCGTAACACTGAACATTGCCTTTTTATATATGTCCATTTGCGTTTCATCGCCAACAATCTGAAAAAGATAAGCAAAATGTCGACTTTGCCCCCCCCTGGAAAATATTCTGCGGACGCCCATGCCAGTAGCCTATAGTGGATGTACCTTTCAAAATAAGGGATTGGTGCTTCTTAATTCGCAGTTGTTTTCTGCACATGCAGGCTGGTTTGTGTCAACTTGTTATTTGCGCCAAGGGAGATTCGCTGCGTGTG
>Ga0210059_1017029_pt1 | contig 10415 bp, 4 predicted proteins | sample Ectturendosymbi2_FD_188042 | JGI IMG/M metagenome (GOLD analysis project Ga0210059, IMG submission 188042) | Ecteinascidia turbinata endosymbiont from Florida, USA - Sample 2 (SPAdes) (version 2) | ecosystem: Host-associated > Tunicates > Ascidians > Unclassified | place: Key West, Florida...
ACGTTATTGCGGAATTGAAGTTATAAGCGAATTGAAATGCATGTAGAAGATGCCATCGAGCCCGAACAAAATGTAACGTTATAGGCGAATTGATGTTACATACGAAGCCGTTATAAACGAATTCAACAATATAGAACAGATTTTCAAGAGGTTGCAGCAGTGGCGTAGCTAGAGTGTGGTCTGCTCGGGGTGGCCCTTGCGTTTGGCGCCCCCAAGCCCATGAAAATACATACTGCACAGTGACTGGCTTTTAAAGCTTTGTATATATTTTAACTGGTTTGTGCACCGTTATGATGTTACTGTACTCTCACAAGCTCAAATATGGTATTTTTTTTATACACACCAAAACTCAAATATTGTAAGTAACAGTTAAGCAACAAGCAAAAATGACATATAGGGAAAAATAGTAAAAAAAGTGTAAAAAATTAGGGCCATCTTTATTTCTGAAATGAAATCTACAATTTTTTACACACTAACTTTTCTTGCCTTTTTGTTGGCAAATTCTTCAATGGCAATGTCAAAATGTATTTGTCAATTGTTGCTCTATAGACAGTGTGCCAAAATTTCTCAACCACAAGGTGCTCATACTAGATCTTAAGCAATTATTGATCGGTTTTAGTTTTGAAAAACTCTCACAGGTAGCAACACTAATGGGACTTGTGAGGAAAATCCGCAGCATTATTACTATATTTGGAACAGAGTTCCCAAGGTTATACTTTTAAATGAACTGCGGGGGCCTTTTTTTACTACTGCGAACTGTACATCAGCAACACCGCATAACTGTGATGCAACAATAACGTTCTTCTTGATTGCACAACAATGAACAGCAAGCGACGAAACAACTATCAATATTTCTTTTTCGGCTATTAACTGCACTCAACCTCCTGTACAACTAACTGGCCTACTTGGATTCTGAATGCAGCATGGTGATCTAAAATTTTTCATAATGACGCATCAACATACTGAAGCAAGAAATCAATTCCCCGAAGAAACGAGGAACCCTCACGGAACCCCTAAAACTCACGTAACCCCACTACATGTTTTGCGGAACACTAGGGTTCCACGGAACCCCTGTTGAAGGATACTGAGCTAGATAATATTTCTCCACACACACGGAAATCCATTTTGACGAGCACAAAGCCAATTACACATTTATTAGATTTAAACAGAAATGTTTTTTAGACCCAACAATCGCTTTTACTCGCAGGAACAAAACTTAACAGCACTTACAAAAGCTTAGAGCTCTCCAAAGCCAAGGGCGTACGCAAGGGGGGGAGGTTGGGGTTAAACCCCCTCCCTTGAGCTTCACATCTTACAAAAACTTTTATTTCCTGCGCAAAGGAGATTAATTGTTTCGCATACTTTTTGCTTGTTAATTTGTCGACTTATTGCAAATACCACGGTATGAATTTGCACGCAAATTGAAAGGAGCATTGTAAATGGGCCAAAAAGTGATAATTAGGTGTTGGTGAGAATCTGGACTATGGTCTGCATCCAGAAACCATCTCACCACTTTTGGCAGACCTTTCGTCCACTACGCAAGTTCCAGATTTCGTTTCGCGATAGTTCACTTTATCCGAAATAATTGTTTTTATTTTGTCTGCTATGGCTGAGCAGCGCAAGTGCTGACCGCATTGGCTAAATCACCAGTTTCTGCAGCATAATAAAACTGTTGCACGAGCTCAAAAACAGCAGTTGTTAACACAGAAGCATTCAGGCATTTGATAATGTCTCAGCATGGAAAAAGGAAAACTAAAACTTTGCTGGACCTCTATACATAACAAAAAATCGAAAGATTTCTTGCGTAGTTTATGCGCATTCTCAATTCTTGTGTAGTTTAGCAAGATTCGATCTTGCAAACCGGGGTGTGTGTTAGACAGTCCAGCCGCACACTTTCAATGCTCCACTGCTCGTAATCAACGAGAGATCAGCGCAGCTTGATTTTGCAGCTGTAAATTGCTCTGACGCAGTGATTAGTGTGTGTTTAAACCCCTGTTTTAACGCGCAAACTGATATTGTTGCAATTATGAACTGCTGTGTCGTAGCATTGAGTTTATTTTCCTCCTATATCGTAACCTGGAGCGCTGATAGTTTGTATTCAGCGCAATGACACATAAATTAAGGGGAGTGCGTGTAGAAGAACATGCATAGCGTGTCAACAAATGTCACGAAAAGGTTGGTTTGGAAGCATGAATATGACGTCAAATTGTGACGTAATAAATAGCGCACACCAAATACAAATGACCACCGTATGCCACTGAATGAAACCCCCCATGAAGATTTTCAGCGTACGCCACTGACCACAGCCACACGTTTTTCCACATTAATCCACCATACTCCTACTGAGTTCTATAACGTCATTTAAGGACTACGATCAAACGTCAATTACGACCCAACACTCGATCAATGAACCGTGTAGTGAATCAGTAAAATTTGACATCAGGTGAGTTGATAAGCGTGTTGAGAACCGTGTTGCAGCTTCATGTAAAAAAAGCATATTGATACAACATCCTCGATACATGATTGTTCATTGTTTGGCTAACATAACAATCGCTTAAATGCACATGCCATAGTTTAAATTACTCAAAATCAGAACTGTGGTTCGGCTGCGAGTAGTGTCCCGACATTAAAACCACTTTTATTGCAATGCAGCCTTTGCCAGTTTATAGCCTACAGCAGCATAGCCCATAGTGCCGCCCCCATAAAAGTGCCGCCAGGGGCGGACCATCCCCCCCGCCCTCTCTTAGCTACGCCACTGGGTTTCAGGCCCAATTTCGATCAAACTAAAAAAGTTATTTTCAGGGCAAATTGTTTATTTTTATGGCAAAATGTTATTTTCAGGGCAACTTTTTCCGCACCCCCGGTAAAACGCCTTCCCGTACGCCTATGGTAGTAATATTAGCTTAGTTTTCCCAAAAACTTCCGGAAAACGCTCACTGCGCTTGTTCGAAACGTCTGACCATCAGTGATGATAAAATATGGCACAGACTTCACCATCACTTTGGTAGTCGATGAAAAGTTCCTGGATGTGCAATCGCATTCACTTATGGTAGTTAACTGGCTAAACACTTCACCCAGTCACTTTCTATGCAATCCAACTTTTGGAGTAATTTCTACAACAGAAAGACTATTTAGCAAGCCTCAAACAGGTGGCGGAAACGATTTTTTTGGAAAGTTTAGTGTAGCCAAGATGGGGGTGGTTGGATATACTTGCTTGTATAAGTAGGGATGTAGCATTAACAAAAAGGTCTGGGAACGCATCCAAAAATAGCCATTTTAATTTTTAATTTATTTGTTTGTTAGCAGACACGAAGTCCATAGTAAAACAGCTTAAAACTCATTTTAAAGCAAAACGTGAAAAAAGTGTGGGAACGCCGTTCCTACGCGTTGCCGCCCCAGCACTACACCCCTGAATATAAGTTATCTTTTTCCTATAAAGCCTACTGTACTGTTTCATTAATGACACACACACTGTGTCAATAGTCAGATGAACACAGTACAGCAATATCTACAAGTGCAGTAAAACACTTGACTGAAAAACATAAGCACGTTTTACAATTACGGCTAACTGTAATTAATTTCGCTGGCCATTAATTGCTACGTAAATAACAGTTATTGTTCACGTATTTTTTAACAGAAGACACTTGGGTCCACTGTTTTACTCAAATTACGAACCAAAGGTTACAAAACACATGATAACGGACTATGACATGTTTTGTCTACGAAACAATGTTTTGGCAATGTTCTACCAAAAACTATATGAATTAAGTCGTGTTTCAAGGCAATTACAATAGTTAATAGCACATAGAGTTGGGGGGATTTGTGTCAGTTCACGGGGAGAAATAATTAGGCTGAGCTTAATCACAACTTTTTATTAATATTCTCAATCGTAGCAAAAGTCGATGTGATGATTCAGTGGTAGCACTATTATGATTGTTGGCCCATTTTTAGTATCTTCAAAGAAACTGACGTTTTTCGATCTTAAGAAATGGAGTTCGGTCGACAAGGTTTTTCCCGATGGCTACATCAGTATTGGTTGCTTTCAACCACCATAAATATAGCAAAACGAATCAATCCATTCTAGTGTATGTATACGAATTTAACCAATATAAGTATCATAAAACAAACTAATCCATACTACTCTATACGAGAAAAGTCCAAAATTCCGCGCGTGTTGACATGCCTGGAGACTTGCAAATGTTATTGCTTAATGTCACTTTTTTGACGCTGCTCATGCAACGACTACTAGGTCAACAAACTACCAAAATGCGTATTGCAACCAGGGATGTGGAAGCGGAAGCTGAAAGCGGAAGCGGTCCTTTTTCTGTGGAAGCGGAAGTGCGAAAATCCTACCGCTTCCGCTTCCACATAGGTTATTGGCAAAAAAGTTTTGTCCATTTCCCTATGTGGATTAAACGGTGAAGTTGCACTATAAGTCGGAATGAACGTGCGATATCAGTAGCGCGAGAGAACGATATAAAGCATAACTAGCATCCATGGCGTTCTTCACAGAAGGTCAAGTCATCTTGCAGCCAGTGGTGTGTTTAAGGGGAGGCGACCGAGGCATTTGCCTCGGGCCCCCCTTTTCGGAGGCCCCCCTTGAGGTGTTACTCGCGTAAATTTTCCTTATTTTTGATGAAAAACTTATTATTCACACATATAATGTACTACAAAGCAGATCACAAGTAAGTACTCTGCTTTCAAAGGAGCCCCCTGCAGAAACTGTACTGTGCAGGTACTTTGGTTTGAAAGGGGCCCCCAACAGCAACTGCCATTTGAAGGTACTCTGCTTTCAAAGGGGCCCCCAACAGACACTGAAATGTGTAAGTACTCCACTTACTCTGCATTTAAACTTCACTGAAGGGGCCCCTAAAAGAAACTGTAATGTGTACGTACTCTGCTTTTAAAGGGTCCCCCAACTGCCACTGTATTATGTAAGCACCTTGATTTGAAAGGGGCCCCCAAAAGAAATTATAATGTAAAATTCCATGCTTTCAAAGAGGCCTCAACAGCAATTGTAATGTGTAAGTACCGTACTTTCAAAAGGACCCCCAACAGCAATTGTAATGTTTAAGTACCTTGCTTCCAAAGGGGCCCCCAGCAGCAACATTAATGTGCAAGTACCTTGCTTTCAGAGTGGCCACACACAGCAATTGTAATGCTCAAGTACTATGCTGTCAAAGGGGCCCCCAACAGCAACTGTAATGTGTAGGTAGGCTACTGTCCTTTCAAAGCGGCCCACCACCATCTCCGATGAGCAAATAAAGAAAGCTTCAAAACAACTTCTATACCCAAAAAATTGCCGGTTAAAATTTCTTTCAAAAAGTTCTGAAAAGACCCTATCAAATAAGAGCAAATTGGCCTACTCATACCCAGGGTTTTTTAAGGCGTTTCAGGGACCCGATTCGGGTCCCTAGAATTTCAAATCGGGTCCCTAGAACAGGGATGTGGAAGCGGAAGTAGGAAGCGGAAGCTGGAAGCGGTCCTTTTTCTGTGGAAGCGGAAGCGCGAAATTCTACCACTTCCGCTTCCACATAGGTTATTTGACTTGAAGAGCAACTTGGCGAAAAATGTCATCCATTTCCCAATGCGGATTGAACAGTGAAGCTGCACTATAAGTCGGAATGAACGTGCGATATCTGTAGCGCGAGACAACGAGATAAAGCATAATTAGCATCCATGTTGTTCGTCATAGAAGGCCAAGTCATTGTGCAGCATACCGATTTTATCGGAGGCTGACTTTTCAAACCTGGCTGCTGTCTACTAAAATGGTAACATTTTGAAAGTACAGCAATCTCCCGGTTATGTTCGCAACTTGAATCTCGTTCTCGCAATTTGAAAGATGTTTGTGCGAACTTATGTGGTAGGTGAGAACTTAGCAGTTGTGCCTTTAACTGCCTTAGCAAACAGATGCTGATCATTAGGGGTAATGTTTGGAGACTGATTGATGCTTTGACTGAAGCTAACTATTTTTTTCAGCAAAGCATATTGTATTCACTTGCACTATGCTATTCACTTCACAAACAATGTTAGGCAAAGCCAAGCGTTTGATTGAGCCATTTTGAGTCAAATCATCCAACTGATGCACGTTAACGAAATATCGCACGACAGTACGGAGTGAGGCTGTTGTAAGAAAGTCTGTGCGAAGCGGGAATTTATGTGCAAACGTTATTTGCCCAAATGTCTGAAGACACAAACAAAATAAAGTTAGTGCGTCTGTCCGCAGATTAACAGAGCTGGATATTAAGGTATTTCTTTGGATTGATAACATGCAGCGAGAAAACTGCCCCTTCCACCTTAACTAACCATTCTGAAAGCAAACGAACTTGCTGAGCAATTATATCAAATCGTGAACTTTAGCAATATAATATTTCGTATTTAACATTTTTTATGACCAGTTGTCACGTTTGATTTGCTGTAAATACCAATAAATTGTTGAAAAAATTGAATCCAGATTTTTTCATAACTTTGTGCGAACATAACTGGGATGCAAACTTCCATTACTGTACATATGTGTTTTCCAACTCAGTCGAAAAAGCTTTTAGCATTTCATTAAAGATGTAAAAAGTTTATCCAAAACCTTACGTTCTAGAATTATGCTAAAAGCATTATTATGACGTAATAATGTATGACAATCAAAGCGCTTTGAAGAAACCTTAAACGGTACTCTATGCAATTTAGCTTGATATTTGTCAGGCTAAAGTCAGGTTGTTGCAAGCGCTGTTTCTATGAATATGTCTTGAAGACAGTTTTCTAGGCTGTGTTTAGAGAGACCGCTGGCCGATATATCGGGCCGATATTTGGATTGTGCCGATATATCGGTATCGGCCAAACGGGTCGATTTTATCGGTTTCAGCAGGTGTTGACAAAACGCTGTTATATTCCTCACGCATCCACACACCTTGCGCAAGAAACCACAATGAACCAAGTCAAGACAGTTATCTTGCAGCAACGCTAGCAGGTGCGGTTTCGTAAACAAGCAGACAAGATGAACCATGGAGCATGCGTCGGCCGTCGCAGCCAAAACAAAAGCATCATCATTGATCAAATTATTTGAAGACCATAGCAAAATATCAAAATTGCTACAATTTGAAATATTTTAGCTCGAAAAAAAGGTAAGCCATAAAATACATTGTATTTTTGATAATGAAGCAGAAAACAAGATCTAAAAATTTCGCAAATGTCGTTATTGGCTATCGGTCCTTGAATGGCCGATATATCGGTTTCCTTCTCATCTTTGAAATTATTAATTTTCGCCGAATAAACTCAAATCACACCAAATAAGTGCAGTGCAGACAGTAACCTCCCCTATTCATTATAATCATCTCTGAAACAATTAATAATTTGACAGCTTTTACGAGATAAAAAAACTGATTTTTGAACTTTATGAAAAAAAAGGTAAGGCATAAAATACATTGTATTTTTGATAATGAAGCAGAAAACAAGATTTAAAAATTTCGGAAATGTCGGTATCGGCTATCGGTGCATCAATGGGTGATATATGGGCATCGGTAACGACCCCAAAAAAGCCATATCGGTCGATCTCTAGTTGTGTTTTTTGTAAGAGCAGAGTAGCAGTACCGTGCTGACAGACACTAACTTGTGCTATAATTTTAACTAGTAATGTGCCCTTGTAAATCGTAAGCTGCCGGTTTTGATAGTCATGCTTGTCAGCAAGTTCATAGATGAATAGAGTCCAGGCTCTGTTGGAAGCGGAAGCGATAGGTGTGGAAGCGGAAGCGATAGGTGTGGAAGCGGAAGCGACAGGTGTGGAAGCGGAAGCGGTTGACGAAATAGCCGCTTCCACATCCCTGATTGCAACACTTTCCCCAGTATTTTATCTTGTTTTGAACATTAGCAAAAAACGTGAAAATTCCTTAGAACCGCAGTGTTTGGCTCCCAACCAGTAATACTCTCCGTGGCTTTGGATAGTTGTGCAGTAATGCGTTACACAGGACAATGCTAGTTTGATTGTTACATCAGTCCTATATCTTGTGTTTTATAATCTTTTCTGCGAAACATGGAGTCGAAAGCACATCAAATGAATTGGTTCCAAAATGGCAAATGTAGTTTTTATTTTTTGAATCAATTCAGAATTTTAGTACATTCTAACCCACAGAAATCGCCCCCATTGAAACTGAAATCATCCCCCAAATCTAGCAAATCACACAATCGCCTCCTTAACGCATTAAATCGCCCCCTGGGGACGATTTCGCCCACGTTGAATATCACTGGTGTACAAGATGATTTTCTGGACGCGCTTTGTGTAGACCCGTAATCAGCTTGGACACCAGAGGAGGCGATTCTGGGAGGGACCCAAACTTTTTAAACTATGTCCATCACATTTTTTCAGGAGGATAAAAAGTTTCAGGGGGATCTCAACGACCCCCCTGCCACCCTAATTACGAGCCTGTATATGTGTCCAATTGCTTAATAGAGTGCCGTATGTCAGATATGAAAGTCAATAGCAGTGCCGCGATCAAATTGATTGCCCAACGATTGTCGTAAAGCATTTACCCATTTTGGGCAAGTTAACCTTATGTGCCTGATTTTCGTAAAAAAAATTGCCCACATTGAGCAAGGTTGGTTTATGTGGCTGAAAATTGCAATGAAAATAGAAAAATTTCATGTCTCAACCTAATTTACTTTTATTGCAGGTAGATTCACAAGCTTGAAGTTAGGTTCGATTTAAACCAACCGACCACCAGGTGGTGGAATTTTTGGATATTTCTTTACTTTTTCGTTCATTTCTTACGAGCACTTCCAACATTTTTATTTAGGAAAGTGCTTCTGTTCTTTATCATATAAATTTTTCCAAAGCCAACACGTTGTTTTTTCACATCAGACGAGCTTGAGAAGACTAAATTGTACATTGACAGGTTTAGACGCGCCCGCGCTTTTTTGTGTGTGCGCAGTTCGCTCCTTTGCCTGCAGAGGCAGGTTGCGAAACTTGCGAGCGGATTGTTGCACTCTTGGTCTTTATTGCGTAACATGGCAATAAATCCTCAAATGTTCACTTCAACTTACAGGTGTAGCGTTTTGCCGCATGTGCCCTGGGCTTTCCACTGAGTTTTTTTCCTAGGCTATCATGAAAAATCGCGTGAAATTTGTTTTTTGAAGTGATAAACTCATCGGCAACTTCAGTGTGTTCAATAATATAAAGATAACTTTACAATACTGTACAATGTTTTGCATGCGCACATCAGGTGAGAAAGTAGGCCTATGTGTATCGGATGAAGCAGAACATGTTCAATCGGTTTCATATTTTCATGTAAGATCATTGTCAGCGTTATATACAGTGGTGTGTTTAAGAGAAGGCAAGCGATTGACTTGCCTCGGGCCCCTTTTGCAACTGTAATGTAAAAAGTACCTTGCTTTCAAAGGGGTCCAATAGCAACTGTAATGTATAAGTAGTCTACTTGTCTTTGGCTTTCAAGAGGGACCCTAACAGCAGTTGTAATTTGCAAATACCTTGCTTTCAAAGGAGTCTAAAATACCTGGATGTATAAGCACTTTTCTTTCAAAGGGCCCCCTAACTTCACTGATTTCTAGTGCTTCACATTTCAATTTGAGGGATCGAAGCTTTCTCTGGGGAGCTAAGTGGTTACGGGACTGAATTTTGGGCCCCCTGTGACAGCGTGGGTCCCCCCAATTGGGGAGTATGGAGTGCGGCTGATACGGTTCTGTTCACAAGGCTCTGATAAACCCATGCTTTAGAAAACAAGGTGCAACTCCAAACAATTGTATGCTATGTCATCAGACGAAATTTGTTCCCATAAACTTCTGTCATTAAAATTTACTTAGTTTTTGCATTTTCTTTCACCAGTTGCAACAACTTGAATGTATTACCAGTTTGAAGTGTCGCAATACATCATTTCGAATGCTCAATCGTGACAGAAATTTTGAAGTTGGGATAGCTTCACGCGAAAGGTATCTCTAAAATGTTTTATGATTTCCAAGATTCATAGGCCCTGATGTCAATTCCCAGACGTAGCACTCATATAAGTCTTCGGACTGGTCTACAAGCAACTGTATGCGGGACCCAAGTCTGATTTGGACCTCATCTTCCTCTCCCAACGCACTCTTGGAATCTATGCCGCTAAGAACGGGCTGGGCGGGCGCGTCCCAACTGACTTTGTCCCCGCGTGCGGGAAACCATAGGTACACCACTGCTTTTTTGATAATGATAAATTACGCAATCACGCTGATAACTACATTTCTGAGCATGCATCAGTCCAAAAATATCAGGCAAGGCTTCCTTCTTTGCAAAAATATCATTTACCCAGAATGAAAACATCTCTGGGTCAGCTTTCTTCAAAGCATATTGATCCCAAAATTTGATCAAATATTTTTGAAAATGTAAAACCTCTCTTGCCTTATTCATTTGATTTATTTGGAAAACAATATAAAAACGT
>Ga0210059_1017030_pt1 | contig 10415 bp, 4 predicted proteins | sample Ectturendosymbi2_FD_188042 | JGI IMG/M metagenome (GOLD analysis project Ga0210059, IMG submission 188042) | Ecteinascidia turbinata endosymbiont from Florida, USA - Sample 2 (SPAdes) (version 2) | ecosystem: Host-associated > Tunicates > Ascidians > Unclassified | place: Key West, Florida...
GTTGTAAACTCAATGAATTGTTGAAATGTGTCTTTCTGGGTGGTCCAATATTGACAGCCCTAACCACTCCGGCTACAAGTCTGCTGTAATAACTGGGATAGAAAACGCTAGAAGGCCAGTCATAGCCTCTAAAGATGCGGATTTTCGCCTAGTTTATTAAAACCAAAGAAATTGCCTATTGAGTTTTTTGCCAGACCCCAATGGCCTCATCCAAAAATACTTTGACCCCCACCCCACTTGCGAAATCACCCCACAAATGTTGAAACCCAAAAGTGACCTGTTTTTAAAATCGAAGGTTGGAGGTTTTCTGCTTTTTCCTAGGGTTTGAACAGCTCTCTAGCTCTATTGGGCAGCAGTATGCTTGAACAACGTCCCGGCCACTACAGTGAATTTGCGTTTATTTAAAGGGTTAGAGGTTTAGACTGCGCTGAATCGGTTTGAGCAGAATTGCCCTTTTCTTTCAGCGCAGGAAATGATTGTGATTTGACCAAAACGTGAATAGCGTTACCGTAATTTTTCACAGCGGTATTTTGAAGCTGGTTTTTGAGACATTCAACCCTTTTTTGAAAATCGTCAGGTTTTCCATATCGATTCATACTTTTGCAAGATCAGTCTAACAGACTTGCTTTGTTTTTGAAAGATACGCTATGAAATATAACTTGAAGAGTGACTGGAACGACTGACTTTTGTTCTCCATCTTAATAAAAACATCGAAATGAAAAACCTGCTCGTCAAATTTTTTTTTTGCGTACTAGCAATGCTGTCTGCTACGTAATGCGAAATAAGCTCTCCTTCTCATGTTCGACAATGATGCCTCTTAACATGAATTTGTCTGAGTGAATGAGGTCTGACTTCCCTGAAGCACAGCAAGGTGATGTGTTGCACTTCTTTGTTTATTCTATTGCCCTTCGGCACTCTTCGCTTTTGCGGTAGCAATGCAACGCATGGACGTGCGCGGTAAGTCTAGTTTACTCACCTACACCGTACGGAAAACATCAAGTTAAATATCTTTTGTTTGAGCTGAAAATAAATTATGATCGAACTTTTCAAATAACAAAGTTTCACAGTACATACACCATACTTTATTAGTGGATAACGTCTTTGCGTACCGTAGTATAGACCTGCGCCACAAAAGTTTTGCGTCAGATATACAATTTGCGGCCATGTGTGGGGAAGATTATTTTATAGCTTATTATATTGCGTCAAATGGCATGTTTCTCATCACCGGATTAGGGCAATTGTTAGTCCACTCGCGGTACGGAGGGGAACGCTCCAGTTGACAGCAAAGGACTAAAAGCAAAAGGTTTAATGAGTAAGCTCTTCATCACAACAGCTTGGGGCTTCGCTGTCAATTGAAACAGATATCACCTCTGCATGTGCATCATATGAGGCCGTGCACAAAATGCGACGGTGTTTTTTAAGGGAGGTATGGAGGTTTGTGACGAAATGTGTCAAGGGGGAAGGGCGTTGAAATTTAAGTAAAAAGTGTGACATTGTGTGTGAACGACCCTTATGGGAATATACCTGGTGATGAATTTACTTCTTCAGATAACCACTACTGTGACTTTGTTTGCTATGTCTGGTGTTTTTTACTTGGTTGTGTGTATATGTTTAGCTATCTGACATCACAAACTGTGATGCAGAGGTTCGCATTTACGTTCTGTAAGGAGATATCATATACTTGTTTTCAAGGTTGCGAATGCGACGACGGATATATTTGGAGCGGAATCAAATGCGTGCCGTCAAATAGATGTGGCTGTCTTTCCTCTGAGAGGCGGTATTTCATGGTGAGTTTCCACCAAATATTTGTGACTGTCACATCCCTTGAAAGCTTCAGTGATGCTTCCTCATGGGCCTTGCAAACCTGACTACAGATTAAAAGTCTTTTGCATGCGTGGAACTTTTCGTAGTTTGTAATTTGAAGCTCATTTCTAAACGTTCACCGCTCCACGTTATGCAGATAAGAATTTTTCTTAAAATGCACATTGTGATATATGGTTATAGTGAATTACGAAAACTGCAACATGGACGAACTTTAAGACAAAAAATGACTTAAAACTTTAAGACTAAAAAAAGCAATTTTGCTCCAACTCCACCCTGACCTCATATTTCAATTCTAACTTGGCCAAAATCGTCTAAGTGCAGATGCATAGGCAAGTAGTAGAGTGTTATGTATTTGCATCACATCAAGTTTGAACAAACCAGTTCACATTCAAGATTTTGACCGAAGATTATGCTAGAGTGCTGCGAGATGTTTGCTCAAACACCTTGCTATATTGCAAATAAAAAAATTGTTGCTACTCCGAATTCAACATGTGTTGGTGCAGACATGTTGTAAAGTTTAAACATATGAGCTGGTGATAAGCGACCTGTTAAATCGTAGTTTGTTTTGAATTGGTCGTTTTTAAACATGGTCTGATGCAGGGGCATGCATAGGTCTGATGATGCCCGGGACGAAAACTTAATTGTATGCTTCCCTACCAAATTATACTATCGAGGAATGTGAGAAATACAGGCACAGCAAAACTGTCTGCTGTACGTTTTCAGATGTATCATGCTTAGCGCCGATAGTGGTTTGACAGCTTCGAACGATAATCTTCCTGAAAACTTTCTTGTGTTATTTTGATCTTTTTTGCAACAGTTGAAAGCGGAGTATTTATCGCCAAATAGTCACGCATGATATAGTCCTGACAAAATTCGCATTGCCACTAAAAATGAAACCAAGCAGACAAGACACCATTGAAACATGAAGTGTTCTTTACTCATAAATTCAACTTCAAGCAAGCAGTGAAGTCTACGTTTTTTCACTGTACTGTCCGCTTTGTTTTGATTATGACATTTATAGTGAAATGATGATGAATTTACGAATGATAGAAAATGCATTTGTTACTTTTCAACAATATGTTGTTGCCAAATTTGCACCTCCTTGCGTACCTTTCACGCCCCCCAGTTTACGAACCCAGGCTCTAGTCTGCAGAGAATCGAGATATATTTTGAAGACTAGAAGTCGCAGATTAAAAATAGGCTAGCAGGAATTGGCCAGCCTACAAAGGGGAAGAAAGATATGGTGTAAGCCATTAAGATAACGATGGCAGTGCTTTATCTCTCTCTCGCGTCTTTGAACATAGATTAGCATGCACCCCTGAGGCAACTTTCATTCAGATCCATGCAGTTTATGTTAATATCCTCACAATCCGAAGAAGCATCTACTTACAACATTTTCGTAAAATGTAATTTGGATGCCCCCTTGCCTTGGATGCCGGGGCCGTCGCCCCGTTTGCAATCCCGCCCCCTCTGCACGCCACTGGTCTGTCGTGAACTTGGAAACTATGGAATTTTTTTTAATTTATCCACACTGAAAAAGCAATTTAGGTGAGTATTTCAAGCTGACCATGCTCGCACTAACCTTTGTTTCAACCAGCACGGAGAATGCTTAGTTGATGCAAATTGTACGAAAAAATGCCAGTGTCGCAATGGTAAATGGAACTGCGAGGAAAGCTTTTGCAGCAGAGATCAATTCTGTGGTCTCCGGAATGGCGAATGGGGATGTCATTACGATGGTGGGTAACTAAATTCGATTGAAACATATATTTTGCAGTTCGTTGCATTATATCAGGCGTGGACAACCCGGCTGTTTGCCCGGTTTCATGCGGTTCTTGCGTATTTACCAGAAGCCCCAGAAAATAACATGCATAACAATAAATGACTCATAAAATTATGTCATTGTCACGTTGGTGTGTCATATGTATAATAAACCTATCTGAGCAAAGCTATGTGAATGGGTGAGGAAGAGTTGGGGTGACGTTCATGTGTGTCCATGTGTATGATGTTGCTCTTTGCGGTAACACAGTAAGAAATGTAGCTTTTGGTGTCTGACTGGTTGGCCATCCCTGCATTATATGACCAACAATGATTTAGACGGAATTTCATAAAACTTGGGAGATATTTTCACAGCAAGTTTCGGTGCGTTCAGAATTTTCTGAAAATCTTAGATGGCACTGAGTTACTGTAAAAGATGCTTGAGCTACTGGACTAATGGACAACAACTAAAGCATATTAGATCAACCCTTTCCTCAAAAATTCGAAAGTTTACAAACACGTTCTTCACAGATGAATGGTCTCAAATACTTCAGGGCTTCATGCATACCTTAAAAGAATTGTCATAATTGTATGGAAGTAATTTGGAAGAAATGCTAAAATGATCCTAACACCGTCTCCTTTTCCAGTTTGGCAAGGACGTTGTGTTTTCTCTGTAATGTTTGGCGACACGCAGCACTAGCCATGTCATGTCATCACATAATTAGGCAACTTTTAGGTACTGCATTAAGTTGTTATAAATCCGCTTCCTTTGTTTTTCAGAAATAAACGCCATTTTAGGTGTCATATAAGCAAGGGGTGTACTTCCAGAAAACGAAGTTTGTGAAAGAACCCCAAAAACTGCCCATTTTCAACAGCAAAGCAAACTTCATTTTGTAAGATTCACTTTCATTATATCACAAATGAAACCATTTACAGTATTACCTCAACCTGAATCTTTCTGACTGAAGTGTTGTGACAGAGAGTAAATTGAGGGCAGGTGCAAGCAACCGCACAAAGAGCTGAATAAGCAAATGCTATTTATGATGTCACAGACAGTAATCATATGATTACTCTAGAGCAGGGTTTCCCAACCTGGGATACATGTAGCCTATCCCTAGGGGTAAATTTGCCTATCTGAAGGGGTGCATTTAAGGCTAGCAATAGAAGGGAAAAATATATTTAAATGATATTTATTTACAAATCTTTGCACACATATCAGTGAATGTTATTTTCAAAAATCGTTATATGCTTCATTAGTCATGAAAAAATATTTTCTCATAAGAAATTTTAGGGTACATGCTTATCTGTCAAAAGGCTGAAGGTGTACATGATCAGACAAAGGTTGGGAACCCCTGCTCCAGAGTGCTACGCAAACGATAGCTCACCGTTTATTATATTATGCGACGTCTGGAGTTCCACACCAAAAATCTGTATAAAAAGACCCATCTTCAAGTCAAGTTACTGTGAACAAAGTTCGGGAATGCCGTTCCCACGCGTTCCCTCCCTATTATCACCCCTAAATATCGGACAAATTTGTACTATAACCACAACTGTTCAAAATACGGGATTTAGTAAAGTGAAATAATTGAAAGAAACGTTAAATTAGTCAACTATCTTTTTTAATCCTTTGCCTGATGTTCAATATTCAAAAAATAAGGCTGTTTTTTGCAAGACGTTTCAAAATATTTTTTTGATGAGACAATGGTCAACTTTTCTCTGTGAGCAGTAAATCTTTTTGTAAAAAAGGTAGAAAATAATCATTAAAACTTATCACAAAAATTTCTTTGTGTCTTAGATAACTCTTGCATGTATAACAACGGAGGGTGCAGTCACACATGTAAGTTGTCGAACGGTACAGCCGTGTGCCATTGTCCTTCAGGATACTGCCTGTCTCGAAACAACAAGACTTGCGTTAGCGAAGGTGAGTAGATTTACTTGTGAAACTACTCATGGTATACTGTACTGTACGATCTGGCTTGTTCCATGATCACTGATTTCTGTCAATAAGATTCATGCCAGGGAATTCAAGCTTTGCAGCGAGCTTCGAAGGTAAAGACAATCTGCTGGCTTATCACAGTGGGTTATTTTCATTCAGGCGATCGTGCGTAAACCGAAGGATCCAAAAAATTATTCACAATCTCAAACTTTTCAAGGAATATCATTTTAGCGACATGTGGTTTTTGCTGTGTTGTTATATTTTTCCTACTGCAAGCACAACTTCGATCACTGATATTCGTTTGAATAGTGATATGAAAGCTCAGATGCGCAACTTTCCGATATTCATATATGTGAGCTGCTAAGAGACCTTGGTTATATTTCAACAATGACTTTGTTTCTAGTTGTCAAGTAACTATTTTTATAAGCGGTATGTAGTCACTATTCAAACTACGACGACAATATCACAACTTCTGAGGTCTACTCAGTGAAGCATAGACTTTTTAGCCTTCGCATTTGATCTCCATTACGCAAGTTTCTAAGCTTGGTATGCGCAGTTACTTCGGGGTTTGCGCTGGATTAAATGAAGTCACATGCAAACCTGATATGTTTAAGAAGTTAGATTTTTTTTCTGAGAGTGGCTCTCGTTTCAACTGATTTAATTCACAAATTCCTCTCAACGATGGGTTACAAGTCACGTGTGTGGTACCATGGGCGTCGGAAGGGATGTCAGGGGGACCTTTCCCCCATTGCCCCCCTGGATTTTGATCATTTAAGCAAAAAAATTCTTAGTCATTGGTTGTCAAAAGTCTTGAGAGATAAAATTAACGCAATGGAAGGAGGACTATAAAAAGTGGCAGCACTCCTTCAATGTAGACTGGAAACAAGCCATGCGCAACTACCAGGCTGGAAACTTTACGTGCAACCACCTACCTAAGACGTGGAACTTTCCCTACGAAAGCACCGCTGTTTCAAGTCAGTTACGTCGAAACATATTTGTGTTGAGATTAACAACAGCAGCAAACCGGGTTTGTAGTTCAATGAATTTTTAGGGTCGATTTTCCCGCAATTCTGCAAATTGATTGATGCAACTTTGTGCATTGCTTTTGTGCTGAGACAACATAAGAGATTGCATACGCGGTTGCGCATGACACAGCTCAATTTATTCACCCCTTCGAAATCTACTCACAAAGCAAACGCGCATTAAAGGTTGCAGCGCAAACTGGACAATGTGGTTCGACACCGACAACTCGACAGGCTGCGGAGACGACGAATCCCTGGAGAGAATCCGTTACTTGTATCCTGGTGTTGTATGCGACAATCCACTGGCAATTGAAACGCGTTTTGTAGCATCGAATGGAACATGTATCACGTAAGTTTTGCTAAAATAGTACCAGCACTCACCTTAACTGTGAACGCATTTCCCCGCAGTTACATATAACAGTGCCCATAGCCAAGTTGAAAATGTGCGTCTTTTTTAAATAATTTAATTATCATATATAGTGCACTTTCTACAAAAGTTAAACTATGAAGAAAAGAGATGCTTTCAAACAGAGAATATATGTTTATTTTTACTTCAAACTTTTCAGCAAATTAAATGATAAATTGACCACATAAGACCATAATATACTTCCATACTCATTTATTTTTATCATAGAGAATTTAAAAACATTCAAAAGGTAACGTATTGCAACTGCAAACGCCAATTTCTTTTAAATTGAAACACACTTAATTTGGACGGTACAAAGGTTAATTAATGCAAGTCATGTATTACTTGTTTTCGAAAGACACAATTCCATCGAATCTCAATATTTCCGCTCTTTGCTTGTTTAAGACAACATGCGAAGCAAAACAACCCTTTCGATGCCTTTATCGAAGCAAATTCGTCTATGATTTTATATCTTCTGTTTCTTCCCTTTCTATACTCATCAAACGTAGATCACGCAATCTTTCTTGACTCAATGAGGCTCGGGACTATGAAAGGGCCCGTTTTCGTTTACGGAAATATTTGCAACAGATGCTCAACATCGACAGCTCTATTTGCACAGCAATTCGAAGATTTGGAAAGACACTTTCATCACCATATTCAACTATTAAGGCCCGTCTGCACTGAAAATCAGCCAGGATTTGCCCGGCTCAATATTTTCTTTGTTTTATTACGACCAGGAGACCAGGAGTTGCCGTGCCGGGCCGTGCACCCAGCAGAATTTCACTATGTAATAACAAAACGATTACGCCCGACAATTCTTGGCTCATCCGAATGTAGACCAGGGGTCTCAAACACGCGACCCTCAGGCAGCATGTGGCCTGCGAGGGTATTTTGTGCGATCTGCGATGCTTTAGGGAATTTTCAAATAATTAACATTTACCTCATTTTATTTGTTCACCAGCGTTTGAAAGTTAGCTGGCGAGTGAACAAGTTTCTATTGAAAAAACGTGGAGACGGCTAGAAATGATTTGCCTATAACTCCTGACATCTTTCGCAAGAAATAAGTTGTAAAAGCTGTCTCTTATAAGGTTGAGATACCGATATTGTCACATCAGCGTCATAATGCGGCCCTCGGGTTACATTATAAGTCCTCATTTGACCCTCAGAGCAATTTAAGTTTGAGACCCTAATGTAGACGGAGGTCTTCATAACCCTGTAGGTCGCAGAAAAGGTGTAGTTAGGCCATTTTTGCTGAAATAAAATCGGCTATAACTCGTCAGCCGATAGAGGTAAACAGCTGTTCAAAACGTGTGCGCCGTCTTGTAGTTTCGATTAAAAAATTGGAAAGTTTTGGATTTAAGATTCTCTGTGGGTGACGTCATAATTGTAGTAGGTCTAGGGTTTTTGGATGACGTCATCGGGCCCTGGGCTCTACCAGCAAAGGGCCAATTTAATCTTTCTTTGGAAAAAGTAGGCGTAAAACCGCGTCTTCAGAGCCCTTGACTGACTTTCTAGCGTTTGTGGTTCGAAAGTTATAGCCAAAAAAAACAAATTTCTTTAACCAATTTATTAGGGACTCATTAGGGGATTAAGTGATTGGCGTGTTGTTACTTAATACTTTCATCGTGAGATAGTTGCAATATTTTTCCAGAAATAGCGAGTCTATTCCGCTGCGGCTCAACAGCGCATCTAAAGGCTTGTTGTGCGATAACAGCGATCAGATGGATGGCGTCGATTGTCCAGATTACGCAGTCAGATTCCTGTGCATTGGATAATCTGGGGATCCGTTTAGAATATGTACATTCTCTTCGTTATATTTGTAGTCGTTACTTAAAGCTGTTGACTGTAGAACTTGTAGAAACAACTACTGTAACATCTGCGAGGATTATATTCTTGTTTTTGGTAAACCTATTGCTTGAAGCACGCGTCACTGGTTGATATTTATCGCGCTTTCGTGGCAGCTAAAGCTGCCGGTGGCTTTCATCAGCAGAATTCTCCTTTAACAGAAACCAATCAGTCGCTTCTGTCCTGTTCGTGTGCAACAGTAGCGCTGCGTGTGTTTAATTTGCATCATATTTTCCTGCAATACGTTTCCATATGTTATCGAAGATTTCAGTCGATCTACCCTGATTTTCACACAAGGGTCACTTTTGTGAATGTCACAGTCTATCTTCTTTCCTGCGTGATTTTTAACCTTGTTCAACTAAAACGTCATGCGTGAGGGTTTATGATTCCTTTTTGAGCATCCTTTAGCAAACTGAGCGCAGTTGCTGCCTGCCCGCCTCGCTTCGTGATCGGATTTGGTGCGACATAATTCAAACATACCTTGCTGTTGTTGATTAAACATCGGTTACGAAAGTAGACTTATTGAGTTGCTTTTTTACACTAGTTCAATAAATCCTGTGAGATGGTGTCCACTAATCCTGAGTTGCGATCTGTGTTTACTGCAGAAATGCTTGCCGAAGCAGGTATTCAAAACTGAGGGCTCAGCTCATTGATGATTAATAGCGCATTGCTTAACGCTATCTTAATAAAACCATGAGTGAATACAATACTTTGTTGTGATCACTGAACTGAAGTCGAACACACACGGACGGGTCTGATTTTCTTCATTGTAATTTCGGGCGCGCCTTGAGTAGTCTCTGTTTTACCCAGTGCGCTCGGGAGACTATTCTAAACGTTGTCGGTTCTCCATGAGAGAGCTGCTACACAATGTAGTGCAAATCTCACACAAAGCTCTACTTGCAAAATTCTCTGAATTTTTTCTTCTGAATTAGTGACAAGCCGCTGAAAGAATAGACAAAGTATAAGCCATAAATTTCAGTAAATTCTCACGTAAACTTCGAATTACACGAGAAAGCTACATTCTCTAAGTTCGTTCGCAACCACCATCTCAATTTTAACTGGAAATCCGTAACTTGTTTTAAAATGCAATCACGAATCACTCTCGGGAGTTTTGATCATGTACGAGTAAGTATTACTAAATGCCCTCCATATCTGCAGAATTCTTTCTTTTTTTGTATAAAACACACATATACCAGTAACTATTGGTAATTGTTTTTCATTTGATGAAAAGTTTAACTTGATAACACTTCTTTGGCAGAAAATCAGTTTGCGTTACTGCGATTTGAAAATGCTTTGATATACACAGTGGTGGGTTTGAGGTTGGGGGGGCCCGAAACAAGACTAAAAAGGGGGGCCCCTCTGATGACGTCATCATACTCAGCCAACCGTGATAAGCACTTTGATCAAGCCTAAGATACGACTACCGAAGGATACGCTCCTGAGGCAATGGCATGACTGACACAGCAGAAGGAGGAAATGCAAAAGGGTGTTCATGATATACAACTTTGAAAACACTGAAAGCTGGGAAGACAAGGCTGGTAACACATAAAAGTTAAGCAATAGTATATTGGCATCGCCTCCACTTTATTTTCACGCACCATTTCCCTGCATTCACCATCAATACACT
>Ga0210059_1017031_pt1 | contig 10415 bp, 5 predicted proteins | sample Ectturendosymbi2_FD_188042 | JGI IMG/M metagenome (GOLD analysis project Ga0210059, IMG submission 188042) | Ecteinascidia turbinata endosymbiont from Florida, USA - Sample 2 (SPAdes) (version 2) | ecosystem: Host-associated > Tunicates > Ascidians > Unclassified | place: Key West, Florida...
ATCCTTGGGTCACAGAGCAGCTTATATATCTCTTATAGAGCAATATATATCTCAAAATTTTTTGGGGGGTACTAAGAATGCTCTGACCTGACAAAGGGCTACGAGCAGCAAAAAAGTTTGGGAACCCCTGGTTTACAGTATGAGTTGGTTACGTCACATTGGCACTTGCACTCACGCCTACATCCCTGTATCAGAAATGCTTCAGGTCCTGAAGTTCAGGACAATGTGATGCAGCTGAGCAAATTGCTGCTGACAGGTTACCGCTTTTCCAGCATAAGGATATCGATACACTATATGGTCGTCGTGTTACACAGTGCTCGATTAGCATTTACCCACTCGAAACTAAGAAAATGACCTTTTTTGATTTCAAAATCCAAGGGGGTCTTGGCCCCATGCACCCCCTCCGACGCCCATGATGCCGTTGTATATTCAAAACATTCCACCGGTGTTTTGTGAACATTTATCGACATGGTTTCAAGTCACTAGCAAGAAGAGACTTGAAATCAATGCATTTCGTTCATGTTGTGACGTTCATATTAGTTAACCATTCGTTTTTTGCTGAAGCTTTTTTTGTTTCAATAATAAAAATACTTCAATTCGTTCATTTATTTTTTTCCCTATTAACGACAGTTTTTTACATATACAAAGGGCCCCTTCTAAGTTTCAGCCAGGGGCCCCACGTAGCCTTAATCCGCACCTGGCGCTAGCTGAACACTGCAATCTCGTTTTCTGCTCTTTCGTTCTACGAATCGACTGAATAAAACCTTTTCTGACGGACCACGCAGTATTATGTTGTATAAATGGCTTAAATAGCTTCATGTGTTTATGATGTAACACAACGATAGTAGCCATCCGAAGAAAAGTGCGTTTCCACCACGCGTTACCCTTTATGACGAAACAAAGGTGAAGTTCAGTTGCGCCGACCTCGAGTCAGCACCAAAAGTTCGGGATCGTTGATACTAGTGTTGCCACTTCTGATATTTTAACATAACATCGGATGTGATGTTCTCGGATAAATTTGTGATGTCTGATGTTTTGGCGACAAATCTGATGTTCACTGTGCTGTTGTTTTTTTCCACATTTCCTCTCATTTCAGAACGAAAATAAGTTAGATTCACGCTTTTTAAGTTTCTTTCATCAATCTCTCACCCTAATCAGTGGCGTAACTAGAGGATTGACTCTTGGGGAGAAAGCTTAGTTGAAGGGGGCCCATTAGCCAAAACTTAGAAAAAAAGTTAAGAAACATAGTGAATCTCCGGATGTCGTGGATGTCTGTACTAGATAAAAAATGAAAACACTTCGAAAAACGCAAAGAAACAACCTAACGAATACTAAAATGCTAAATATCAAAACGTCAACTGGAGGGGGCCCAGCTTTTACATTGAGCTTGCCAGGGGGGAAGGTCGCCCTTTGCCCCATGTCAGTTAAGCCACTGACCTTAATGTGTGTTTGGTTATCGTTTCAAACTAAAGAAGCTCTCTTCGCTGCGTTGAAACTAACATTTTACATAAATTATAAACGACTTCTCCATTTAATGGCGATATTTCGCTCTGTTTCGGATTCAACGAGGGTACTAGCGCTTTGTTAGGTTTGTTAACAGAAGCATTTAGCTTATGTGAAACCGTAGCGTAAAAATTTGATGTTATCTGATGTTGAAGAAGGCAACAATCTGATGTCAACTAGACTGACCCCAGTGGCAACGTTGATTGATGCTAAACAGCTGTCAGAAACCACTAGCTTTTACCACGCAAATAGTAATGTGTTCGTGACATTTGTGGAATAGGCGTGACGCACGAGTAGAGAGTCGTACTCATGCCAAAAGAACGATCATTAGGAAAAAGTCACCAGCGAAATCAAATATATTTGCATTCAACAAAACCGAAAATGCTTATAGGCCAGGGGTGGGCAATTATTTTTGCATGGGGGCCACTTTAAAAAGGCCGCGTTTAGCGGAGGGCCGTACTTTCTTATGAGAGTAGAAGCAAATCTCGATTTATAGCCTCAACATTAATATTTACTATGAGAAGTTCAAGGAAATTTCAGATTTGAAAATTTTACTGAATGCTTCTGCGGGCCACATTTGGCCCGCGGACCGCTATTTGCCCACCCTTGTTATAGGCTATTTAATAGCGATTACTAAAACTGGCAGACAGCCAAACTTGTAGCTAAATCAGTTGCTGTTGGGGCCCGCTGTCCCCTTGATACTTAACACAACATAGGAATATAATATGGAGTTGCACTCTTGTATGGCTTCTGAATTACGAAAATTTTCAAACGAGTATTTTATTTGAAACAAATAAATTTAATCACGGGGAGCCCCCTTGCAGCGGGGGGCCCGCAGCAATTGCCCCCGTTGCCCTCCCTTAATCCGGCCCCGGATGCTGTGCCAGAGACATGGCGCAACCGTAGGTGAATACCTACAGACCTGGAAGCTAAAGCTCAGCACTACAAAAACGGTGTCGGCAGCCTTCCAGCAAGGAAGCTAAACGTGAGCTAAAAGTCAATCACAATAATGAAATCCTGCTCTTCTGCCCTACTGTTTTTTTATTACAGGAATGGAGAATTCCGGACCGGACAATTTTGGGCTTATAGCTAAGCGGGTGGGTTTGTTAACCGTGGGCTTAATAAGCGGGGACTACTGTACTTCCTTAAATACTTCATGGAAAATGACTCATTTTTGGTGCGCTCCCACGCTTCTTTCGTGCTAGCCTACACAACTGATAAAATATATTTGCAAATTTTAGCAAAAGCATGGTAGCTGTTTTATCTGTATCACTTGCAACCGCTAACCCTTCATCACTTGCATTTCGTGAGTTACAGATAAGTGCGTCTTGTGTTGCAACAATGCCGCGTCGCCATGAGCCACCCAAACAGAGGGTCGAACTCCCGACCCTCCGCGTAACAACAACAATAGAGCATCCTCACTCGATGAGGTAGACCCTACTATTGCTGCCATGGGCGCAGTTAGGTGGAGGACACGTCCCCCCACTTTTTCAGACAGTGGGGATATAATGTCCTGTTTCCCACATTTTTCTCTTTAGGTTTCGCAATATATTGGCTGCACAGCAAGCTGTGCCCCTCACATTTTACAACATTATTGCGCTTATGATTGTTGCTACGAATTCAACGTCATATGATTGTTGCTACGAATTGAACGTCATATGTGGCGAACCACCACATCAAATGCTTCATGTTCAAATCAAAAACATTTTGTGATAGATCCATGAACAGAAGATCCGATGGGAAATTGTGTTCTTACACAAATTCACTCTGCTAATCACCACCAAACAAATTGCATATAAATATCAACCTATTTGCCAAGTTTTTTTTTAAATTACAGCTATTTCTGAGTACACAAAAGCGTTTCAAGATAGCATTTCAGACTTTACAGCACATAATGTGAATCAGTGTTTGTTTGGCTGCGTAATACATCAAGATGTTTCAAGCCATAGCCTTCCTTTAAAATCATGCTTCTGGACCTGACGTTACGTTACGTACCATCCACGCTCTACATTGAAATCTATTTTGCCAATTTAACTACTGTACAATCTCTTGCACATTTTTTTTGGACAATTCCGGACTAAGCATTGCCGGTGTGATCGAATATTTCAGTCGTGGTAAATACCTGTTGAAGTGCCCGTTGACTTGATGTTGGGACACCAGTCCAATTTTCTGACCCACATAGCACAAAAAGGGGGGTGACGCTCGGGAATCTATTTTAGTAACAGACGTGAAATGGCGTCCTTTTCAGTACCGACTAACTCACAGTTGCATGGGATTCGTTTTCAGGAAAAATGTAAACGATAAAAGCACTCAGCCATACGTTTATCAAGGAGAGATTTGAAGTTTCTATTCCACAATATTTTCTTTGTCAGCTGGAAATGCTGCTCAGGTTTTAAAACTAGTTTCTGCGGAATTGGCGGCGCATCTTCTGACTAAGCGAAATTATTTTCACACCACCACGATACTGAAACGTGAAGAGCTTCCTTGACAGGGAAGAAGCCGCAGCATTAACAACTGCAACATTAAAATTCAAGTTTATGACGAGATACAACCATGGGTTGTCAGTGAAATCACTGAAAGTAACCGAGCAACGCAACCTGTCACGGGTCGCACTTTTTCACGGGTCACACACAGCTCAAAGGCTGTTATTCAATACATGCGACTGTATTCGACGTTGATTTAAGACAACAAACAGAAGATACAAGCGACAGAACCATCCGCACTGTTCTCATCAAACGTTGTATCCAATCAAACTCCTCCTTCCAATCACTTCACCGACAAAAAACCAACAAATAACTTCGGTAGCGACGAGAACATTCTGCCAGGCTTTCTTCACTTCGAGGTCTTGAAACTTCCCGGTGGTCAAGTTGTTGATACCTGGAGCACATTCACAGATCGATTTAGAGATTAGATTGGTGCTAAAACGTGACCAGCAGATTCACATGCCAAGGTATCCAAGGTAAAAAAACAGCTTGCTTTTATACGTGTTCCCCATGCACAAAATATTCTATAAAAAAAACTAATATCGCCCTCATTCAAGTCTTGTTTTTTTACCTGAGACATTTGGTCACTGAAACATTTCGGTGATTTGTCTCACAGTTGTATTAAAACACGCCGTAGCAGTGTCCATTAACCTGTATTTTCAGACATTCTGACCGAAATGACTTAACATTTTTCGGTCATTTCAAAATCATTTCGGTCTAAATGACCGAAAAAAAACAGATGCAAGTGGTATAATTTATCTACTTGAATTTGATTTCTAGTCTTGAAGTCTCTAGTCACCCTGCCCGAATTCACAGTTCATAAAACAGATTAATGCATGCAAACGCTAAAAAGAGTTGGGATACACTTAAAAAACACTATGGACACTACCGTGAGGGACGGGATGCAAATGTTGCCATGCCACTAGCAATGGAATTCAAAAAGCAATAACTTCAACACCGCATGTCCGCACTGTTTTATGGATGATCGCGTAGGGACCGACGGGCCTGTGTAGGATTCCTCCGAGGTTCCCGACCAGTTGAAGGGTCAAGCCAGTTGCTGCAGGAGCGTGGAACAATCTCGCAACTAAGCAACCTGACGTCTTGAGGCTGCCAAGCCAAAGCAAGGCTGTTTAAAGGTTATTACCACTTTGCCCATTACTTACTCTCCGAAAACACGCTGACTGATTTCCTTGATTATATTCAGTTGTATAACAAACTCTTCAGTACACTGGAAAGAAAACCAGAGTAACCTAAAATTGAACGGTTCAGTATCGAACAACAACAGCGTTGAACCTTCATAGGAAAAATTAGGAACAGCGATTCATTGCCGTCCGTGATGCAGGTTGTCTGTGAACTGTCATGTTGTTCCTCAACAAGTGCCTTTCATCGAAACACGAATAGCAAAGACCAGAAATCATTCATCAGCAATGCAAGAAACACTATAGCGCGTGGGCATCCACTATAAACGCGAAACACAATTACGAATGAACTGCAGACACATCCGTTCATCTCATCCTTTTCTGTTTGAATGATGTCATTGCCCAACGTGGACAGAACTACTACGCTTAGACTCACTGTGATGTAACTGGTGGTAATGACCACTGATTATGGGGGCTACGATACCGGCCCCCTAGCTTCTGTTACCCTCGCCGAAACTTGTGTACCTTGCTTCTATAGCAATCTGAATATAGATAAAGGAACTGGCATATTAAGATTTACAAATAGATTGATAGTAATACTGGCAACTGGCTCACATTACAGAAATACGTAACGGGTATACTTGCATCCTCCCTGGCACAGCACCCACCGAGCCTGGATACGATGTTCTTCTTGTACCCCCCTCTTAGGCATGTCGCTAGTTACTACTAATATAAGAATATTTATTTCGAGTCAGACTAATGGTCCATATCACAAGGACAATCGGACAACACAACACAAAAATGGTTAGTCATAGCGCATTACAGAGCAGGTGCTAGACCTTAGACTAGATGATAAACACAGACAATTGACGGCGATTGCTTGATCAAGGTTTCAAACATTTTTGCCAGATATTTAGCTGGAGACTGACAGCCAGTTCTTACACTAAATTTATAACATCATTTGACGGCTGGTATTTTATTACTTTTGTTTATAAATCACTTAATTACGTATTTGGCTTGCACACATCATCGACATGGTGGGGGTGATTGAGGGTTCACAAGAAAATGCAATTAAATGCTGTGAGCTCACAAGAAAATACGGATATCATGAGGTTCCACCAAGAACACGGAAGATTTTGGTTGCTACGCAAAGGTAATGCTGAAGAAAAATAAACACAGATACAACGCACCAGCAACCACTGTTGGTCCCCGTAATACAAGAGCGTTAAATAATGGAGTACAAATGAAGATTTTGTAAAAAGCAACAGACCAGTGAAGAGATCGAATTAAAAAAATTAGATGAAGATTCACATCGGCGAACGAAGCCATATAGATAATTTCTGAACAAGGCATCAAAGGTCTTGACACAATGGTTAACTCAAGTGTGGGCGAACACTTACATTTCTGGGTATGTAACGCATAATTGCAATCTTGCGATACACTACATAACCCATAAACTGTCTGGCGTATTTAAAATAGTAGAACTGCTCAAACGTTTCATTGATCACCTTATTTGGGCATCGTTCGGGGAAACACCGAACAGACCGAGTTAAATATCTTAAAAAGTGTTTAATTAAATATTTCGCTTCAGTGCTAACTTCAGGCAAGTTAATGATGTTGGAAGCAACGTTGAAAGCTTGCATGTTCGGCATTGCGGATTCCTGAACAGAGAACTACGCAAAACCAACTGCACTCGATGGGTACTTTTGGAATGGAGCTACCCACCATCCTTAACCTATTTTTAAATCGATTGTGTTTGGCGAATTTATACGTTTGAGAAGATTAACTGAAAAACGATCAGATTTCAACGAAAGCTTAGATCGACAATTTTCACACTCGCTTTTTCCTCTCGGGAGGGTCGCGGGGTAAGAAGCTCTACGAGGACTCGAAAGACCTCACGTTCAACAGCAATTTCAGGTAATCCTGCTGGCTCCACAACACCAAGCAAGGTCGGAGATGCAGTCACGTCACATGGTCCTTGGACGACCACTGGGCCACTTTCTTGACCATAAAACAAAGCTCTTAAGTCTCAGCTCCCTAAGCGGATGGTGAAAGCCATTATCAACAAGGCAAGGGGGTGGACTGAATGACAAAGTGCGGAAAACCCCTGTTTTTAGTTATTTTTCACTTCGTCTTTTCTTCTTAGTGTTTTATTTGACTGTTATATAATACTCATTTCTACGTGCATATACGTAGTAGGTACTACCAGTATTATTTTACGTGTTTCACATTGGTCACATAATTGGAGAGCGTGATACGACACAGCAGAATGCATCGAAGACAGTCTTACCACAACAACATTCACCAGGACTCTTTGCAGAGCATGAGTGTTGGGCTATGACTTAAAAAGCCTCATGGTTTCCATATGGATTGTGTTGAGATCTGCTGAACATGCTGTGGTACGATGGTGGGCAAACTGCAGCCCGGCATGTTTTGTGTGGCTCTTCTAGCTGAATAGCAATATCTCAAATTAATAGCGAGGTGTCGTCTCACATTTAATGTTTGTTTCATTTATCAACGTATTTACACAAATACGTAAGGTTAGTTGCCAAGGAGTCTACGCCACTTGATGTAGGGCATTTTATGGGTAACTTGCATTCTTTAACGAACTTTATTTGACATTACAAACTGATTTTGCGGCTTGCAGGTGTTTTTGGTTTTCTGCCTATTACTCTTCTATTGAAGAAGTTTGCCCACCCCAGTTTTAGTAGCTGGAAAGACGTGCTGTTTGTTGCTTCTCTTGCTTTATCTAGTACAGAGGTGGGGAACCTGCAGCCCGCGTGAACATTTGATATGGCCCGCAGTAGAATTTTCGTTACGCAATGCAGAACACAAAATTGCGTCAAAACGAAGCTCCATGATAAGCAAATACTTAGATAGTAAGTCAAGAGAATCATTTATCCCTCATATTAGATAAAGGTTCAATTTTTTGATGAAATCAATTGTTTTTGCGGCCCGCCAGCGATAATCCACTATTTATGGGTAGATCAGTGGTTCCCAACCTTTTTTGATGCATTCCTCCCTTTGCTCATTTTGGAACTTTTCATTCCTCCCTATGCAATTTTATTCCTCTTCTGTCCGGGTTCGTAGGCTAATATTAACTACAACTGGAACAATGGTCTTTACTGAAGACAATAGCTTGTTTCAGAGTGGTCCAACTACTTTTTGACCTTCGGGCCGTTTCACAAAAGCGTGACAACTCGCGGGCCACTTCCAATAAAATGATGTATAAAACAACAGATTCAAAATAGTTAAAACTGAAAGGGAAGATCAGTGAGTGCGTCATTGAAATTATTACATAATAGCACATAGCAATTTACTACGAATCTTTCTCAGCGGTATGGCTTCGGTTGAAGCTTCCCTGACACTACCGCTCTTTTAATACCAGTGAGTGATGGTGGTAACAAGTCTGAGACTGTCGTCCAGTGTTTTGTCTGCCATTCGATTTGTGTTTTCAGATGTGACTTGCTTCATCGTAGAAAATGTACTCTCACACACGTATTTGCTTCCAGATATCGAGAGCATTTTTAGAGTGAAGTCTTTCAGTTTGAGAAACCTATCTTTGCTGACTAGTGTCTGGAAGCTCTCTACAATCTGTGATACCGTTAGTATTGTACATTTTATATCAAAAGATGTTATGCTTGTTCTAATCAAAATTACCTATTGCAGGGATGGGCAGTTACTTTGGTTCGAGGGCCACTCTTAAAAGGCCGTGTTTAGCGGATAGATAGACATATTTATTTGTTGGTACTGAGTTTATTGCGCCAGATGTATTCTTCAAGACAACAAACGCCGTTGCGCTGAAATAACACAGAGATTATCCAGACAGGTTCCCAGCGGAGGGTTAGCGGCGGACGTATCTTCTAATTTGATCGTAAAATAAAGAAATAGAACAAAATGGTACACAAAAAAGGTATGATTCATTTTTTTGTGCAAATGCACTTTATCCAGCGCAAGCAATTCAGTTAGGCAAATGTAACCTCATACGCTTTTCTACATATTTCAGATTTGACGATTTTTGCTGAATGCTTCCGAGGGCCACTGAAAACGCTGTGGTGGGCCACATGCGGCCCGCGGGTCTGTAGTTGGACCACACTGACTTGATTAATAAAAGTGGGACAAAAAGTGTATGTTGTCAAATAATGGAAATAAAGTTTGTCAACAAAAACGTGTGATTGTCCACTAAATAACCATATATGAAGTGATGTGGCCAATTGAAAGAGCCAACGTCAACTTAAAAAAATGCACAACACTTACACGAATACGTAACTTAACCATAAGTTGAAATTCCTCCCCTAAACTCATGAAATTCCTCCCTGGGGAGGAATTCCTCCCCGGTTGGGAACCACTGGGGTAGATCATAAAATGGATGCCGATTTTGCGCATTTGACCTAAGGTAACCTCGCGCGATGAAAACACTGCTCGTTTCTGCGACAAGGTAGGTTTCTGCCGTACTCGACTGATTCCGCTATAAACCTGAAGTTTTAAACCTTATACCTAACCCCTACACCTAACCGCTAAACCTAAAGCCCAAACGTAAAGCAAAACGGAAAATATGAAGAGAAAAGTGTGGATACTTGTGCAACACCTACTACCAAAACGAAACTCCCGAAGCTTAGAGCCGAACCGTAAAGCATTGGAATACGAGCCCTGAAACATGTCTGTTGGGCTACGAGGTCGCTGCCGACTGACTGATAAACTCAGCGTTTTATCCGAGTCGTGTCATGCCAGGCGAATCGGTTACTACCTGAACGCAGAAACGAGCAGTGTTTCCAGCGTTTTCATCGCGCGAGGTTACCTTAGGTCAAATGCGCAAAAATCGGCATCCATTTCATCATCTACCCTATTTATGCGGCCCGTGATAGTAAATAGGTTCCCTACCCCTGATCTAGTAGTCATGTGGTTTTAACGTTGTCCTGCTGTGTGACGGAAGGTTGTGGTTTATGGCCCGTGACCAGTCGCAATCATCCATATCGCAATCATCCAAGCGCCTGGTTGCTGCTGTGTCAATGTGCTTTCAAGTACGTTATGTCACTCTTCCGTAGTCTGCTGCCCTGTTGTTTGCTTGTTCGTTACGTCACTATGCCCTAGATCAGTGTTTTTCAACCTTTTTTGCATCACGGACCACTTTATGCAATAAAAAAATTTTGGGGAACACCAAACAAAATTTTATAATCACGCAATAAAATAAACAACATAGTAACAATTTATTCACTTTTAATTTTTCTCAATGCGATATTTGAGCCTGTAGAAAGTCCTATTCGTTTGCTCCTAAAACTAATTACTTTCA
>Ga0210059_1017032_pt1 | contig 10414 bp, 7 predicted proteins | sample Ectturendosymbi2_FD_188042 | JGI IMG/M metagenome (GOLD analysis project Ga0210059, IMG submission 188042) | Ecteinascidia turbinata endosymbiont from Florida, USA - Sample 2 (SPAdes) (version 2) | ecosystem: Host-associated > Tunicates > Ascidians > Unclassified | place: Key West, Florida...
GAAATGAAATTTCCACCGGCGGCAGTGTCCAGTTCCAGGGTAAACGCTTTCCCGTTGATGTGGATAGGCACTTGAAGCTTTTGGACTTCAGAGTTGCACACAGCGCTGCTTTAACCATTCCCAGGACATCGATCCATTTGACGCCTTGAGCTTGAGCTTTCGAACGCGCTTTCTTTTTACATGCAGCCTCCAAGTGACCAGTGAATTTTCAGAAATTGCACTTGGCATCTTTGAACTTGCACAAAGTTGCGATATTGCCTAAATTGCCACAACGGTAGCATCGTTGCTGTCCAACTGACTCTTACTTCTTGGGAGGGCGCTGAAGCACTGGCTGTAGTCGAAACGGTTTCTGCGCAATCGCCAACGCCGGAACGGATTTTTGGCCGTGGACCGTCTCCGCAACTTTGGCGGCGTCTTTCGTTTTGATGGCAACCTGGATAGCAGTGGAGAAGTCGAGTTCGTCCGCCTTCATCTTAAAAAGTGCCTTAAGAACCGCTTCATTGTTCACTAAGCAAATAAAAGGCGTACGTAATGCTTCGTCCAAGGGGTCTGCAATGGAAGCAAAATAGCACGTGGTCGCTGCTTGACGTATGCGTGCAGCCAGCTCTTGGATGGACTCCCGGGTCGACGTTGCATGGTAGTCCAGAACTAACGTTCCCGGATGACGAAACGGGTAGGATCAAACTGCACCTTCATGTACGCCACGACCTGATCCATCGAAAGATCGTAGATTTCCCTCGGCGGCGTTTCTTGTGCAGCAAGGTTCGAAAGTAACTTGTACACCGTCAACGACTGGTTGGTGAGAAAAACTTACGCTTTTCGGTGATCTGGAACAGCATGAGCTCTCGTAAAGGTTAGAAACCGCGAGCAATAATCCTTCCACAGCTCCACAGCTCCGAAGTAGAGTCAAAGGGCGAAAAAGTTGGAGTGGCGGAAGTGGTCGCTGGCTGTAAGACCTGCCCCGATTGAGCGGGCTTCGTAAGGAGTTGAAGCATGGCCTTCATGTCCGCCTGTTGTCTTTCTGCTTGCTCTCGGAATCGTTGTTCTTGAGCTTCAGCTTGGGCGCGGAACCGCTTTTCTTGAGCCTGCATTTCTTCTCGTTTTTGCTGAAGTTGCAACTGCATCATTTCGACAAGCTTTTCCATGATTCGGAGTGACTGCGGTTGACATCGCCTGTCCGCGTTCAGTCCAGAAGAAAAGAGTGAGAATCCTCATCGCCAGTAAAACTCTCGCCGCCAGTAAAACCTTTGCTGGTAACTCTTTCTATTCGATACGCGCTCTGCAGCTCTACATTACTGTACTCAAGCCGTAAGCGGAACTGTCTGCCTTGTTTTCCGTTATCTTCTCCGAATAAAGTACAGTGCATTTTGTGCAAGGTGCTCTGAGTTTTGAAACTCTGTCAGGGAAAAACACAACAGAGTTTTACTAGCGACGAGGATGGGATTCGAAAACACGCGTGCAAAGCACAATGGATTACTATTGCTAATCCATGTCTTATTACCATGCAATCGTCAAATATCAGCAACAAATCAATTTGTGCGTTGCGTCGTGCTCCTGCAATTTTCCATGTACAAATTAAATTCAAGGCGGCAACGTGTTGTCATGCAAGTTTGTTAATTTGGGTATCTCCATCTCGTTGATGAACTGCAAACTGACAGATTTCTCAGCCCTGAGTTTGAAATTACTATTATTTATGCACCTCTCTATTACCAAATCATACAGTATAGATAACGAGGTAAATAAATGCAATCCTGAAGAGAGTGTGTCACTATGGGGATCAAAGCCTTATGCCCACAACCAGCAATCAATATTCTTCATTAGGGCTGCAGCTTCTAATCAACATTTTGTAACTTCTGAAGTCACGTAATGAAAACCAAAAAAAATACTCCAGTTTAGACAGCTGATTGTGCGCTGAACACAGCATGCTATATAATAAGAAATAGCAATATGGAACTGATTCAGACATCAATACTGCAACCTATATGGTTAACTACAAAATGTGTACAAAAGCAAATTTCCAATGGCAAATGACTTATAAACTCAGCAAGAATATTTTATAAAAGTAGCAGTGCTTCACTGGACTGCATTAATGAATTATGGTGTACAATTGATAGCACAGTTGCCGTTGTTTATAAAACTTCACTTTATGGCATCAAATTGAAACATTAAAATTTGGCAGGATGCAACATGTGATATTCAGTACATGAAACAAATGAAAAATATGAAAACCCAAACAATATGAAATCACAGCTACAATACTACCACAGAAAATATGGCTGCTGCAGTTACTTGGTTAATTGTATTTATATGAATACTTCACAGCAACCGATTCACACTTATAAATCTCGCAAAAATGTTTCGATGTCTACCCAAATTTGAATGAAGTTGTTTCAATTAGACCAAATTTGATTTGGGCTGTTGAAATTTACCCAAATTTTTACACAGACAAATCTGAATTAACATCTTCTACATTACCTGGATCCTTTCAATAGTATCCAATTCTGAATGAAACTGTTTCAATTACCCAAATTTGATTGAGGTTGTTAAAATTTACCCGAATGATTCTGATTTTATCTACATTTGATTAAAGCTTTTATAGTTCACTTAGATGTTTATAAATGTATTCGAATTTCAATTGAGCTTTTCTATATAGCCCACCTTTGAATATAACTATGACTATGGAAAGAATTCCTTTCTCAGCAAAGAATCAGACACTTTAAGATCTTACAGAGTATATATTTCGCCTACGATGTAGGCATCATAAGCTCTTATTTAAATAGAATCTTCGAACATAACTGTTTGAAGTTACCCACAATAGAATGAAGCTGTTAAAAATAGCAAAAATTGATTTGGCTCATGGACTTTGCTTAGTTATTTCCAATTTATGCCTTAATGTTTTTAATTTCACTCTTAATTTGTATCAAACTTTTGTCATTTGCCCAAATTTGATTGAAGCTGTTGGACCATACCCAAATGCTCCTAATTTACCCAAATGTTTCTAATTTACTCAAAACCTGAATGACGTTATTAATTAGCCCAAATTTGATGAAGGCTGTTGGAATTCCCAAATGACTCTAGTTCAGTTAAAGAAGTCACTATTTTGCCGTCAGGCAGTGTCTATTTTGCCATTTGAATCACGAAAATGGCAAAATAGTCTCAACAAAGCTTTTGTCATTGATGCACTGTAAAAAAAGTGGGTTATTTGTTTAAGAATCGGGGTAATTCATTTGGAAAATTACCCCCAAAATCAAAGGCAATTTTTACCTTTGCCCAAATGAGGTGAGGTATTGCACGGAACTTACCCAAAACTAAAAATGTTTCATCTCATTTGCAAACCCCACTTAGGGTAACTTCAGAGTATTTGGATAGCTTGTGGGGGAGACGGTCGCAAATATTTCGAAAGAGCCCCTCTGCCTAAAGTACGAGCTCAGTCCTTAGTCAGGTGCGCGAAGGCAGATGCGCGATGGGCGTGAATAATTTTGCGCATTTCGTGGTAGTAGCCGCCGTAGACAGTCCGGTCATGCCATTTACTTTTCAACTTTTGCGATATCAGATTGTAACAGGGGAAGGCGTTGTTGTGGGCACATTTGTGCAGGAGAGGCCTTGCATTGATTCTACTGAAAGTGTGTCATGCGGCAGTCACTACAACTGAAAAGGAGATGCTATGTGTTGCGCTATTACTTTTCTTTATCATCCATGGTGGACGATGCTTTTAGTTCTTCTGTCAGCCACACACCACTTGGCATTTTAGTGTAAAAATTATTTTTTTCAAATTTACTACATGATTCGATGATTTCAGCTGCAAAATTTGTAGTTTTGTCAATTTAGGTATAGAGCGTTCACTAGTCATAAGATTGTTTTCAGGATCAGTTTAAACGGAAGTATAAGACAAACAAACTTGTAATCTGATGTTATTTCCGGCAAAACATTTCCACACAAGTTATCATTTGCTTAGAAGTATGCGGTTTTTCCTATGCTCGTTTCCTCGTCCCGATTCGCAATGTTTGCGTTTAGACAAACACCTGAACCTCCTAAAAAACTAAACACTATTTGCTTTAATTTTATTTGCAATGGCATTTAGCGGTGGGCAAGCCCGTAACCAGCTTGGGACACCAGGTACGAATTATAAAATAAATTATACAGAAGCATTAGAACATAGACGGGCAAAGAGTATACAGAAGCATTAGAACATAGACGATGAAGCGCGATATCAATGGACGACTGCACAACATGATCAGTTTGCTCATCGCAGGGAACCAAAGACTTCGAAAATCCATATCATTTGACAATGTTTACACGTTTGATTTATGCACAAACTTTCAAGTGATCTGTTTGATCACAATTCGTTAGATGCTTTTGAATAATTACATTTTTAAACCTGAAATTATTCAAGCTTCCCTTTTCACATAATCATCTGCTGCTCCAATGAAAGTAGCTGAAGCTTTTGACAATTTGTCTAAGTAACGTTGTTACTGACTGTCTTTTGTGCGATAGATTTCTTGGAATTAGTAAAAACAGTTTGGTTTCAGTAATTGTTAAGTAAATTCTATGGTAAATATTTAACTTGACTGGCATTATTAAAAGCTAATTTGAACTCAATTTAAACTTTGTGTAATGCCAAAACTTGCAAATGCTTGTGCTTATGTCACTCATATAATTATAATAGCTTATATCTCCATTATGTTTGCTAAGTCATGTTATTTGCCCAGACATGACTCTGATACATCTGTAAAGCACATAGTAGTACGTTTGGGACAAATTGAGTTCAAAGAGTGCTTATTAAACTTTGTACAAGTATGTAGCTCGTTTCCTGCGGAGCAACCTGTTTTGCCGAAGGTGCTCGATTCACTTTTGATGCAACCAAAATAAGTTTTTCCAAACACTTTGATGATAGTGCAAGGAATACATATGTGGGTATAGTTTGATTTGTAAAAGAAGGACCTGGTTTGAAAAATATTATCGTAAAATAGACGGGCCATGTGGAGACGACCTAAGTACTTTAATTCTCTGCATTTCAATTTCAACAGACAAAAAACAAGTATTACCAAGCCTACCTGATGGATAAGACGAAAGTTTGCTCCATAAAGTTTGCTTATCAGCACATTTAAAAGTGGTCGGTCCTTTGCTGTTAATGCGTTAAAACATTAGATAGATGCATTCAAATAAAACATGGAATTAAGAATTGAAATGGCGCAGTTAATGACTACATAAGCAACGACTTTCATTTAATTTAACAGCTACACCGGCCTAAGAAAAGAGTCTGGGGTGAAACGAAACACTGGTGGAGTGAAACTTATGATATAAAGAAAACGGTAGGTCTGGAACCAAACTGCATTTTTCTGGCAACCTAAAGTGCGTGCAGTAATATACTGTTTCGTCTTTCATCAATTGTGCTTGGTCCAGACAAACAATAAGCAAGGAAAGAGTTTTTATTACATAATATCCTGACCCAACTTCCTGCTAGAACATTTCGATTTTCATGCTATTTGTATAGCCGAGTTTTCAAGCTTGAAATGAAAAACCAAAAGAGGTTTAACAGACTTTATGTATTGAAATGAAACTTTCTTTGTCGTTTGCCCAAAATTTTGTTTTGGTTATGAGCGCTACGAGAATGACATTTTCTAACTTATTCACGCCACGTAATTGAAACATTTAAATGTGTAGGCTACAGTAGTTTGAAGTAGGGTTTCATCAGGTCATTACTATCTGCTCGGGTAATACCGCGGTGGGTGCAAGACGGAATCTGTAGAGAAAGACTAATGATACCTTTTAACGCACGTACACTTTGCTGTACACGAAGCCAATTCTTGCGTGTAAGTACGGAGACCGCTGGAAAATTTGAGAGACCGTTTCGGTCTCTGAAAACACCTTATAAAACACTGTCTACATGTACTTTCAGTGGAACCTCATATACCTATCATGCAAGGGATATGAATTCGCATTGAAAGTACGGGCAGATAAGATGATATCCTGTCATGAATACAGGTTATCATGAAGACGTTGAAGTTTGCTTTCCTTGCAAAGACAAATAAATGGAGCCCAGAGACAAATAAATGGAGCCCAGGCAAGTAGGTACTGTTTTTTTTTGGTATAACGCTTGGTTAGACTCTTGGACATTACTCTAAACTGTAACCGGCTCTGGGGCTAAGTTCCAAGGGACCAGCAGTTTTGGAGAAGCGGAAATACCCATTAGCCATCATTACTCCTACGGCAGTTTTGCCTCAGAATGATGACGCCGGACAAAGCTCTAACTATGGATGAAAAAGCCTTTTGAGCTCTTCAGCCACTGCCAGCAAATCTGCCTAATCATAGAGAACCTACAATCTGGTCGGAAACATTTCTCCACTTCGCCAGTCCCTGCAGCTAAACCTGGTCCCAAATGTATTGGTCAGTTACCTTTGGATTTACTAGGACATGTGCAGTGCTATATATTGATGACTGGGAAGCCAAGTGTTTAGCCCTTGACGGCAAGCCCTTAGGAATTAGCAAATTAGCACTCAGCTCAGGTGATTTGACTTCTAGCAACATGTACGGACTCTATTAGACTTCAGGGGCATCTTTGTGGACTGCTAGCTGGTATTCTATTGGACCTACACATGTTGCAGGGCGCCCTCTAACGTCTCAAAGATGTGTGCAAAGTTCAAGCAACCAAACAACTCCCTTGTGCAGATCCGACAAAGTTGACCTGTACCGTTTTCTGCGGTCATTGGCCTTTGCTTGAGTGGAGATTCAACGCTATTACACGGACCTACACGTGGATACAGAGCTTTAGGGAATTTATATTGACCTGGGTTTACCTCCTGCAATTGGTGAAATACATTTATGTTGATGCTGAAACCTTAGTTTTAATCCGGATTTTACATATTTCAACGCATGAGTTGACCTTCAATAGCATTATACCTACTTAAAGTACAGATAATTGCATTTAATTTTGTGCGACTGCAATGCAGCACAACGCATGGCAGGACATACTTTGCTTTCTGTACCAGAGCAAAGAGACTACGACAGCGAAAAGCTATAGAAGACATCAGGGCTTTGCAGACTTCACGCAGCAAAACATTAGCGCCGCTCCAGAAAAGTGGAAAGATGTTGTTAAGAGCCGCCAAGCATCCCCAGAGATTCTGGGTTTAAAGTTGATGACCATCCTCAAGAATACACGGCTGGTTTATACTAAAAAAAACGTTTTACGAACACAAAATACTTAAAAACGTTTTTACTTTTTTAACCTAACCTCCTCACATATAGCGCCTCGATGAAGTCACGTGACTTTTCAAAAGGCTTCGTAAAGTAAGCTATAAGATGTTGTTGTATTTATTGCACTGTAACCTAACAATGCATATTCAAAACAAAGATCATTCATTTCCGAAACAGTTAGGCCTACGTTCAAATAACCAGTTGAATAGCCCTGCATTTGGGGAGGGGCCCAAAATTGGGCTGTAACGGAACTGTTCCGATTTATTTTTAATTGTTTGGTGTGCAACTCCATAGTTAGATAAAAATGTTTAGCATTATTTGCTTAGTAGTTGCTAAATGAATGTGGTTTTATCACTGGTGCAAAGCGATCAATGAACTGCTCAAAAATTTTGATTTTGGACTTGCTACAGTTGTTTTGTTGTTTACTCAGGCAGTGCCCAGACTCTACCCCATTCCCTATAATTAAGTCAAGCATTTGGTGCTTATAAGAAAAGTTGAATTAATTTACCAGTTAATTACCAGGAGTCAAGTCTGTGGTGTGTCTTACAACAAATCATAGGCCTACCTTAGTCACAAGTCACTGATGGGTATCAATTTTAAATAGGATATACTGTATTACATGAAATAGTGAAATTTTAATTTTACCCAAGTGTAACTCATTACATCATCCGACAAATATTTTCTCTTTTTGTGGAATGACGTCTGAGTTTTTGGGAACTATTTACTGCATACCAAACGGTGGCCAATGGGCCGCCTTCGGATAAGTTTGCCCCCCCCGGCTCAAACCTCTAGTTATGCCACTGTTTATAAGTTTACTGTTCGGGAAGGAGTGGCTGTAAATGCATAGAAATAAAGTTGATTGCCATGATGAACACGTTTGACATATACTGGGGATTTTGCAAGACTGCGTGATCTAACTGCTTCTGACCTACACGCAATTTTACGAAAATCTGACAAATGTCGGGCTACTTCCAAAAAAATGATGTATAAGCAAATAGAATCACAGGATTCAAAACAAAAAAGGGAAAAGGGGAAATAAGTGAGTCCGTCATTGAAATTATTACACATAGCAAATTATTACAAACCTCAATCAGAGGGATGCTTGTGGTCGAGGCTCCTCCGATACTATCGTTCCTATATCATTACCAGGGTCAGTTGTAGCAATTCGAAGACTATCGTCCAGTGTTTCGTCTGCCGTTCGATTTCTGTTTTTAGATTTGAATTGCTTCATCGTGGAAAATGTACGCCCATACACGTATGTGTGTCCAAATATCGAGTGCATTTTCAGTGCGAAATCTTTCATTTTGGGAATCTATCTTTGTCGACTAATTTCCAGAAGCTCTCTCCAGTCTAGTTAGTCTAACGCCATTTATTGTGCACTTTTATTAAAAGATGTTATGGTTGTTCGAATTAAATTACCTACTGTAACATACACACAGCATTAGATCAATACTAAAAAAGCTCGTGGGCCTTAAATAATTTTGCCACATGCGGCCCGTAGGCCTGAAGTAGGACCACACTGTTCTAAGAACTCAAGATATCTGTTGGAGGCATTAGGTAATCTGCATAAGGAAAGATTATCGTGTGACGACAAACTTTTCTTTTTTGAGAGTGAAACCAGTGAATATCGTTTGGAAACCAGTGTGCGATAAATATTGTTTTCGAGTAAGGGTTGTATAAATAAATGTAGCCACTAGCGTACGGAGTGGGGGCATTGTGCCATGACCCCCCCTCAGACCTTAAAAATAAAAAAATTTATAAACAGTATTCGGGCAGTTGCGTAACTAAGGGGGGGCAAGGGGGACATCTACACCCGGGCGCATCATTTTGGGGGCGCCAAATTGAGGTCGGAATGTTACGCACGGAAAACGAATTCCACAGAAAACGTCTGCCATTACTTCATCTTCTTCTGTTACTGCACAACCGAGTGTTGTGAAATTCGTGACCATGAAAGACCAGAACTCTATCTTCAACCTAGCTTCCCATGCCAGACAGTTTAAATGCAGCATAACAAAGCATCTTCCATTGGCAATGCAGATTCAACGACGTACTCTCCTCAAAATTGCAAATAAACTTTACAAGCAAGGAAAGCGAATCCAATGGAAAATTATCGACGTAGACTACAGACTCTTTGCTGACGGTGAGCTAGTCCATAGTAATGTGTAATTGTCCAACAATCTGCCATTTGAATGATTGCAGTATTTTTGTTTGTATCTCGTCACTAAAGTTCGCGGTATTAGGTACAGTTTCTGATATTTATTAGTTTGACATTATTTGTGTTACCAAAACCTCACTAAAATCTTCTGTTTTAAATAACCTACGTCTTCCTGGTTTTTGTTTTCTATTCGGCTTTGAACCGAATCGCCATGGATGCGGAGTTTTTGAACGTCCAACAATGTGCCACTTAAATGATTGCAATATTTTCGTGTGTATCTCGTCACTGAAGTTCGCGGTATTAGGTACAGTGTCTTATATTTATGAGTTCCCTTGTGCTTCCTCTCTTCCACATAACCAATCTGTTGCTCAAGTTTTAAATCAATTTTTTACGTCAGTTGGTCCATCACTTGCCAGAGCCATACCTCCCACTGTAACTGATACTTTTTACCTCCTTCTCCACAAATCTGTTCATCAATGTTCATAACTCCAACTTGTTCAGAAGAAATACTGAAGCTTATTAACTTACTTGATGACAAAAAGTCTACTGACCCTTATGATATACCTGTCAGATTGGTGAAATTGAGTAAAAATATTATATGTACTCACTTAGCAGCTATATTTAATAACTGCGTACAAAACGGAATCTTTCCTCGTAAATTAAAACTTGCCAAGATTATTCCTATTTTTAAATCTGGTGCTAAAGATATCGCTTCCAACTATAGACCAATATCAATATTATCACACTTTTCCAAAATATTTGAAAAACTGATGCATAAAAACTTGGTCAGCTTCCTAGATACTAACAACATTATTACAAAACACCAATTTGGCTTTCGTTCTGGACTTTCTACATTTCTGGCTTTAAACCAACTTCATAACTATATACCACGTCTAAATGATTCTGGACAATACACATGTGGTATTTTTCTTGATTTGAAAAAAGCATTTGATACTGTAAATCACAAAATATTGCTAGACAAACTTAACCATTATGGAATTCGTGGATTGGCTCTAGACTTCTTCACATCATATTTAAAGAATAGACAGCAGTTTGTTTTTGTGA
>Ga0210059_1017033_pt1 | contig 10414 bp, 4 predicted proteins | sample Ectturendosymbi2_FD_188042 | JGI IMG/M metagenome (GOLD analysis project Ga0210059, IMG submission 188042) | Ecteinascidia turbinata endosymbiont from Florida, USA - Sample 2 (SPAdes) (version 2) | ecosystem: Host-associated > Tunicates > Ascidians > Unclassified | place: Key West, Florida...
CAGGCGGCTCTAAAAGTGTTAAGAGATTAAAGTGTAAAGTTTTCTTTCCAGTTTAAATTGCTTCGCGGGCCACGGTTTGAGCACCACTGGCCTAAAGCAACATGAATGTTTAGTATTTAATTACTAAGCAATTGTTTTTCAGCAGAGTTCTTACTAAATTCTAGTCCATTTTAACCTAGTCACAGACTTCTGACAATGGGCAACAGAAAGAGCAAACTGAAACCAGAAGTTCTGGATAAATTGAAAAAGGAAACGAAATGTAAGTTTTTGTCCTAAAGTGCCATATTTTTGTATTAATTTCTTGCATGCAAAGTTAGGTTGATGATGTGAGATTGCTGCTGGTTTTGGTGCATTTTTGTCTCTTATTGGTACCAGTGTTGATCTTGCTAATTGTGTTAGTTTTAATGTGCATTGTTTAGGTTGGTATGAAAATATTTAACATGTAAAGCTTCAGTAACTTAAGTGAAAGTTATGAACAACTATAAAAAGTATGTTTGTAACTGCATATCTTATAACTTCTTTGCTAAGCTACTAGTACTTGGTATCTATTGTCTAAGAATTACTGAGATTAGTTTCTTTGAAAATGGAAACTTGTGATCCTGAAGTAGCATTATGTGTCTGGTATATGTTGTACAAGAACTATATATACATATATATAGTTCTTGTTCCTTAACAGAAGCCTGACATATCTTTACATACTTGGTAATCATTGGACAAATACCAGGCTACGTACCAATATAGCTTCTAATCTACTGGATACGACCTGTAATCTTTTTATCTTGAAATTTTGTATTTTTAAGTATGAAAACACTGAATAAATATAGTGCATTTAATAATTTAAGCTCTTGTTTGTGATTTAATTAAAAGCTGTTTTGTGAAACTGGCACAAAAAATTAAAATTGGAAAAACTTTCTGGTAACCATTTAATTTTTAAACACTTTGAGAACCTGCGTACGATATATTCATACTTTGAAATCGGCCTAAAACCAGCAGTTGTCAGTTGCCTTACCAACGCCCTAGCAACTCCGCCAATTGCGTTAGAGAGCTGTTCAAGGACTCAAACGAATCAGCAAGTCTTCTAGGCTACACTCAAAAATAATTTTTTGGTTGGGGGTTGTGGATTTCTTGTGAGTGATGTCATAAGTGAAATAGTTTTTGGGCCATTTTGGTTCATGTTACCTGGCCTAGGGCCCAACCACTAGGCCAAAGTTTTTCACTGAAGTTTACATTGGAGACTAGGCTCAAGTGCGAGTCTTTTGAGCCTTTGATTGACTTTCTAGCATTTCTGGTTCAAAACTTATGATCTTTAATAAACAAATTAATTAATTATCTAATTAGTCATAAATTTTTATTAACTTAGATCATAACTTTTGAACCCGAAACCCCAGCAGGTCATCCAAAGTATCGAAAGACTCGGATTGTAGCTTAGAATCCAATAAAAACTTTAGCGAAATATTACCATCTAATGGTTAGCACCTAGGGCCAGGTGAAGGTGGCCAAAAAGTCCTCCACTTATGACGTCACTCACAAAAAACCTGCACCCCCCAATCAAAAAATTTTTTTTTCGAGTGCAGACTGGAAGACTTGCCATGTCTTTTGACACTTCAGCCAGGTCCGTAACCCGAACAGGAGCGGAGATATTCCCACGCAAAGCCACGTGCGTTTAGGCGTTTTTTTTCCAAAAATCCTCGAAAGCAGCCGGACGCCAAAGTGTTAAGGGATTAATTAATGAAATTAATTAATTTGTTGTTTTTAGGCCATAACTTCGAACCAGAAACACTAGACAGCTCATCAAAGGCTCAAAAGACTTGGATTCCTAGCCCAGTTTCTAATAAACATTTGAGTCAAAAAATTGCATCTAGAGGTTTGGGCCAAGGGTCAGATGACCTGAGCCCAAATGGTCAAAAACCTATCCCACTTATGACATCACCCACAAAAAACCTAAAGCCCAAAACCTAAAATTTTTTTCGTTGCAAACTAGAAGACTCGCCACATCTTTGGAGGGTTTGAACTAGAGATGGCACGGGCCAGCACTTTTGCAGCCCAGCCTGTCCGGAGCTAACAAGAAACCGCCTGCCCTGTCTATGCTAACCTCAACTTGTTTTCTGGCCCGTGGCCCATAATATACCGTAACCTCAAAAGCAAAGTAACAACACTTACGTTTTCAGTTCATTGTCCTTATCTGAAGGGGTACATTTGAGTTTAGCAATAGAAGGGCAAAATATGTTTACATATTATTCATTTCGAAATATTTATACATACATCAGTGAATCTTATTTTCAAAATCATTATATGCTTATTGGTAAATACATTGTTATTTTCCCCAGCCTTTTTATCAAGAAATTTTAGGGGTACATGCTCATCTGTCGAAATGCTGAAGGGTACATGGCCAGAGAAAGTTTGATAACACCTGGCCTAAACTTAACCCAGTCCCATTGCCATGTGGGAGCTTTGGTGGGCTTATTTCCCTGAACAAAGCCCCAAGGCCACCCAAATTGAAACATGAAGCACAATAAATCAGTGAAGTTTTTGTCAATTTTTAGAATGTCAAGCCACCCGCACAAACACAAAGCCCCCCGCAGAAACGCAAATCCCTCCTAATGAAAACTTTCTGGCGATGGTTCTGCCTAAACCTTGGTGACAGACTATAAATGAAAGTGTTTGTTGCTTTGATTAATTCATAACATGGTTCACTGGTTTGCGTGGAAACAAGTGAAACAGAACATTAGCAGAATAGTAAAATGGAAAAAACAGCAAAACATTTCCTTGTTACATTTTGAAACTTTGCAAAAACAAAACTTTTCGCCTAATTGGCCAGCAGACCGTAGCGGCCTGGAATGGCATCGCTGCTAAAAAAATTGTTAGCGGACTGTCCGAAGACTGGACTGTTAGCGGCCCGTGCCATCTCTAGTTTGAATAACTGTCTACAACATGGCGAGTTCTAGAGTTGCTAAGAGATGCTAGAGACCAAGGCTCATGTGAACTATCCCAGCAGCGAAGGTGTTTGAAAAAGTGCCTTCTAAAAAATCAAAAATTTACATTTTTTCAAATGTTAAGGTACCTTTTTAGGCTTATTTGACAGATCTCTATCTTCCACATCTGATGATGCTTTCACTGACTTCCCAACTTAACATGTTTGCAAGTTATAACCAGAAACATCCTTAAAACCATAATTGTGACTGACACATGCGTTAAAATGTTAAAAAACATGTATTGATGCCAGTCAGCATAGGTACAGTAGAGATGCATAACAATTTTTTCCATGTTTTTGATAGGAAGTAGTGCTCCTCTACTTTTTGTGTTGAGTTTGTTCTGAAAATGTGCATTTTCACTTTGGTTTACTATTCTTGCTCAGGACTACATGATTATATCACTTCATTGTATCAGAAAAGAAAAAATGAAGGTCTCAAAATGACTTAGTACTAATTTGTGTCTTCCATCATGATAATTTACTTGCCAAGGCCAAGGGTTTAATTTTAGCCTGATTGTAAATGGGTTTTACCTAGTATTAAGACTTGGAGTGAGTCAACTGTGACCAGACCTGTGGTCAGACCATCTTTAGAAGTTATATTTAAACCATACATCTAAAATGATGAGATTGTTGAACACCCTTCCCATAAAAATTCTTTTCAAGTGGACAATGTCTTTTACATTGCTTGTTGAATGCTTAGTTTGTATAGGATTTCACAAAGCCATAAACATGTACAAAACCTAATCTAGTTCTGATGCATAATGTGAACATAAATGCTGCCTTTTAATAACTCTCAACTTTGTAAAATATTTTGGAGGAAGTATGGTTGTGCAATTAAATGTTCTTCATGTTATCTTCAAAGCACGGTATCTGTTGAACTAATAGTACTGTTTAGACCTTATGAGTTATCAGTTTTAGGAGAGCATAACGTGAGCAAGTTGTGGCATGTTTAATTCTTGAAGTTACATCTATGGGTAAGTGTTGCAGCAACCAATCTTCAAGGTTTAATGGATTGTAAAAAATGACGAACATTTTTTTCTCAAAAGGTTTATAGCCATCATAACATGTGTCTGTCATCTGCATGCATTTGCTTTGCAGTTACAGAAGCAGAATTGCAGCAGTGGCACAAAGGTTTTTTGCATGATTGTCCAACTGGAAAGCTATCTTTTGATGAATTTCAAGGAATTTATAGGCAGTTTTTTCCACAGGTTTGTTCTATGATTAAATGGTGCTTAAAAAAAGTAACATACTAGTTTTGGTGAATTCAATAAAAGAAAATGCTTGCAATCTGTTTAAGACATGTAGTGTTAGTTTTTTCTAATTTTAATGCAACTGAAAGTAGAGCACATTTATCATATGTTGAAGTTCATTTTCATCTAGCAACATTTATGTGCTAAAATCAATCTTTGAAGAAATGAGATAAAAATATGAAGTGATCACATAATCCCAAGTTCTATGTTTCATAAGCCTGAGTTCTATTTTAAATCAGCCCAAATTCTTATTGAGGACCATCAATAAAAATTAAAAACATATATCAAAACTTTTTAAATGTACCTTTGAAACCTTTAGGATGTGCAAATTTCTTCCTGTTAATCTGAGCAATATTACCAGTGCTTCCCTACTATTGGGCTTTAGGTTGTTTGTGTCTCATGTGAGCCATGAACTAGTCAAATTATGTACTGGTGTTAAAGAATTGTGAGGCACAGTGTCAACTTAAATGACAGTGCAGACATTATTGCACATTGAATCTGGTGTTTTTCCATGCTCTCTATTATAAAACATTTGTTTTTCGAAGATATCAATGTTTCTTTTAAATCACTCCAACCAAAAATTGCTTTCAAATGTCTATCATCAACCTTACTCAGTGTAAGTGTATTTCAAATTTTTGTCATCAACCTCACTCAGTGTAAGTATAATCACTGTAATCAAGTATTCTATTGTGAAAATCATAAAGTTTGATAAACTTACATATGAATCTTCTGTTTACTTTTTTGCAGGGCAATTCAGCAAAATTTGCTAAATTTGTATTTACTACATTTGATGATAATAAAGATGGAACTGTTGAGTTTGAGGAGTTCATAATGGCTTTAAGTGTTACTTCCCGAGGAACTTTGGATGAAAAACTGAATTGTAATTTTTTTGTGTTTAAATTCATATGTTGATATGTGTGCTCCTGCACTTGCAAAGCTGATTATTAGCTGACGGTTGCTTAACACTGTTGGTTGGTTAAAAACTGATTGATGTAAAATTGAAATAGAGTGGCCTGTTGAAGGAAGCAACAAAAGAGTTGAGTTTTTTTGTTGTTGATGATTGTGAGAAAACCTGTAATGACCAACGAAGTCAAGGATCATGAACATTTTCATCATAGTGGAAGAACCTTTACAAATGATGGATGATTTTTTGAGAGAAATGGGGGAGAGATGATGATCTCCAGCAATAGTTGATGATCTCCAGCGATAGTTGGTGGACTGGCACAAACCAGTCAACACAATATTGGTGTATGTTTCCTGGTCAGAGGATCAGATTTTGAGCTGCCGTAGACGTCTGCTTGCAAAATCTCTGAAACAAAGGAGGCGTTGGTCAGTACTTTAACACTTTGGCTGTCGGTGTACGAATATATCGTACTTAAAAATCAGCCTAAAATCAAGCATATTTTGGTTGTCTTACTAACTGCATAGCTCCTTATCGGATTGCGCTAGACAGCTGTTCAAACCCTCCAAAGACTCGGAAAGTCTTCGGGTCTGCAAAGAAAAAAATTTTGGTTTTGGGTTTCTGGTGTTTTGTGAGTGATGTCATGAGTGGGGTAGGTTTTTGGTCATTTTGGTTCATGTTACCTGGCCTAGGGTTCAACTGCTAGTATGGAAGTATTTTGCTAAAGTTTTCATTGGATATTAGGCTTGAATCCATGAGTCGTTTGAGCCCTTGATCATCTTCCTAGCATTTCTGGTTCAAAAGTTGTGATCTAAAATAAATACATTAATTGTCTAATTATGGGATTATTTAAATAATTTGTTTATTTTAGATCATAACTTTTGAACCCAAAATCCTACCAAGTCACCCAAAGTATCAAAAGACTCGGATTTTAGCCTAGTTTCCAATAAAAACTTGAGCAAAATACTACCATCTAGCGGTTGGGCTCAGGGCCAGATGAAGTGGGACATAGTGGCCTAAAAGTCCTCCACTTATGATGTCACTCACAAAAAAACATGAAACCAAAGACCAAGATATATTTTTTTCATTGCAGACTCAAAAACTTGCCGAGTCTTTTGAGGGTTTGAACAGCTCTCTAGCACAATCCGCAGCAGAGATATTCCCGTGCAAAGACATGTGCAAACTCCTGGATTTTGGCCTCAAACTGCCCAGCAACTAAGGTGTTAAGTACCTGAGCTCAATTTCACCATAGAGATTATTTTTTGTTATATGATGCTGAAAAAGTTGACAGATATGTACCCATGTGTGTATAAGCAAATTTTTTAAAAGTGACTGCCACCTGACAAAAAAGGTCACATTAGGATCAAATTTTAGGTAAATCCATACCTCATGAACTGCTCAAGCTACAAAGATGATATGAGACTTGAATTCCCCAGAAGGTACATATTTGTATCTGCTCTAAAAGAACATTTTTCTGTATGCGCAACAGAATTTTAGTAAAATGTGAACAAATAAAAATGCCACCTGCAGGTGAATCACTGTAAGCAAAAGGAACTTCATGCAAACGGAAGCAATATTTTCTAAAAGTGCATTTAGTTAGAGTTTTCTCAAATTATGTTGCAGGCTGTTTTTTTAGATCATAAACCAATTTTTTTTTTAAATGACTGAAACAAAACAAGTCAAATTTGATCATAGTGCTTGAAAAAGTAGGCTAGTGATTCTGTTTCAGTGAGTTTTAATACTATTATGGTACATATGACTGAAATTTCTCAGCAAAAAAAACATGTTGCAGGGAAGGAAAAATTTCTTTTGGAGAAGATATAAATGTGTACCTTCTGAAGAGTTCAAGCCTAATATAATCTTGTAGCTTGGATGGTTCATGAGATATGGATTTCTCTTAACACTTTGGCACCTGGGTGGTTTTCAGGATTTTTGAAAAAAAAACGCCTAAACGCACGTGGCTTTGCGTGGGAATATCTCCGCTCCTGTGGCCTAAAAGTCCTCCACTTATGACGTCACTGACAAAAAAACCGCACCCCCCAAGCAAAAAATTGTTTTCGAGTGCAAACTAGAAAACTTGCTGCGTCTTTTGAGACATTTACCAGGTCTGTAGAGCATACCGGACCGGAGAAATTCCTGCGCAAAGCCACATGCGTTTAGGCGTGTTTTTTTCTGAAAATTCCTGAATCCTAGCGGACGCCAAGTGTTAATTTGTTTATTTTAGATATAACTTTTGACCCAGAAACGCTAGAAAGTTGATCAAAGGCACAAAAGACTCGGGACTCGAGCCTAATTTCCAATAAAAACTTCAGCGAAACATTTTGGCCTAGCAGTTGGGCCCTAGGCCAGGCAAGATGAGCCAAAATGACACTAAAACTACTTCACTTATCACGTCACTCACAAAAAATCCCCTCCCCCAAACAAAATTTTTTTTTCGAGTGCAATCTAGAAGACTGGCCGATCCGTTTGAGCCATTGAGCAGCTCTCTAGCACAAACGGTGGAGGAGCTAGGGTGTTGGTAAGGCAACCAAAAACTGCTGTTTTTTAGGCCGAAATCGAAGTACGAATATATCGTACGCCAGCTCTCAAAATGTTAAAATTTTACCTTGAACATCAGGTGGTACGGTCACTTTGACAAGTCACACCCTCAGAATATAAGAGTGCCAACTGTATAGACCACCCAAGAATCACTTTGCCAGAGAAGTTTTTATGATCTAACCTACTGCAGAGGCATTGGATGTGAAAACTGTTCAGTTTTTTCCTGCTGCAATCTGTAGGTATGTTAGCCAAGTTTCATAGCTGTAAAAAAGGGTACTTAGTTCAGCATGCAGTCTTTCTGCCTTTTGCAGGCAATATAAGGTGTGAATTGTAGCATGCTTTGGAATTGAGTTGACAGAAGGCGATAGTTGCTTTCTTGATTCTTGACTGACTTTGCTCAAGAAGGCAGTCTTTGGACAAATAAAATTTTCTAACCAAAAGTTTTTCATGCCTATTCCATTAACACTGACATCTGTCTGGGACAGTGGTTCTTACCCTTTTTTACATATCTTGCCCCCTTTTATCAAACAAGATTACCGGATTTACCCCCAATACACTTATGGTGCTCATATCTTAAAAATATGAAATTAACAAACTCTTACAATTTCGAATGATATATAAAAAATAACATTTGCTGCATTTATGGTTCAGTAAATTTACCCCCTTGGAAGATGAAATTTACCCCAGGTTAAGAACCACTGGTCTGGGACATACCAGTGCATGTCACCTCAGTCATTACAATTGTTGTTGATGACTTGAGAAAGTTCCTCAAAAGCAATTACATTTTCTGAACTTTTACCAGTTTGTTGGTTCACCATGAATTTTGTTAGAAAAAAGCATAACATGCAATTTACAGATGGAAAAATTGAATAAGCTGTTAGATAAAGGGAATTTTAAAGTGACTAAAGTTGTGTGATTAGTTTGGTCAATGTATTGCAGATAGGTGGAATCATGCAACTTTTGTGCAAATGCTCTTGTCCAGATTAAGAGTGTGATTCAGTTAGGCAAGGCAAGGTTGAAAGGCATTATGGCATGGAAGAACATGCTATTGAAAATTTTGATGCTTTAACATGGCATCTGATGATGTTTACAGTCAAAGCTGTTGTACTAACTCTATAAATCAAGCTGAAAGATTTTATCATGTACAATGACGTGAAAGACATTTCAGTGGATTTTTTAATGATCTGCTCAACATTTTTTTATTTGTAAATGTCTGTTGTCATGGCAGAACTTTTCATTCTGTGAAGATGTACCTGTACAGTATTTGGTTCCAAGCATTGTATCTTCAGCTAAGACCTTTATTGGAAGATTGAAGGACTTTTTGTGAAAGGCATGGTAGCATTAAGATTCTTTTACATTTTCTTTTTTTTTCTTCCAGGGGCTTTTCAGTTGTATGATTTGGATAATGATGGCTCCATAACAAGAGATGAAATGCTGAACATTGTGGAAGCCATCTTTTCCATGGTGGTAAGTTCTTGATAATAACTAATGTTGCAGACATGTTGGTATTGCTTCCAGGATGGTCTGCTGCTGGAATTGTGGGTGGAAAAACACTGCTTAAAGCTCACTTTCCATTTTACTTGATGCTATGAATGATAAGAACGGTTAATGTTTTATTTTTTTACAAAAATTGTGAAATTAAAAGTTCATTAACGTGTGTTTCTGTTTACTCTATTTATCCAACTATTCACTCATATTGTTCACTGTTGACCAGAATATATTGACTTTGCAATAATAGGCTGGTTTGAACAGGGTTGCCATGCAAATATAAAAATATGTTTAGGCTCAAGATATTTCTCTTGTACACATCTTGTCTGTTTGTGTTCTGTGACTTATGATCATTGCAGGTCATGGTTTTCTATTTGAATAAGATTTCAGGACTGAGGATCCACAAAGCTAAGTGAAATAGATTTCCTACAAAACACTTGGTGATTTTTTAACTGCTTAACGTTTGCACAGAATAATTAATTGAATATAAATACGTGCAAGTCTGAATCATCACAAAGTAATGAAAGCGGAGCACACTTGGTTGATTCCTTGAAAGCTTGCAGCAAACCTACAGCTTTTAATTGTCATGATTTGTAATTTGCAAACGGACGAATGTATGGCAAGAATACCATGTTATTCTTGTTAGTGACTGATAGTAAAACATGTACACTTTAATTAAACAACAAAAAAGGATAAAGGGTCATAGAATTAGCAGCTTGAAAAGACGTTTGGTGGTACAGAACTTGAAGATGGCGTGAAGTAGGAGATTCATCCCAAAGTTTTTCGTCTGACACTCTTCAGGGGATATCGTCAGAATGACGTGGAGATACTACCGAACTGGTTTATATACAGAAAAGAAGAGATCTCATTGGTTGAAGCAGTGGCCAATAAGAAAGGGTTTAGGAGATAAGAAAGGCGAGTTGTCATTGGTTGAAGATGTAATTTGGACCTCGTCGAAACGTTGGACCGGTCAACCAATGGAGAGTTCAAGAAGTTTAGGAAATCTTCAAGGAGTAAACGAATTCTTTTTGTTTGCAGAGAAGAGGATTAAGAGATTTGATGAAAGTCGCTTCCAGGGCAGAGAGATGAAATGAAGTGCGAGCTCGAGCGAGGACAGAGAATTTGTCCTTATTGTAATGTAAGGCACATTCGGCGTTGTCAAGAAGATGTTGACCGATGGCGGATTCGTGAAATTGTCGGGGACTGGTGGCCTTACCAGGGCGGGGAAGGCTTTGACGGATGTGTGGGGTAGGAGGATTGGTAATC
>Ga0210059_1017034_pt1 | contig 10413 bp, 16 predicted proteins | sample Ectturendosymbi2_FD_188042 | JGI IMG/M metagenome (GOLD analysis project Ga0210059, IMG submission 188042) | Ecteinascidia turbinata endosymbiont from Florida, USA - Sample 2 (SPAdes) (version 2) | ecosystem: Host-associated > Tunicates > Ascidians > Unclassified | place: Key West, Florida...
ATTTTTCCAAAATCTTCGTAAAGTGATTGTTCACCCAATCGTTCTGAGCGAAAATTTTCTTGAATTTTGTTCTTGGTTTTGAGATATTCTGCGACAAGTTTGTCACGTTTCGATGGATCTTTTATTTAAAAAAAACTCATTTATTATATGCTCAAATTTTTGGAGGGCCAGTTTTGGAGGGCCCAATTTAGGAGGGTCCAATTTTGAGCAGCCAATTTGGAGGGTCAATTTTGGGCGGTGAATTTTGAGCTGAGCCCAAATTAACCTCGATAGATGAATACTTTTCTATACAGCTTTGGATCAAGGTTCATAATTTTTTGCAATTCTTTACATTGCTCTGGTGTGACCTTGTTGTTCAGAAACGCAGTGACTGATGAGCTTTTGATTCCAAGACTTTGTTTTTCATTTGGCATTTTATATTGAATTTTAATAAGATCTTTGTTGTCAACCCATGAGTCGAAACTTTCTGGATACCCCCTCCATTTCACCAATGACCTTGTTTTGCCTTTCTTCACAATCTTCTCAATTCTGAAAACTTCTTGTGATGTCTTCTGAAGCTCTTTCTCACAGAATGTGCCCTGAACCTCTTCATCGTTGTAGTCAGTTATTTTATAAGTAACTGGGTTGGTTCTTTGAATTTTTGAAACGGTGAACATTTCTTCTATCCAGTTTGGGGTGAACCCTTTCTCAAAGAGTCCTTTCTTCTTTTGAATTCGAATTTTGTCACCAGTTTTGAATTTTGCTCTCATGGGTCGTCTTGTTAAGTCTGGATAGAGGTTTCTGTAAACTCTCACTTCATTCTCTTTCTTGCTTGCCTCAACAGCAGTCATTTTTATGCTAGAGTGCCTCATGTTGTTGTATCTCACAACAAAGTCGTCAAGAACGTCAGTATGTTTGTTGGTATTGTTTGCTGTGAAATACTTGAACATTTTTTCTTTCATCGTTCGGTTCCAACGTTCGGCCACCGAAGATTTCTTCTCATTTTCAGTAGAGTAAAGCTCTGCACCCAACTCCTTCACGTGTTTGTTGTAATACTCTTGGCCTTTGTCTGTCCAAAGCTTTTCCGGTTTTCGCTTTGATTTTTTGAAAATCTCCTTGAACGCGTCTGCGACAGATTTTCCAGTTTTGTCTTTGAGCGGAAGCATCCAACCATATTTTAAAAACACGTCAATCACTGTGAGAAGATACCTAACCCCACGGTTGGACTTTGAAAATGCTTGCATTTCAACGAGGTCTGCAGCCCAAATTTTATCAATTCCATTCACATGCACTTTTTGTTTTGGAAAATTTTTGATGATGGGTTTGTGAAGTTCATCAGCTAATTGTGAATTCCAGTTGACGCTCACGCTGTGCTCGTTTTTTTAACCCCCATCCGAAGCGCTTTCTCGTCCCGATAATCGTAGAAACAACACATCTCTCCATCCTTCATCGAAGTGTGGGGTTATAAAGACCATTAAGCTCTGTCAACATATTTTTATCACAAACTTCGTTGCGAGTTTTTGTGTCTTTGTTTTTAACATAACAAATGTCATGGTGATAAGCTGCCTTGTCAACTCTGTTGATAGGTTTTGACCATGCCTTTGGAGTCATATCCTCATTCAAACGTTTGCTCAATTTCGTGCCAGGTCCTGTGAAGTTGTGACCGGGCATGTGCATTTCAAATGGCAAAGAATTAATTGTGTCTTGATAAACACTTTTCCACTTGCACTTATAAATTTTGACTTTTTTGTTCCACAAACAACACAGATGCCTTGAAGCATTTGACGGTTGTTCTTAGTCGTTTTCTGTTTCACGTCTCTCGTTTTCGTAAATTGTCGACATTTTACACAATACATTTTGTCCATTTAATTAAATGCTTTAATAAAAAAATGGAAATAAAGAATATTTCATGGAATGAACACATAGCAAAACACAACAATCACCCTCTACTGCCAAAGAGTCTGCGGGGTTTGGTTGTGGGCAAATCAGGCTGTGGTAAGACTACATTGTTGCTGAAACTTCTTCTCAGACCTGGCTGGTTGGACTATTCAAAATTGTCAGTTTTTGGAAAAAGTTTGTTTCAACCAGAGTACAAAATTTTGAGAAAAGGTTTTGAAGAACAAATTCCAAAGGAGATGATCATGAGAGTTTTTGAAAATCGTGATGAAATTCTGCGAGAACAAATTTCACCAAACGAGCTGATTCATGAGTCGGCAAAAAATCGAAAGAATCTTTCCAAAGAGCCAATTGAGTGCAATTTTTACGAATCGGCAGACGATGTTCCAAACCCAAAAGAAATCTCCCCTGAGTATAAAAATCTGGTGATATTTGATGACCTCTTGCTTCAGAAGCAAAACAAGTGTGAAGCATATTACGTTCGTGGAAGGCACTGAAGTTGTGATTGTTTGCATTTGAGTCAAAATTATTTCAAATTGCCTTGTCAAACAATTCGAGAAAATGCAAATTTCTTTTGTCTGTTTCCTCAAGACCAGAAAAATATTGATCACATTTTTAACGACCTCGTGTCTCAAGACATGACAAAAGCACAGTTTAAAAAACTTTGCAAAACGGCGTGGTCAAAGCCTCATAACTTTGTTGTGATTGATTTGACCTCACCAAAGAACTGTGGGAAATACAGATCGGGGTTTGACGACTTTTATATTATTTAATAAATGACTGACACTGAACTTCTTGAAAAAATTGTTCAAAACACTGAGCCGAAAACTTCAACTCAGATTGTGGTTTCAGAGAATTCGACAAAAATAAAGACGACTTTTAACACACCAATTGAGTCGGATCGAACGCGATAGTATGAGATGGCTTTGGTGAATTTGGAGACGTATTATTCGTTTCCGAATCTGTCAGATGAAAACAACGTTTTTCGATATTCCCCCAGTTTCCTTGAGGTGGGGAGACGTGACGAGGATGACTCAACGTGACAAAGACAATGGTCGAAGTTCAAATTCCAGAAGGCAGTTACGATCTCATTGATATTGCAGAAACAATAAAAATTATGATGAAACGAAATGGGCATAACGATGATGCTGTGAAGATGACAGCAAACACCAACACTTTGAAAAGTGTCTTGGAAATTCAAGACGACTTTCAGGTTTATGTCAGAGTGCGAAATTCAATTTCAAGCGTTCTCGGATTTCGAAATCAGGTTTACGAAGACGGCATTCACGAATCGCAAAATGTTGTCAACATCTTATCAATAAATTCTATTCTCGTGAATGTGGACGTGATTGGCGGGTCTTATGTGAATGGGAGAACGCAAAACATAATTTACAGTTTCTTTCCAAATGTTTCGCCCGGATATAAAATCGTTGAGAACCCGAGAAACCTTGTGTATCTTCCAGTGATTTTAGATAAAATCACTAAAATGGAAACAGTTGTCACAGACCAAAACGAAAAACAATTGAATCTTCGTGGAGAAAACCTAACAATCAGATACCACTTGAGAGAAATTTAATAACATAATATAAATGAGTTATACCAATACGCATGTAAACATTTCTGAAAATCAACAGCAAAAATTGAAACATGCTGTTGATACAAAGAGTCCCGTGAGCATTCGTCTCGACTACGAATATTTGTGTGGAAGTGATGTTCTTGCTTTGACCAATTCACAAGTGAACAGAATAACAAAAGCTTATCAGGATGGAAAAGGTGTCACAATAAAAATGAGCAAACGCCAGGTTGTTCACAATATGAAAATAGAGGGGGGTTCCTCGGGTTCCTAGCATGTTTGGCTGCAAAGGCTTTGCCATTTTTGGCAAAGACCGTTCTCCCAACATTGGCGACTGGGGCACTGCCAGGTGTCAGGTCTGCACTTGCTCAGAAGGCTACTAACAAGGCCATGGGGAACAGGTTGTATTTGAAAAAAGGTTCAAACATTGCAAGGGTTGAAACGGACGGTCAGGGGCTGTATTTGAAACCTTTCAAAGGTTCAGGGCTTGGCATGGTTGGAGATAGCTTGTATTTGAAACAGGGGGGTCAAGTTGCTAGTGGCCATGGTCTTCCTCTTGCTCCAAAGAGTCCTTTGAAACATATTCCAGTTCTCGGTTGGCTTTTGTAAGATGTGGATTTGAGTTTTTTATTCCATTGAATAAAAAATGAACCCTAATTTATACAGGCTACATGAAATTCATAAAATTGAAAGGGGATTGAATGAAGAAAAACTCAAACACTCTGCAATGATAAAAAAATATTTTGTGCTAAACTTTTGCACTGGCTGCTTTTTGATTTTTCAGTTTTGTATGTTTCTTTTGAATGTTGGGTTTTTGTCAGATTTTGAAGAAATCACCGGAACTATTTCTGGGAAGGTTTTACATGGAATGAACGTGTTTTTTGTAAATGCTTCAATTTTTCTGAAAGTAATTGAAAAATTCCTTTTCAAGAAAATACAGAGACATGAGAAACAAAAAACTTTCATTGAGATGCAGCTCAACTCAATTCGTAACATGGTTTCAAAGACGTTGACTGACAACGAAATTTCCGAAGATGAGTTTGAGAATATTCTTTCTCAGACAAGAAAAGAAAATGAAACATATATTAAGTTTGAAGAAGCGGATTTGGAATTTGATAAGATGTTGCCAAAGAAATCGGAAAGTTTTGTTTAGAATAAATGAACATCCAAGTTGAAAACGTGGTTTTACCAAACAAACCTTTGAGTAACTTTGAAATCGAAGATGCGGTGAAAAAAATTGGTTTGAAAAACTTTCGTGGTGTTTTCTTGAGAGACACTTTGCCAAAGAAACCAAAACGAAATGAGTGCGCAATTATGAACCTAGACAACACTTCTGGAGATGGGACGCACTGGGTCGCGTGGCTTAAACGTGGTGATAAAAAGTGGTATTTTGACTCGTTCGGATTACCTCCACCAACTGAGTTGAACGATTACCTTGGTGATGTGTTCTATCCAACTGAGCAAATTCAACCGAGGCAAGAAGTGTTTTGTGGTCATCGTTGTCTTTTTGTTTTGAAAGAAATACAAAAAGGAAAAGGACTGCAGGAAATAATTAATAGTTTTTGGTGATATAATAAACATGACAGTCGATAAATTTGGACGTATTCCAAAAACGGGACAAAATGTTACAAATATGAGTGGAGTTTCACTTGAATATGTGAACAGCAACTTTTTGCGAAAAGGTCAAGCCATTGACATGTCTGGTTAAAGCATTGTGAATCTTGGCTCACCGCGAGGTCCAATGGATGCAGTGAGGAAGAAATATGTCAATGAAAAATTTTTAAAAAGGCGTGACCCGATTGATATGGAGAATAATCCGATTAAAAACGTGTTGTCTCCAACCGAAGAAGGCGACGCTACGACAAAAGGCTACGTCAACTCGAAAAGTGCTGGCGAAAGTGATTTGGATATGCAGGGTCATTTAGTGAAAAACGTGAGATGGCCAGAAGAAGATCATGACTTGGTGAATCGAGCATATGTTTATTTTGTAGCAGGCAAAAGGTTACCAATTGAAGGGGGCACTATGCAGGGCGACATTGGGATGGGAGAGCATAGAATAAGAAATATAAACTCAAATCCACAAAATGAAGATGAAGTGGTTCCGAAACAGTGGATTGAAGAAAATTTTTTGAATCGTCATAGCCCTGCATCGACTATGGAAAAAGATTTAAATATGGATGGGAACCATATCTCATACCTGGGAGTGCCAGAACAAAATCACCACGCAGCGACAAAAAGATACGCAGATACGAAGCTGTGGCTTTTGGGTTGAAGTATGCAGGGAGGGATTGGGATGGCTGGAAACAGGATTTCACACTTGGGCGAGCCTGTTCAGAGCAATGACGCAGTCAGATTGAGGTATGCAAACGAATTCTATCTGAAACGTGATGGAACAAATTGGATGAGAGGGCCTCTTCATGCTGGAGGTTTTCAAGTAATTCGTGTCGGGAACCCTCGTGAAGAACAAGACGCGGTAAATTTACGAACACTTCAAGATTCAGCAACAAGTGTTTTAGAACAAGCAACCGCGGCAGCCGACACAGAAGTCGGCAACGCGGTTGCAAACCACGCAAACATTTTTGAATCGAGACATCAGGACAAAAAGTTTGAACTTGGATCCGCAAGGAACAGCAACAAAAAATTTCAGCATGGGTGAACAATTTCATATTGCTGGGCTTCCAGATCCAACAATTGAACATGAGGCTGTCAATCTCAGAACGTTGAACCGAAAAGTTTTGAACGAAATTAGGGTTAATAACCTCTTGGAATCGCAGAAATATCTAAGACTTGACCGTCAAAACCAAATGGTTTCAAATCTTCAAATGAATAATCATAAAATTGTCAGATTGGCCGATGCAACAGTACCTGCTGATGGTGTGAACAAAAGAACACTGGATGCTGCAGTTAATTAACTGAGATCCGAAAACGAGCAGCTGATACTTGCAACGAATGAGAATATTTCTCAAAGAGTTATGTCTCTTGATGGAACTTCAATGCCAGAAAATCATCAAAAGTACAATGGCAAAAGAATCACGAACCTTGGAGAGCCATTTGAAGACACCGACGCAACGACAAAAGGCTTCATAGATAATCTACTTAGGAAGAGAACATTTCACGTACTGTAACTCCAGAAGGTGCTTAAGGACATCTAAAAATGAATAATCACCGAATATCTGGACTTGCGAATCCAACTCAGAACAACGACGCTCTTCATAAGCACTATACCGATTCTCACGATGAATATCTTCAGGGTCTGATAACTAACCTAACAAGCCAGGTTGACCCTCTGCAAACCTGTGTCGTCCGACTTGAACGATTGTCGCTCAGGGAATCAACTGAACCAGCTGAGGCAACCGAGGCAGCTGAAATAGTTGCTCATGAATGAGGAAAAAAAATTCGGTGTTATATTAAATGTTCTGTTCAATGCCAGATAACATTGGAGATAAAAAGTATTGCACCCCTTGGAAGCAAAAAGTTTTGACTTATGACTTTCAAAATCGCTTGGAAAAGAAAAAACATTGAACGAAATCGAAAATGCTTTTAGTGTTTGGCAAAATGTTTGCAATTTGAAATTTGAAAGAGTTTTTGATAGGAGTCAAGTTATGAATATTGCATTTTTGACAGATGATGAAAAGCAAAATGCGGAAATTAACTGCCCTTACAAACTAAATAACAAAAATTCTGGCACTTTGGCACATGGATTTTACCAAGGTAATTCAACATTGTCTGGTGATTTGCATTTTGACAATGAGAGATAGACCAGAAAACAGTTTCGGGGGATGGAAAGTTCAATTTATTTTCAGTCGCTGTTCACGAAATTGGCCATTGCATCGGACTGTTTCACAATACTGAAGACAAAGACAGTATTATGCGACGAATTTATCAGCCTGGATTCAATGTCGAAAACAAGAACAAGATGCTTTCTGAATCTGACATAAAAACAGTGAGACAGATGTATGGCGCAGCAAAACATGTAATTGTTACGGCAATTTTTAACTCTAACAAAGCAAAAGTTATGATTAAAAATATAAAAAAGGACTCAAAGACAAAAAAGGTTGAAATAATTTACACTTTGAAACCGAAACACTTTAGCGAAGAAAATATTTCTGATGAATCATTTCAAAGTCTCTTGAAACAATTAGCACAGATGAATCATTCTGAATTTGTGGCTGAGAATTTTGAGGCGGGTGATAATGCTTGAAAGCAGATTATATTTATAATCTCAAGGCTATAAATATATTTTGACGAAAGTGCTTTTGTCACAAATGAACATCACACATTAAAAGTTTGGTTTTTTCTCAAACTATTAAGACATGAACAGCGCATCTTTGGACAAAGCAAGGTCATGCAATTCAATACAGCTGAAACATGCACAGACAGCAACGGAGCGTTCAAAGTAAGCACATCTGAAGCAATTGAGCATTTTGTTTACCCAAATACATTAGAGCATGCTGACAAAGTTCTACAACAAACAACAGAAACGTGATTGAATAGAGTTCTGGTCTTTTTTAAAAGATCTGGACTTTGTCCTACTTGCTAGCACCCACCCTAAGCCTTTTTTCTTTTGTTAAGCAAAAAATGCTATGTGGAGCCACCTGAGGTGTGAGGCCTCTGAATTCACGTTTTTATTTACTGGGGGTAGCAAATTTCAAACACCTAACAAAGTGAACATTTTAATGCAATTTGAAATTATACCTCAAACTTGTCTAAGCAAAATAACCACACAACAAGAAATCTCTACACAAAAATCTATCAAATTGTGTAATTAACAACAAATTATTTCCACGCTTTTGCAATGTTTTTATCCTGCAACATGTGTTGAACAAAATGGCGTCTTTCAAAAATTTCTGTGAAAGGCGCACTCAGCTGCTTAACTTTTTTACTGCCAAATATTTTGCACTGAGCTGAAAACATAATTTCAAACGTTGAAGCATATTTTCATGAAATAAAAGTGGATCAGCTTACAGTCTCTGTTGTTTTTTCAACCATTTTTCCCCACAACACCCTATTGCGGAATCAATTTAAGTCAACAACATCAACCACCCATCAACAGTTGCTTAATCAACGGAAAAAAATTGCAATGAGACCAAAATAACCTTCCAACACTGAATTGCCCCCATCCCAAATTGATTTCAGCGCAAATTTAACATAACCAAATTAGAGAGCTAGTGGCTAAGCACAAAATATGTCTCAACAGTATCTCAACCATTGTGAACAAGCTTTTTTTGCGATTACCAACATAATCCTAACCTAATGAACTTTCATCAGAAGAAACACAGCTTTTTTGATAAATTTTGATCAGTTTGCGGGCTGCCAAGCTGGTGAAGTTTGGGGCACACTGTTTGAGTCGGACGTTCAATCAAAATCCCTGCTTGATTTGATGTGTCTTCAATGCAGTTGCAAAAAGTGCCTGTCACCCTGTGATTCCACCAGCTTTAATGCCTTTTACTACGTTCTGTTTTGTCTGTTTTTATCAACCAACGTTCTGCAGAGTGTGTATGTTCACAAACAAACAAATTAAAAAACTTAAATTAAAAGTCTCATTGCCTGAAGCTACCATCTTTTTCAAGCACACTCTGTGGCTGAACGTTCAGAACTGCTTGCGTGGCAAAACATTCCTTGCTTTGGAAGTTTCTACCACGTCTCAAAGCAGCACAAAAAAAGTTCTATTCAAGTTCGCAAACAAGTGAGTCAAACGTGAAGCAAACCGAAACGAGGTGTGCCCTTTCAGACGCGACCGATGGCGTGTCACGACCACAACTCAAAACTCAAACGCAGGTGCGTGCTTCACAAATGAAGTCATACGTGACGCGCGCACCTGCTGTTGTATTCTGAATGCTTGAAATAGCTCTCTCTGCCAATGACCACAAAAGAATAATTCAACCTGACAAAATAAATACCTTAGCTTATGGATACAGGACAGGCTGACATGGGAAACCAACAAGGGAACCGACAGGGCGACAAGGGAACCGACAGGGGAGACCTGGCAAAGTGACAGGGGTGGCGATAGGGTTCGAACAGCGGGGCTTCAACAGAGACAGGGGGAAACTGGCAAAGACCCCACAAAACTAGCGATTTAGAGAAACGGCGCTCAAACAAGAGAAAAATACACTACTGGTCAGAAATTTCGCTTGACACCGGGCTTCAGAAACTTACTTAACAGAACGTTTTGTAACGACGTTGGAGGCCGAGTCTCAGGTTTACAGATGCATTCTTAACACTATTTGTTCACTTGGTACAGCACTACTGCAGATTGGGACGCTAATTCTTAAACTGGTTAAGCCCAGGTAAAGTACGAATGCATTGTGACATGCACACCCTCAAACGAAAAAACACTGCAATGTCCGAGCACTCAGTCACAAAGTAAAATGCGGTTGCAGTGTTGAAAGATTGAGGAAGAATATAAACAATCTGACTGCATCAAAGCAGGCAACTATTACGTTATTTGACCTTCTGCATCTTTCGAGAAACAAGTGCATATTTTTTCTTAATACGGCTCAAAATGTAGGAATTTTATATTGAACCTGATGAGTCATGACTACTAACACTCGCTCTCCAGGGCGGGTTGTATAGAGCCCTGCATCCAAAATTATAGACCACACGAAATCTTTGCATGCATGACTTTCTGAAATTCCACCATGATTGTGATGCGAACATGGGCGTATAAAAGGAACGAAAAAGTAGCCTACATTTTTAACTGCATTTGAACATCGGGAGAAGAGGCTTCAACAAGAGAAAAACTTCAACAACTCAACTTGAACCCGGTCCACACAGTGAAAAAATGCCCAGTCTACTTACACATTCTATGGATCGGAAACGTTTCGATGAAGTTCGAAAAGCAGATCACGTCTGCCGTGAAACGCTGCTTCTTTTCCGTTGAACCACGTGTTGCTTTTACGACCAGACAGCTCTTACCAGCAACAAAGAAAGACGTGCTACCTTCCCATCATCAAAACAACGTAATC
>Ga0210059_1017035_pt1 | contig 10413 bp, 7 predicted proteins | sample Ectturendosymbi2_FD_188042 | JGI IMG/M metagenome (GOLD analysis project Ga0210059, IMG submission 188042) | Ecteinascidia turbinata endosymbiont from Florida, USA - Sample 2 (SPAdes) (version 2) | ecosystem: Host-associated > Tunicates > Ascidians > Unclassified | place: Key West, Florida...
AATTTTTGTCTAGGCAGACACAAAATAGATGGAAATTTGTAATTGCAAATGTAAGGGGGGGTTTGCAAATTGTGACGTTATATTTGAAGGGGGGTGAAAAATTTGTGACGAAATGTGACAAGGGGGAGGGGGTAGATTTTTTCTCAAAATAGTGTGACGTCATTTATGGACGGCCCCAATGTCTAAACGACCGTATCCGGTTTTCGCATTAAAAAGACTAAAAATCTGCATCAAACGAATCTGCTGATCACTGCAATAGGCCTACATGTCAGTTGCTTCTCAGATAAAAGATTAAGGTGGCCATAATTTTTTTACCCTATACCCTAACCATTTACCTTAACTGCAAGCCCTAACCATCAACAATAAACGCTAATCCTAACTACATTACAAACCCTAATTTTAAACACTAACACAAAACCCTGATCCTAAATGCTAAATCTTACCCTAGTCCAAAAGCTTAATTTAATTATAAACACTTGTCTGCTTTTCGAAATGTACATCACAAGGGATCCAAAAATTTTGACTTAGAATCTTGTGTAAGTACATCAAAAGAAAATCCAAATACAACAAAGGAGTCACTCGAACTGAGGATTGTCTTGTCACTTCCCACTCGACCACGTTGATAGTAGTCAGTAGTGAGATTTTGTCAGAGTCGGTTTTATATCTGGCAGAAAACTGGATGCGGGATGCGATACTTTTTGTCCTTCGAAACAGAAAACTGGAAATACCGGTTGTTGAAACACTACCTAAACTTTTTATTTGAGCTAAATTTTATTGGCCAACACATTTTCAACGTATCAACATAAACAACAAATTGTCCAAAATTTTTCAAAAACTTCAGAATAAACTTTTTTTACGGTAGTGTATTATCACCTTTTGAAGTACAATTATTTTTACTGCCGTTTAGTTCTCATTGCTCAATACAAAATATCGGTTTTCGCGACTCCGGTGTCAAGCGAAATTTCTGACTTGCGAAATTTCTGACTTCACACCATGTATGCATGCACAGAGTAATATTCTGCATACCAAATAGTTGATAAAACTGATTATTATGGCCTAGGAATTCGTGTTGAGGTAAGTATGTCGGGTTAGGGTATGGGTTATGGTGAGAAAAAGAAAAATAATTGAGGTCAAGGACTAACTCCGAAAATGTTCAATGGTGAAACTTATTCTCGTGTTATAGCTTGTCGTGGGTACCTGACATCTAACCAAAATGTTTTAATTTACTCAACAAGTAATTGGCGTGATACCGTATTGCAGTTCTGAGTAGACTGTACCAAATTCCTCAACACACACCGTCAAATTTATCGGGAGCGCAATTAAACAATTCTGATTTTTATTGTGAAATCGTTCCGTGTAACGTGAACTTGCCCGTAGATCAAAGTTATGCAAATTATTTCCAAGCTTTCAAATGTTCTGGTAGCATAACAGAAAATTGACGTTGGTAAAAGCAAGTCAAACGTTTACGTAAAATCCGGGTTACAAGTTTTGCAAGTAGTTTTTCAACATGTCCGATTGGGCAAAACAGCATTTGCAAAACGGACCAGAATTATTTTGACTGATTTGAAAATAAGTATGAGCTTTCAGCATTTTGATACTGGAGTATAAAGCAACACGCAAATCCAATCACCAATGTGCTTTGATCATTCGCTCTTTTTTGGTGTTCAGGCATACGATGAAAGCCGTGACGGCAGCTCTTACGAAAAAAGCCGTCTCAAATGCTAAGGGTCATTCATTCAGAAGGGCGTTTTTAGGTACTGCTGCTGAAACCAAGTTTTCTTTGCAAGTATCCGGGCATCAGGTGGTGCAGTAGAAAATCAGTGAGTCAGGACCGGAAAAATTACGGCAAAAACAAAGATGCTACATTCGCTCATTTGCAATAAAACTACAGGAGTGCTGAATGTTGCAGCTAGCATTTGCTTGTGTGTAATTCAACTTTCATTCATTTGTCGTGCTTGCACATAATTTTCAAGAAATATTGAAAGCATGTCGCGTTTGCCAATGTAATTTTACAAAAAATTTTTCTGACGAGTTTTCGAAAAATAATATGCTGTTTTCGTATCAGGGCATACATTTTTTCGAAATAATCTCTCACAGCGTTTTCAAAACTTTTTGCGAAAATTTCTTATCCTGGGGTAGAAACAACGTAGTAAATATCATTCAGCGTGTAGTTGATATGTTGATATTCTAAGGCAGGGGTTCCCAAACAGGGGTACATTTGCCTATCCGAAGGGGTACATTTAAGGATGTCAATAGATGAGAGAAATATATTTGCATATATTTTATTTCAAAATATTTACACATGTCAGTGAACATTCTTTTAAAAAATCATTATATGCCTATTGTTAAATATATCTATGAATAATCATGATAAAATGTATTGTCATAGGAAATTTTAGGGTACATGTGCATCTGTCGAAATGCTGAAGGGGTACATGTTCATCTTTCGGAATGCTGAAGGGGTACATGGTAAGAAAAAGTTTGGGAACCCCTGTTCTATGGCGTGCAGAAAATCGATAAACTGCGCGGCTAAGCCTCTCATATGCCATTAAGTTTTCTTCAGCATTTTCATGATGGCTTTTTCAACAACTGAATCAAGACAATCGTCTCCTTTCTGCAAAGTAAAATTGGGCATACTGACAAAAACTCCATATCTCTGCACCCACCAACTCTGTCACATGGCGAAAAGCATCTGTCGAATGAACTGACATAGCGCTTCGTTTAAATCGGTTGGTATTTTTGTCGTTAGACGGTGAATTTACTCTATAACCGAAATAATTCTACACTGATTTCAAAAACGCTTTGCATTTCTCAAGCATTTTTATGCCTGATAGTCATCTTTCACAAGGCACTTCACTTAGGAGACAACATTTGCGGTGGTTTCAACCATAGGCGTGGCCAGGAAGGGCGAAAGGGGCAATGCCCCCCAAATTTTTAGAAAATATAGTCATTTTGTGCTTTGAGTGGCGTTTTTCTAAGCAAAATAGTGTTATTCGCCTAAATTCAAATTTTTGGCGCCCCCAAAATTTTTGGGCTGGCTACGCCACTGGTTTCAACGCTGTTTCAATTAATATTACAAGACATACAAAAGCACAAAATCACCCATTGTTTTGCAGAACGATCTTGCATATGTACAGAAAAGTCAGATGTCTCACAGCAATGGCATAATGCGGCTCATAACTCGCATCAGCAAATTTTCTTTTTGTCTGTATTCTGATACAACTTCTGATACAAAATATGAAAATAGTTTGCATCAGAAGCGATTCTGTCCTCAGGGTCGTTTGTTTTTTGCAAAGTGCTGCCACTCATGTTGCTGCAACACGTTACAAAAGACTGCTGTTTGAAATCTATGTAGTCGTAGCCTATTTAGCCATTTCTTTCAAACCAGAACGGAAAAGTTCTTGCAACTTACCTTGGTAATGAAATGTCGCTTTTTCGCTACATCACGCGTTCTTTTTCGTATGGGCGTAATGACGTTTCTTTCATGTTGGAATTATTTTGGAGAGACGCTATCTTTGTAAAAGTGGTCGCAGTAAGTTTTAGTTTGAGCTTCGTAGTACGGATTGTACTAACTAAACTGAAAACAACTGCATAATTCGCTTTTTGCAATCGAACCAATTTGGTCTTATGAAAAAATATTGTGTTTGAGAACCGTCAAAAACAATATTATTACTCCAGTTAAAAATAGCGTTGTTTGTTTTCATTACCATTTGCATTTTTCGTACGTACTTCCACGTTCACAAGCCCAGCAACAAAAACTTTGCACCGGTGAAAAATTAAGGCTTTTGCTGAACAAATAGTGATGTGCACAGACTCACAGCAACGTTGAATAAAAAACGTAAGTTTGACTAAGCCAGGGGTTCCCAAACTTCCTCTGGCCATGTACCCTTCAGCATTTCGATACATGAGCGTGTACCTCTAAAACAGTGTTTCTCAAACTTTTTATTCCGTCGCCCCCCTACAGTCTCGACACGTCGTTTGCGCTCCCCAACCACGCCTGATAAAGCACACACAAGGTACTAAAAATTTAAAGAATTTTACTGAATGGAAGTATTAAATACCTGAATCAAGCTATTAAGTAGCTTATTTAAGCAGTTGTATTATTATTATATATTTATTTAACGACAATCTTGCTACAGGCGGTAACCTGACTGGTGCAATTTTGTCGTGTCACGTCGAGCTATGACAATGTAACAACGCAAAAAGAATAGAAAAACAAATGGAAACGCAAAAACAAATACACTGCATAGCCAGCAACTCATACGGCACTACAGGAACGCATCAAAATCTATTACAAGACTTGAGAAAATCATCCACGGAACAAAACACAGCAACCGAGACATGTGATGGTTCGTTATCAGGCAAGCTAAATAAGAAAATACGCAGCAACTGAACGTTACTCAGACAATCGAAGAACTCAGGTGAAATGTTGTTAGTTACAATATTATATAGACCCTATTGAAAAGGATCGCACGTGCGGCATCATGAAAATCACAGCAAAAGAAAAGGTGAATCTCAGTTTCGATTGTATTACGACGCTATTATTTGTTGTATTACGACGCTATTATTACGTTCAGGATTTTTGTGAAAACAATCCACGCTGTAGCCGGGCACACAGACGATCCAGAGTAAAAATTTAACGGATAAATTGCTTTAACAGCAAGCTCAACGAATATCATAGTAAATGAAAATTTGGAAGAAACTAACATGTCATAACAGTAGGCTATTGAAGTTAACTCAACGATTGATTAGTGGTTGAGCGCTTTTGCCCCCTTTGTGTTGTTTCCCCCCATCCCCCTTTGGTTTTATCGCCCCTTTGCCCCTGAAAATCGCTCCCAAGGGGGTGATTCTGCCCACTTTGAGAACCACTGATCTAAAATTTCTTATGATAAAAAGGCTGAGGAAGATAATAAAAATATGTTTACCAATAAACATGTACAACAATTACAGGCTCTAGCTTTGCAGCAAGCTGTTTGAAGAATCTCCTGCCTAGTTCTGTTCCCATCTTCTTGCAATGATTCAAGCTTACACTCATTATTCAGCAATAATAATTAAGTCACAACAGTGACCCACACCAAGCGAATCACTCGCAATTTATTGCTGTAAGGAAACTAGTTTCGTGTGTGACACATTGTACACGGATTATTTTTACAGCTGGTGCGGGATTACGCACGTTTGCAGCCAATTCATTCAACACTTGGATTGCACTTTCAAAATCTAGAATGTTAAAAAAACGGTGGTTGGCCAATTTGCTCTCGATATCTAAATAGGCTATCTTTACATGCAGGATATATAAACTACATCCTATTCAAAGCTGTTGTTGTAAATAAATCGAAACATGGAGAAAAAAGGAGCTCAGTTTGCAATACATGTAGTCAATAGTTTGTTCAGGGGCTTTCACTAAAAGCAAAGACCAACATCACCTTTTTTATAAAATCTAAAATGATGCCTGAAAATTTCGGGGCGGATGCAAATGCCCACTTTCCCCCACCCTGGTTGTGGGCCTGACTCAACTTACACGCGCGTGAAACCTTGTTAAAAAGAATTTTTGACGTTTTTTTGCTTGGTTATTATCTTGAGTTCTATATTCGACTCCAGCGAGAAAGCAGCAATGAAGGCGATTAATGAACCTACAGCAATCCACTTACAAAAGTAAATGCACTCCATGCGTGTCTGCAGTCTAAGCTTCATTTATATGTGCATTTGCTGTAAAATGAACAATACCTAATCATAACTGCTCAATGACTATTATTTTTAGATCATGGTTGTTAAAAAATGGGGCACCCAACAAAATTGACAGCTTAAAAAACATTTCAAGGTGATACCATAAAATAAACGCTACTTCTGCAAAACAGCACAAATTTTAAAAGTTCACCAAAAGTAGCGGTAGCGAATAGCGGAAGCGATAGCTCGCTATTATTTTTGTTCAGTAACGGGAGGCGTAGCGCCGCTATTATTTTCAGCAAATAGCGATAGCTGTAGCGACGCTATTTCCAAAGTAGCTGTTGCCCACCTCTGGATATCAAGGCAGGATAGTGAGTTTGTAACCGGATGTGGATATCCAAAAAGTGCTTTCAAACGGGAACCGCATACGGATCCGGATATCCGAAACGGTTTATCGATATTTCGAGAGTTCAGACTTTTAGAAAAAGTTGGACATTGCACAATCATTCATTCATTTCCTTCAGAAGCATCTTGTCAGCCTTCTGTGCCATGACTCCTAGTCTGTCTATGGTGTAATATCTGTACCGTAGTGTAATCCCATTCCCCCTCTGTAATCTGCTAATTGCACACGCCAAGTTTGTCAGCATGAATCTGATCCTGATGTGGCAAGATAGGGCTCTTTCAGTAGACATTAAGGACGTTGTTTGCTTCGTACCTGTACCTGGACTAACGTTAGCTAGTGTAGGCCTACTGTGATCTGTAGTCTAGACCAGGGACCCGCAAGTTGCAAATGGCTTACTTTTTGGAGCGACACAAATGAGGGTGAGAAATTCATGAAAGAAACGTAATAATTATTATCAATCTAACTTCTTTTCACCTCAAACTACTGGAAATGTGGAAAACAAAAATAACAGCCCAGTCAATATTAGATTTGTCGCTAAAACATCAGATATAAGAAATTTCTCTCAAAACAGCGTTCTTACGTTGAACCATCCTTTTTCTGGCAATATTTTTTATGCCAAAATTTTGCCATTTTTTGAAATACCAGTTGTCAGTATTCACAAAACAATTCATTTTGGATTGTTTTTTATTGAATACCCTATTTTAGAAAGAAACTACAGCTCAACAGCCCACGACCTATATCCTAGTCACATGGGTTTACGGTAAATGATCAGCACCCTGCTGCAGTGGCGTAGCCAGCCTAAAATTTTGGGGGGCCAAAATGTATGATTTTTGGCGAATAACACTATTTTGTTTAGAAAAACGCCTCTCGAAGCACAAAATGACTATATTTTCTAAATATTTGAGGGGGGCATGGCCCCTTTGGCCCTCGCATGGCTATGCCTATGTCCTGCTGTCATGTTCAGCGAAAACTCGGGTTATTACCGGCAGGATACAAACACTTCTGTGCGTTCGTCAGCATTACAAAGAATAATTGCTTATATTGGCCACATGATCAGTCGATGTGAAATAAGCGTTTCTTATGTTCATGCAGAAACCTCCGGTACTTTTTCTTTGTTGCGCTATGTACAGCCTCATCGAGTTCTGTTTCTTCCGGTTCTTGGTTCTATCTAACCTTCCTGCAAGATTTCATCTCCCACTACGCTTTATTTAAAAGCAGAATTTCTCAAACGGGGCCCTCGTCCTCCCTTGAGGGCTACGGAGCGGTTCTCTGGTGCCACGAGCAGAGGCCTTCACTAGGTAGCTTTGCCGTGATATTGCGTTACCCAAGTGTCACGATATGTTGAGAGTCTTTTGAAGGGGGCCACGGCTCATGAAAGTTTAAGAACTACTGGTTTAAAGTCTCACAATCAGCCCTATTGTTATAGTGTCGGGTCGCAAAAAATAAGATGATGCTATATATAAAAGTCTAATAATGAAATTTTTAGAGGCCCATAGGTTTATCTGCTGAAGGAAACTTGCCCAGTTTCATTATCGCCTCCTATATTTACAGTTAGAATCGTGTTCGGCTGATGTCATCTTTTTATCACTTGCTTGCTTTTAATACGAAGTGTACCATTAGCTTGTCTATTTATTTGCTTTGGAGCATGGATAATATTTAACTTTACGAAGGCTTGACCACATGCGTCGCGTTTGATTATTTTTGCCATGAAGATCTAGTCGCAAGAGATTCTCTACTTTCACTTTGTAACATGAATTAGCTGTAACTTAACGAAAAGTTAAGGAGTTTACTCCTGATGTCTGCTCAGCTTTAAATGTTGTTCTTTATATGTAGGTAGTTTACTTTAAGCCCAGCTTGGCTGTTTTTTGTTTTGTAGTAGCAGCGAGTTTCTTGGTAAACTTGTTCAAAGGCAAAGGTAGCAAATTTCTCCTTCCCTAACTGTATCCCAGCAAACGAATACAAGCGAGGAATGTCGTGTAATGACACATCGTGCTTATTGCTGGCACCAACGTCTGACAAATTTTCAGCACGTGAGTATTAAAGCATATTTTCAATAGTTGCAACATGTATAGTTAAATTTATAGATCTTATGCTCTTGTGAAGTTGTGAGGATAGTCTTTGGAGTTAGTATCCACTCTTGCGTAACACATACTCCTATTTCAAATCCAACTCAGCTTTCAACACAAAGTTTTGGTTTTTATTTATGCTGTGGTAACCTTCTCTTAATTTTTGAACTGCAATGCACAAAATACTGACCATGATTCAAATATCAACTGATTCTCCTTGAGAATAAGTGAAAAAGTTTGTCTATTACCCTTTTATCTTCAACTCTGAGAGTTTTTTCGAAGGTTACTTTAGGTTTAATTCCAGGTTAGAACGACCATTTTCTCATTTTACAAATAATTGATATTTTTGGCCCAACCTGGCTAGCGTCAACATTGGCTGCTTTGACAGCTGTTTTTTATAAAATGTAGGCCTGCCACCAGTTACGTTCTGCCCAAGCGAAAAAAGAGTACTTTTTATTCAATGCAGTCAGACCTGTCATATCAAACTTTTAAGAATGATTACATACGGCGAATCAAAATATTGTCTTGCTTTTACCTGCAGTTGTTTCTGAGTGCTGGGGAGCCGGCGGAATCATCTTTTTAGTCATTCCACCGATATTATCAGTGGTGCTTCTGGGGATTTTTGCTGAAGCTTGTTACTTTATCATGATGAAATCGAATTCCAAAGATATAAGAAATTCACTGCTATGGATCCTGGGCTCATATCCGGTAAGATTGTAATTGCCAAAAAACTAAATCTTCGAATACTTTTTTGGAGCATCCTTGCAACAAAGCAATATTATTTCCCTGCTGTCACTGATGCAGGGCCGTCGCCAGCGGGGGGGCCAATGGTGCCCGGCCCCCCCATTTAAAATCGGTGCCCCCCATTTTACGTTCGGTCCCCGGTTGCTGCATACATCCAATACTGTATTTTTAAAATGTGGACACCCCTTCTGGTTTTTGGCCCGCCCTGCTACTAAATCCTGGCGACGGGCCTGCACTGATGAAGAGATTTTAACGCACAAGGCTTCTAACAGCAAATGCAAAAAATAAAATGAATTTCGATTCAGCATTTCGAATGAAAAACACTGAAAATGTCTGAGGTTTATGCGTAATCTCCTCTTCACAAATGCATGGCTCAAACACGCAGAAGCTTGAGATAAAGCAATTTTAAATCTTTCATGGCACTGCAAAGTTTCAAATTCCTTTTTGTGTTTTTGTGTAAATAGTTGCTACGGCAATTTACGGGTTTCTAGACCAGATAAAATCTAGATAGCCGCATTTAGTTACGCCTGAAAACAGTTACATGGGTTCGAACTTGAGGTGTGACAAGGACGACATTCACGAAAGCTAAGTTCGCTTGGTCCCCCTACGATTCCTGATATCCGAGGTAATCAAGATAAGAAAGAGACATAGACTTTTTAATTGTTTTTGTTGTTTTTATTTTCTAAAAGAAATACACACGAACACTGAAACTCACCAATAAGTTTCATAAGACGTCCACTCTCGTAATGCTCTCGAACACAGCGACACAGACGAAATCCTACTATATCTCGTCAATCTTACAGAAACCAAGTTTCTCAACCCTAGACACTCCTGTTCAAACGTTTTCTGGCTTAAAGAGGAATATCATGTTTAGTGGGCTGTTCTTATGTTCAATTAAATCGTGACTTGTTCCTGAGTTATGTTTCCGCAAATTTTGTATCACGAATTTGTGAGCAGGTTTATCCTGTTATTAATTTGTATCAGGGAGAGTGCCTAACGGGATTTGATTTATGGTCTGATTTAAGGCAGATCCCAACCGTTTGTCAGAGTTTAACTTTGTTTTGACTTTTTTTAAATCGTCAAACAAAGTGACAAGGAGTATTTATACAACCGCCATTTTAGGGGGTCGATGTTTCGCCTTAGGATTGAGCAAGGCAATAAATTGCCTTTTGACAATATCAATCCAGAGGACTGGCGGCGTGGCAGAATTCCACTAGGACTGAGCAAGGCACCGGCCTTTTGACAATATCAGTCCATGTGGCGGGACAGGTTTCCACTAGGACCGAGCAAGGCTGTGGCCTTTTGACAATATCGGTCCATGTGGCGAGACAGGTTTCCACTAGGACCGAGCAAGGCTGTGGCCTTTTGACAATATCGGTCCATGTGGCGAGACAGGTTTCCACTAGGACTGAACAAGGCATCGGCCTTTTGACAATACCAGTCCATGTGGCGGGCGGCCAATTTGGACAAGCCAAATTTGCGGTGTCGTTTGTCAGAGATTCCCTCGGACAATGCCACTAATGTTGACTAAAAGAC
>Ga0210059_1017036_pt1 | contig 10412 bp, 7 predicted proteins | sample Ectturendosymbi2_FD_188042 | JGI IMG/M metagenome (GOLD analysis project Ga0210059, IMG submission 188042) | Ecteinascidia turbinata endosymbiont from Florida, USA - Sample 2 (SPAdes) (version 2) | ecosystem: Host-associated > Tunicates > Ascidians > Unclassified | place: Key West, Florida...
TGCATCCTCTCCGGTGGTGTTGCGTTGATTGTATGATTCACCACGAATGGGATGTGCGCAAAGAACAAAAATATATGTATGTGGCCCGAACAATCAATAATAGAGTGATCTCGTCAGGTGATCTCCATTGTTGCTTGCTGCCACAGTGCGAAGCTTTGCGCATATGCTGCTCGGGATTTCCAATCGCAACAAAATGGTGCTGTGACCAGGATGTGAAGGTCGTGCGGAGTTCAGCCTTCACACAAACAATGTGCGATCGGTATGGTTCGTTGTAAAAAGGAGGGGATGTTGTTGCAACCTCTCCGGTGGCGTTGCGTTGATTGTGTGATTCACCACGAACGGGATGTGCGCAAAGAACAAAAATATATGTGTGGCACGAACAAGCAATAATAGAGTGATCTCGTCGGGTGATCTCTATTGTTGCTTGCTGCCACAGTGCGAAGCTTCGCGCATATGCCGCTCGGGATTTCTGATCGCAACATTACTTTGTCATAATTTTTCTAAATAAATATTGGAAACAAATAAATTGGAGATTTTGTCCTCTCATTCTTAGCAAAAATCAATTTTTTTATAGTTCCAATGTAATTTATGCCATAGGCTCATTGGTGACATTATATACAGATTTGGTAGAAACTAGGCTTTGGTTGCGGCCGCGTAACTTAGGTTGTGCAAAATTCAATGAAATTATGAACAATTCAGATGACAGAAGGTGATTTTTGTAAAGGAAGTGGCTATGCAACAACCCATGGATCCTTTTATTTATTTGACTGCCCTGCCTTGCATGATGAAGCGGTTTGAATAAAGTGGTCAGTTTGTCAGTAAAGCACCATCATCCCCCTAGTAGCATAGCGGATACATTTCAGGTCTGCTGTGCCAATGGTTTTTGGTTTGCCTCTCACCTTGGCAACTCAGGTTTTCGTAGTAATGACTGGTTACACGTTTCAATTCATGTAAGCAGTTTTTCTTTACTTTTTTTAAAACTTTCCAAACTTTCGATTTAGGGGTTAGTGTTTGGTTAGCATTAGCATTACATTAGTGTTAGGGTTAGGGCTATGGTTAGAGTTAGGTTTTAGGTTACCATTTATGTTACTATGTTTCGTCTCGTCAGTATTCTCGTCATGTGTTACTGTCATGTTACAGGGAACCGTTAACTAAGGTTTCACATTTAAAGATCCACGGATGGTTCTGCAACCATTGCCTTCTGTAAAGTGGTGTTAGATTGGAAAAGTGTTTAACATACTTCACTAAATTTTAGTATTTACATTAGCATATTGGTGGTCTGATCTTACAGTAGCTAAAATTAGATTATTGGTTCAAGCTGTTTTGATTATTTTTCAGTTGTACTCTGGTCTTTAATATAATATTAGTAGAAGTTTTGTTTTATATCCAAATGTATTGTAGTAACCTAAAATACTACTGTTAAGTCCTACACTGTAGAGCAGTGCTTTTTAACTTTTTTCAGCATACAGTCAGTGACATCTCCGTACTTGCCACCTAATGAAAAAGTTTGAGATGTACATACAAATCAAAATGTTGACAACACACACAACTTACTACTATGGGAAGCTTAAGCTTGCTCATTAGATATGAAAAGATCAAATTAATAAGGCAGCTGATTTACAGTAAATGATTTGTTAAATACTATAAAATTGTTAACACTTTAAGATGCTTTGCTTCCATCCTGAATACCTTTGTGGCTTACCATGTAGCGACCTAGTCCACTGGTTAGAAAGCATTACTGTAGAGCATTACACGTATAGTTCAGGTTAACTTCACTCTACCTGTTCTTACATGGTGCCCTGTACCAATTAGGGTAGCTGATTTTGTTGGTGGATGTACGATGCAACCAGAGTCATAAAAAACAGACATTTTACTATGAGCAATAACATTGCAGCAATACTAAAGATAGTATTAGTGCATAAAATGTGGTTATAATATCATAAAAACATACACAGTTGAATTCACCTAATGACTTCAGCTATACTGATAGTTTGCCTATAACATACTTTTTTGTCGGCCCAGGCAGCATTCTTATCTTTTATGTGCATTCAAGTTCTGCTATAACGACTTGGGCTATATATATCGTTAATTCACCTATAGTGACACTTCTTGTTGGTCTTCGCAGAATAGTTTGTTTGTTTATAATGGCAGTGGCAAGTTTTCTTTGCAGTTGGAAGTGTAAGTTCAGTGGCTACGTAAAATTGTGGAGCCACACAAATCTTTTGTGACCGAATAAGAACACAGTTAAGTGGCCAATGGTTGAGTCGTGAGTCCATGACAGGTGTGACATGGGAATGGCATCAAAGATTGGTCATCAGCAGCAATAGAGGCACATTGTAACATGAGTTTTACTGTACAGTACAAGGAATCGTTGCGGCTTCAGTCAGTTTGATCGATTGTCTTGGTGGCGGAGTGTGTCAAACAAAAAAAAACAGTATTGCATTTATGGAAAAAGTATGACACTGTTGTTTTGCTCAAAAATGGTACAAAAGTGGCAAAACTTGCAAAGTATTTTGCTATTCCAACAAAGATGTTGACAACAGTTTTGAAAAATGAAGACAAAATAATTTCTCACTTTTTCTTATCAGAGTATACATGAAAGCACAATATAGTAAGCGGCAAACCTAGTTAAAAACACTTTTAACTCATTGCAAGGCTTTGGCATAGAACTGAAAAGCCATCTTAGTAACAATTTATTATAGTTCGGCTATAATTACAGTTTGCCGATAATGACGCTTTTTCTCTAACTGTACCAACAGTTCACCAGTAACGATACTTTTGAGGATTGATGCAGCTGGAAGAAACAGTGAAAGAGTTAGGGTGTATATTTCCATGTGTACAACAAGAAATTTCTGCCCATTTTGACATGCTTCAAGCTTCCCATGACAGGCATTTCTTACATGGAGATCTCGATGTTAGTGAACAGTGGATAATAGATCCATTTCTTTTCAACGTTGATCAAATGGCAGAAGGTGATGTTTCTTGAAGAAGATCATATTGACTTGAAACAAAACTAAGCAATGAGATTGGTGTTTGATGCTGAAGAACTCAAAGTTTCTTGTGTTCGACCATGCAAAGTTACAAGAAATGTATACAAAAGCCTTGTCTATTCTAGTGCTCTTTGCAACAACATATTTCTGCAAACCTAGATTTTCTTCTTTACTTCATTTGAAGCGCAAGTATCAGAACCATTTGACCCCTCAAATGTTTGCACATGGCTCTGAGTAATTGTGTGCCAAGGAATGAGTGGATAATTTCAGAAAAGCAGCAACAAAAAGTCACTAGGCTTTGTTTCTAATGAATAGTAAGGTATGGACATTAAGCAGTATGACAAAGTGTTTTCGGTTGTCAGTATGTATTACGAATCATATTAAAAAATAAAAATGTAACAAAATCGGACTAAAACAGTGGTTCTTAACCATCGAGGCACTTCCTCCCGGGGTGTCAATAAATTTTAAGGGGGGCATGAGCCCTCATAAGCCATACAACACCAAAAGGTTTATCATTAAATTTACTAATAAATATGTTTGTTTTTACAGCTTTTATAAAGTCAGGGCGCTTGAAACAAAGGACAATTACTTAACACTTTGGCGTCCGGCTGCTTTCAGGGATTTTCAAGAAAAAAACACCGAAACACACGTGGCTTTGTGCGGGAATTTCTCCAGTCTGGTCAGCGCTACAGACCTCGTAAATGGCTCAAAAGACGCAGCAAGTCTTCTAGTCTGCACTCGAGTGCAGACTAGAGACTGGCCGATCTGTTTGAGCCCTTGAACGGCTCTTTAGCGTAATCGACAGAGGAGCTATGGTGTTGGTAAGGCAACCTGAAACTGCTGGTTTTAGGCCTAAATCTAGGTACAAATGTATTGTAGGCCGGCTCTCAAAGTGTTAAGTGAGGTATGGTAGGAAAAAGGTTAAGAACCACCGTTCTAAAAGATGAGTAAAGGTCTTGTTTTGTCAAAGGGCATGAAATGAAAGCATTTACTTGTCAAAAATACAAAAGTGAAGAGGCAGATTCAATAGATAGACATCACAAGCAAAAAAGCTTGTATTATGTATGTGGTGCAAATTGTAATTTGATAATTATATCAAACAATGGGTTGTCAGTGTGGTGCTTCTGTAGAACAGCCTCACTTGTTTTGGAATACACTCTCCAAGCATGTGAAGCAGTATTACCACTTGATTGAAATTCGACTGTTATTAGTGGCATTAGATGTATTAAATGGGGTTATTTGCTTTGAGAATATTTTTCAAGATAGCCAGCAAAGCTACCGAAAGTGGGAGTGTAGCAAATGCCTTTTATTGATTTTTTGTTCTCGAATTATCACTTCAGAAATAAATATGCTTTCCATGTAGAGTACCTTTGAGGCCTTATTAAGAAAAAGTATATACCTATTTCTTGAAAGATGCAGAAAGTCTAACAATGTATGGTTGCATGCTTTGATGCAATCAGATTGTTTATATTCGTTCTTATTCTTTGAACACTACAGTACAGCTTCATTTTACTTAGGGACTAAGTGCTGGGACGTTGCAGCGGTTGATTGTTTAAGGGTGTGTCATGCCACAATGCGTTCGTACTTTTCGACCAGTTTAGGAATTAGTGTCCTACTCTGCCATAGTGTTGTACCAAGTATTCAGGGTTGTCAGATTGGCCTAAAAGGCCAAATTGCTTTGGCCTTGTTTGAAATTGGTTGGCCTAAAAAATTTTAGTTGACCTTCTGGCCTCATCTCAAGTTGGCTGGCCTTAAAAAATGTTTAAAAAAATCCTAAACAAAATGAAAAGAAGTACAGCAGTGAATGGGAGAGATTTACATGCAGAAAGCTGCCGATGGATCAGATGCAAGATTTAATCTTAATTTTGAAAAAAAGTTTTTGATATTCTTGTAATTTAGATGTTTTTTGTGACTAAGGAATGGCAATACTGCAGATAAAGTTAGGGGCTTTAAACAGTTGGTTTGGCTTTTTTCTGCCCTATTTTTAGCACTGTTTGACTTTTTCTTGAAATTTTGATCTGGCAACCCTACATGTATTATGGGTTAACAAACAATAATGTTAAGAATGTGTGTTACCCTGTGGTTCTGCCTCCAACGCCATTGTAAAACATTCTTTAAAGAAAGTGTGTAACCCTGCGATTCATCCTCCAATGCTGTTGTAAAACATTGTTTTGTCTGTTTTTAGCAATATGCATTGTGCAGACAGTGTGTGTTTTGTATTATGAACTTGGCATCTGCTAGCAAAATAAATAGAAAAGTACTTGTAAGTGCATAAGCTTTTTATGGAAATGTGATTGTCATTTACCTGTTTACTTGACTCTCAGAAATTGACTGTCACTTGTTAGTGCCAGCAGTACTGTTCTACTTCTAACCAGGCCGGGAATACGTTTCAGACATTGTTTTTTTTTCTGATCTTGCTACAGATAGCCAAAATAGTGTCAAACACTAGCACACAGCATGCTGTAGGGCATATGTTTTAAGTGCATTTTGTAGATGTAAGAAATTGTTTAGGACACCAACACTGTTCTTGCTGCTGTAGCTTGTGAAAAATGATTGGCCATCTGTTTTGATTTGCTTCAAAGGTTTTGTGAATTAATGATATAAGGCAATTTTTAACTGTGGTGGTTTCCTAAAAGATTGCCTAGTTCAACTAACAAAAATATCCTCTTTCTTGGCCTACAGTAGGTAACCACTTTTGTGTGATGCTCAACGACTGTCACAGAGAACCTGGGGTATTTAAACAAATGAAGACCTTTTTGGCACCTTCCTAAATGACTCCCGGCCTATATGACTTTGGTCTGGATCAGCCAGTGTGGCCCACTGGTTGAGAAACATTTTTCTAGTTCATTAGTAGCATTCTGAGTGGTTGCACATGCCTCACAGCTGCTGCCACCAAAAATCCCGAAGTAAATTACAGCTTAAAGCATTGGCATGATGGGAGGCTGTGGGGTAGTGTCCCTACTTTATCCCTTCTGCTTGCTGATCACAACGATAAACCAGTTTTAATGCAGACAAAATGACATTTTTTTCATGCTTTCTTCATACACAGTTCATTGCCCCACATAACAATGCCTCATTGTTAACAATATTCACCTCTGAGTGTTGAAGGAGTGTAATCTATGTGGCAGTCCCTCAAGGAGTGTAAGAAGTATTTTAGTTCATAACAGTGCAGTAGTTTTTGGAGGACCTTTGTCACTGTAAAAATATAGGAATAGAAGATAATGCTTCTCAAAGGAGTTTCCTGGAAACATTTATCCAATGTTTCCTTATTATTGCAGTTCCACCTTTCCCTGTTTGGCTTGTATATTTCTGAACAGTTCAGTGGAGAACTGGTTGAACTTTTTCAGCAAAATTAATAACCCTTGTGGAAAACTCAAGCTGCTCTACACAGTAAACAGTTGGACACACAAGGTTTATACAACACATCAAAGACAGGAGCTGATAAAAAAAACGTGATTTTTTCTTTAATATTTTGTATATGAATTTTGAGCTATTATGGTTTTGTATCATAATACACTCAAACAGTTATTTTCCATAACTGTTCAAAAAATACTTTTCTTGTTGATTTGCTTGAAGATGAGCATTGATACTAGGCTGGTTGGTAAAAACTTATTGTGTCTGAGTGTGTAGTTCTTAGCTGAGTTTTCCAAGCATGCATGATACTATCAAGTTAGATATTTTTATTTTCACTTGGTGGTATGCTTTAAATTTAATAATCAGAATTGTGATATGTCAATTGTTACTTAACACCCTTGGCAATAGTGTACAAGATACTCGTACTTCAAAATCCTACATTGAGCATGTGTTTTTGTGCCATTTTCCCGCCACTCTGCAACCTCATAATTCGCCAGGTGATTATGCTAAAGAGCTGTTCAAATGCTGAAAACATGCAGCAAGTCTTTTGGATGGCAATGAAAGAATATTTGGAAGTTTTGTATTTCAGGTTTTTTGTGGGTGACGTCATAAGTGGGTTGTTTTTTGGCCATTTTGGCTCAGATTACCTGGCTCTGGACCCAAACCACTAGATGAAACTTATTAACTAAAGTTTTTATTGGAAACTGGGCTGGAATCTTAGTCTTTTAAGCCTTTGATTAGCTTTCTAGCATTTCTGGTTCAAAAGTTATGGTCTAAAAACAAAACAAAATCAATAATTAGTAATTTCTTTCCCGTTGGATTAATTGTTTTCTTTCCAGGCCACAACTTCAGCTAGTGTTTCTCAACCTTAATCTGTTTTATCTGGCTAATCTCTATTTTCTGGTGATCTTTCAATTGCATTTGCTCTTTTGTTTTGCAGTTCAGTTTTTTCCTATTTGCTGTTGCTTTAGCAAATGTAGAGTTGAACTGATATGAACTGTGACTGATTTTGAGCCTATTAGCATGTAAATTTAAATGATTATAATACGCAGGAAAAACTATGCATGTACATTGAAATTTCTAGTTTGCCCAGTCGAGTGCACTGTGCAGATTGTTAGTTTTATTGTGATGTCTTCTAAAATTATTGGTTGTTTTCAACTTTGAATTTAATACCAACATTTAATTTGATTTAACTGCTTTTGGTGAGTTTGCATGTGAATTTGGTTTGACACAGGTATTATGATTTCAACTTGGATTAAGTGCTGGGATTAAGATTTTTGACTAGTATAGTCAATTGGGGCAAAAAAAACCCAAAAATTATAACTTTGCAATACCTCTAAAACAAGCTAAGGTATTTTCTTGGTCTTTTGATAGAAGGTAGCCCCCATGCCAAAGTATATTGTGACATTGAAATTTTTTGTTATCTTTTCCCAAAGAAAATTTACAAAAAAGAAACACTAGTTTTTTTTTACCCAGGCGAAGGGGTAAAAAAGCTTTTTCTGGGTAAAAAAAATACTAGTTTTTCATCCAGATTTGTTTGTATTTTGTACATTAAAAGTAATCCACATTTTTGCACAGACATTTGGCCATAATATAGATTTGCAAAGATTTATTCACAGCATGCTTTCATGCAGAAACAGGATATTACAATGGTCACTTCAGTTCAAGCAGTCTTGAGTAGGTCATTGGTAATATTTTCCAAACTTGCAGAGGTTAGCAAACTTTTTGGACACCATGCTCTCCCTTAAAAATTAAACAAGCCTTTCCTCTGCTTGCATCTGTAAGTATTTTCTGGTCTGGACCATGAAAGCAATACTTAATGCATGGAGAATATCCATGTCTTTCACAGTGGGCCAATCCCACAACAAGCGACTTGTAATAGTTGTACTCTCACTTTTGTGCAAAAAGTTTATTTCCATACTTGTTGGCATTTTAGGATCGACATCCTCAAAGAAAACTTCTTAAAGTTGTTCCCAGTAGTCAGCTTTAAGACTTGGTGAAAAAAAACAGCATAAATTTTCCCATATTTTGCTCCCCAATCATTTTTATGCCTTCAGCTTTACTCTTATATGTAGTACTTAGGAAACTTTAACTGATTACTTAGTGGTCCATTGGTAACTGGTTCAACTAACAAGCTCCTAATCTGATTCGACTTTCTCTTTCAACTTGCCTTTCTTCTGTTTCTCACTTTGTACTTAAAAAAATATTTTGTCTGTGATAACTTCCATGTATAAACATTGTCTTTTTTGGGGAGTAAAATTTCAAGCTGGCCTGCTTTTAGATCTGAAAATAGCCTCAAGAGATGTTTCACTGTCTTGAGGTGTATACATGTGTCAAAAATATTTTTTATCTGGTAAAGAAAATCGTTGCATTATTTTAATCTAACTAAATGTATCTGGTTCTATCACTGCTGTATGCAGTTAAATACTATTTTTTTCTATATGGCTTTTCTTTAAGGTTAACCTGCTGTACTGTGATTCCAGCAAAAAGAGTCCTACAAACCTGCCATTGTTTTTACCCACACAGTACTGTTGCGATCGAAAATCCCGAGTGGCATATGCGCAAAGCTTCGCACTGTGGCAGCAAGCAACAATAGAGATCACCCAACGAGATCACTCTGTTATTGCTTGTTCGGGCCACATACATATATTTTTGTTCTTCGCGCACATCCCGTTCATGGTGAATCCCACAATCAACGCAACATCACCGGAGAGGTTGCAACAACATCCCCTCCTTTTTACAACGAACCACACCGATCGCACGTTCTTTGTGTGAAGGCTAACCCTGGCACGACCTTCACATCCTGGTCACAGCACGATTTTCTTGTGATCAGAAATCCCAAGCGGCATATGCGCAAAGCTTCGCACTGTGGCAGCAAGCAACAATGGAGATCATCTGACGAGATCACTCCATTATTGCTTGTTCGGGCCACATACATATATTTTTGTTCTTTGCGCACATCCCGTTCGCGGTGAATCACACAATCAACGCAACACCACTGGAGAGGTTGCAACAGTACTACTGTGATGCAGTTTAAAAAAATGCAATTATGATTCGGTTTCATCACCACTGTTTTGGTACTTTCCAGACTAGACCCTGGGTTCTTCAACTGAGGGTCATGAAAGCTTTGGAATAGGAGCACGGGTGTGATAGCAACATACTGCTGAAAATTACTATAATTGCTAATAAAGTTTTTGCTGTTTTTGGGTTGGATTGTGAGGTTAGCTGAGATGCAAATGTCAATCACTAATGCTAAAGAAGACACATCTAAAATAGTTTAAGAACCTTTTTTCTACACACAAAACGATATTTGGTACTCACGTGTGAGCTATTATTATAATCAAATACATTTACTATACAGCTGAAATGCCCAACAACAAATGAAGGCTCTTGTTTTTGCAGAGCAGTACTATAGTGAAATTTACTTCATCTGTTTTATAGTAAGATCATACAAAAATAGAAAAAAGGGGAAAAAAAATCTTGTCTGGTGTAAAAAGTAACGATTTTTTTTTTCCCAAGTCAGTACATCCATTTGGGGTAAAAACAAACTAGCCTATAAAACTCAATGTAAAGTGGCCAAATTTTTTATTGGTATGGGTATGCAGAGACATGCATTACCAAAGCACTTGCCAACTTTTACATGTTTATGCTAAGTACTTCTAAAGCAGCATAAAAGTTTATAAAATTTGTTTGAAACTTTTGGTCCTATCTAATTTAATTTAATTTATTTGCTTATAGCAGGCGCGAAGTCCATAGTATGAACACACACACTCTGCAGAACGCAGGTTGATAAACACAGACAATACAGAACGTAGTACAAGACATTGAAGCCGGCGAAATCACAGGGTTACAGATACTATTTGCAACTGCATTGAAGACAGAACCATAGGGTTACAGACACATTCTTAACACTATTGTTAGCTAACACATAACACTTGTTGCAGCACTACTGCGGAGTAGGGCGCTAATTCCTAACTTGGTCTAGTCTAGGTAAAATGCGAAAGCGTTGTGGCTTGACACGCCATCGATCAAACGGACACTGCAAACTTCGATCACTTAATCACAGAG
>Ga0210059_1017038_pt1 | contig 10411 bp, 6 predicted proteins | sample Ectturendosymbi2_FD_188042 | JGI IMG/M metagenome (GOLD analysis project Ga0210059, IMG submission 188042) | Ecteinascidia turbinata endosymbiont from Florida, USA - Sample 2 (SPAdes) (version 2) | ecosystem: Host-associated > Tunicates > Ascidians > Unclassified | place: Key West, Florida...
CAAATTTCAAGGAACATTATAAATGGGCCAAAAATTAATAATTAGGTTTCAGTAGGAATCTGGGTTATCGTCTGGGTACAAAAACCATCTCACCACTTTTTGCAGACCTTTCGTCCACTAGGCTATTCATGTTTAAGACTGTGTTTGGCGATAGTTCACTTTATCCGAAAAATTGCATTTATTTTGTCTGCTAAGCCTGATCAGCGCAAGCGCTGACAGCATTGGCTGCATTAGGCCTACCAATTTCTGTAGCACAAAACTGTTTCACGAGCTCAAAAACAGCAGTTGTTAACATACAAGCATCCATTTATTGTGTCTCAGCAGGAAAACTAAAAGTGTGCTGTATTTCTAAAAATAACAGCAAAATCGAAAGTTTTCTTGCGTACTTTGTGCGCATTCTCAATTCTTGTGAAGTTTGGGCAAGATTCGATTTTTCAAACCGGGGTGTGCGCCAGCCAGTCCACCCGCATTTACTCGATGCTCGACTGCTCATATTCGACACGACATTAGCGCAGCCTCATTTTTCCGCTGTAAATTGCTCTGACGAATTGATGAGCGTGTTGTACTCCCTGGTTTTAACGCACCGCCTGATATGTTTGCAGTTACGAACTTTGTATTAGCGTTCGGTGTATTTTCCTCCGATAGCCTAACTTGGAGCTCTAATAGTTTATATTCAGTCCATTGACACATAAAATAAGAAGAGTGGATGTATAGAAAAATGTGCATATTAAGTCAACAAACTTCGCCAAAACGTTGGTTTGGAAACAGGAATATGACGTCATTTTGTGACGTCACAAACAGCGCACACCAAATACAAATGACTACCCTATGCCACTGAATGACACCCCCCCATGAAAATTTTCTGCGTACGCCACTGCTTAGAAACCAAAACGCGTGTACTAGATGAATCATTTGTGCATTTATCTTTGAACGACACAAAAGTACTGCAATTTTCTGTTTCATCCAGAAATGTGCCTGCTCGACAGTCAACATGTCATAGTCGTCTATATTCAAATGACATTTCCACAAAATAAGTTTTTTTATGGTAAGCGCTGATATTTGAAGTGCGGTTAATTAGCACTCTACAAAACGAGGACCCTGCATAATTTGATTTGGACGGTTCAGAGGATATCAGCTAATCAAACAATACTTGCAATGAACGTTTCCAGACTAAACGTTTCAGCTACGAACGCATGTGTCTGTTACTATAGGGAAGAACCATTTTTCTCGTAGCTCATAAACACGCCTCAGGTCACAACCGTTTCACATCCATCGCTGTTCAGTTTGAAGCGACAAGCCTGAGTGATCGTAATCTATTTCCTTACACAAAGACGACAACAAAGGATGATTAAGCGTCTTTGCTTTGATAAAGTTCACACGTTCAAAAGATATTTAGTGTGCCACTGCAGCTTTCTAGATAAATTCTTTGCTACTAATGCTCCTCTATGGAGGAAACAATGCGTCCACTTTGCATTGGGTGCTTTATCTTGGATTAGTTCAAATTCTCCCGACTTTTGTCTGTACATGCTGCAGCACAATCGGTAAAAATCCCGGTACATTTTTCCCAAGGAATTAAAGTTCGCTGAAGGAGTTGTTAAGGCATTGTAAAATATCTTAACCTTTAGTATGAATCTGCAAGTCTTTCCAGAATCTAATACTTCATCGTTGTCAGTATACGGATGAATGAACATGGAAAACTACGGTTGACGCAATGTCTGCAAATTCATCCAAGTGGATTGAATAAAACGGAGACTCACTTGATTTACAACCTACAAGAAAGTCACCTGAAGTTTTTGCAATGCGTCTCTTCATTGTGCTGTGTGATGAGATTGAGTCTAGGTTTCACTCTCGTTTCCACCAATCGTAATCTTTACAATTTCCTTAATACTTGGCAATAGCAAACTGGGTCCGATTACTAACTTCTTGGCTTTACTATATGCTTAAAAGATTGCACAACTAATCTATTTGCTTCTTTGAATGCTTCCAAAGTAGCTTGCTGTGCTTTAATGGGCTGCAATTTATGATCAAAAAACTCAACCGGCTCACTCACACAGCGTGGATGATTTGTCTGTAAAAGATGTTTCGGCTTAATTTTCTTTATTGATCAGGCTGAGAGAACCTTCAGAGAAACAACACATTTATTTTGACATTCCACTCCACAAAACCTATCTCTGAAGGTATTCATCGTATGAACGTTTATATACCATTCCCTTCAACTATACGTAAATGTGTTGGCAAGTCGTTTTGCACCATAAAATTATGACTAACTTCCAATTCAAGCCAAGTCAAACTAGCATACGCAAAATCGGTTTTACAGATAATAATCAACGGGCACTATGGCGATCGGCTGTGTCTAGCTTTATGTTATTGTCTGTGCAGGCCAGCCTCGACAGACAGAGTGATCCCGCTGTGTGGTGAGTGGACTACTGATTTTATTGTCTAACGAAGCTAGTTCCAAAATGCACACCCACAAAATTAAATCTGGCAGAATATATAATCTATGCCCAGGCCACATCGGCTGCTGAATATCCAAAATATTTGATTAGCAAGGATTGACATGACAGCGTTTAAATAACCTTAAAAAACAGACTAGACTCAAACCATTGAATTGTTTTTACTAGGGTTTTCAAGTGCCGATGTGCCTCAAACGCCACATCGGTTGTAAGAAGAGCAAGAACGTAAATTTTCTGTAGCACCAAGCTAAGAAATGTTGCATGCAAATTAATAAATAATTGTTAATCTCCCCATGTACCATTATCTTTTTTAGAATTACCTAATCCAAAATGCCTATAAATGTCTGAAACAATAAAATTCAGGTTACAAAAATGCACACATCCATCATGCCCTCGTTTGTAAACACACTGAACCTGGCAAAAAAGCGTTGGATGTGCAGACATGTCACAATTCCACAAAATATCTATTGCAAAAAGGGGTCGCAGAGAAGCCAACGAAACCCCGTCAGGGTTGCTGGGGCCACGTGAACCAAATTCGCCAAATCGCCAAACAAAATATCCTAAATAGGTGCAATGAATGCAAAATATGAGCTAAAAAAATACCTCCAAGCAACCACGTTTAAACAAATGGCAAATCACGTCTTTTCTGTCAACGTAAAAGATCCAAAACATGCCAAAACATGACCTCCATGCAAAAAAGCATTTAAGCCAAACCACTTTGCAAAAACGCCTAATTTCTGGAAATTGACATTACAAATTCTGGTAAATGGCACAAACAAGCTTCGTTTTCGTGAGTCTCACGCACTGTACATTGGTTTTGCTTCTTCACCGTTTTTCAAAAACAAACATCCCAGCTGTGTTTTTAATCCGGGTTTTGGGGTGTTTTGAAATAAAATAGGTTTTTCTTCTTTTTTTTCAAAATAAACCGCAAAAACCCATTCTGAATGTTTTTATTGCATCATGCAATATAACCATTTTCAGAATTACACAATATTAACTTGATATACCTACACGTAAAAGCACTAGTGTTTCTGTATGCTTTCGAGGAATCAGTCGACTGCCATCTGCTTTCGTCTTTTTGCGATGATTCAAACTTGCACATATCTCTATTCAAGTATGTACTTTCCACGATGGGTGTAAGCAAGGAATCGATCAACAAATTAAAAAAAAAAAAATTTAAAAATTTGCTGATCGATTCCTTGCTTACACCCATCGTGGAAAGTACATACTTGATATACCTATTAATACATTCAAATTTGAGGGAAAAGAAATGTACCCCATCTTTGTTTTCACAAAGTGTTGTTGGCCAATTCACTCCAAAGGTCCTAAGGCTTGGCAATCATGACCACAGCAAACACAGAAAAGGCACTCCCACACAAACTCTGAAATTTCACGTCAAGTTCATGTACATGCCCAGCTAGTTCAGCATCTACATAGTCTATTTTTTAAATGTATGGTTTGGTGCGGTCCAACATCAGAACAGCTTGGATGCATAAAAGACAGAAAAAATACCGATTTTAAAGAGTTGAAGAAGATAACGAATCGAATTTACTCAAACTGTTCGAAATATTCTTCTCTTTTTTTCAACTCCTTCATGTTTCGTTGCTGTTCGTTTTATATCATTAAAAAAATTTACAGTTAACTGTACAAGTGTGCTGCTTATTGTACTTTTTACTTCATAGTACATTTTTCAAAGGAAAAGAAAAGAGTGGCGTTTTTGGTGGGTTTATTGTTTTTTTAAGTGGGCTTTCAAAAAAAACGGGTGTTTGTTTGGTTAGGTCCAATTACATCAACCCTGAAGATAATTATGGACGCTTAATTGATTTTGTGCGCCAAATTTCAAAACTTTCCTTTTTCAACGTGCTGATTTAGCTGGTTTTATGATGCATCACCAGCTTCCCGTTTCTATTTGTGATGTGGCAACCATGGATGGTAATACAGTCGCACACCTTTGCTTGCAATATGTGTATCATTTCGAGCTTAGTCATTAACGAGCTAAGTCATCATCATTAATTGGCAGTGCAGGTGGATTGATCATAACGGTTCACACAAGCCGTATCTGTTCTTTACCCTTAGTAATTGTACATATAACAGCCACATAATTAAAAACGAAAATTTCTTGCGTAGCCAACTTTATGCGCATTCTCAATTATTGTGTAGTTTGCAAGTTTCAAACTGGCAACCAGGGTGTCCGCCATCCCCACTAAATACCTTCAGATCGACTGCTCTTCGACGAGACAGTCATGGAGCTTTGTATTTTCGCAGTTGTGCACTGCGCTGACGCAGCACTGAGTGTGTTCCACTCCCCTGTTTTAACGCGTTGCTGGAAATTTTCGCAGTTGCGAACTGCTCTGTCTAAGGAGACCGCTGATGATTTATGTTCATTACAGTGACACATGATACAACGAGTAAAGAGAGTGCGTGTAGAATAATATCTGTATGGACCCTGAAAAATGGAAGCATGGTGAGGGCATTGCGCCCTCGGCCCTTTCAAAAGTGGGGCAATGGGGCGAAGGTTCGTTTTCATAAGAGTGTCATAGGTAATCTCATGGTCTATTAAAGATCGACTTGAAACAAATTTATTGCAGCTATTCGGGCACCCAGAAAATTCAGAATGATTTTCTATAATTTATATTATTAATTTTGAGGTCAACATTGTTGATGAACAGAAACAAATACAATTGGTGACGATTTTTCTGTTATTTATAAGTTTCCATTACCTTCAACTCTTTTACTGCTTTCCCTGCCGCTGCCGCTGCTCCGATGCTCGCAGGATATGCACGTTGTGTCAAAAAAACTTCGCCAAAACGTTGTTTTGCAAACGTGAATATGACGTTATATTGTGACATCACAAAAAGCGTATATAACCAGTTACAATGACCACCAGTTACAATGACCACCCACTGCTCAATACTAGAACTTGGAAGGGGTATCCCATCAAGCAGTCGTCCCGGGCATCACCAGTCCTATGCACCCCACTGAAGAGGATCAATATTTCTGCGATGTAACTTAAAATGAGACACAAACGTCATTAAACTGAAAGTGCCTTTGGACGTTTTATCGAAAACATTGGTTGTACAAAAAAACATGCCCCTTTCAATTCTTTCAGCAAAAGATTTATGAGCAAACCACAGCACATTTCTGAGTTTGTAAAATTACCTTTACCGAAGGACCACAAATGAGCAAGACATTCATCGCACGTGTAGACTTTCAGTTACAGTTGTGTGTAGGCAAGATATAAAGAAAGCTACTCCTTGTCTTGTCTGAGCCACAGGATAACCGCAAACGAGTAAATATACAACCGCGCTGATTGAAAGAATTCTTGTCCTTTTGTGAGAACACAAGCAAATAGATTAACGTTAGCAGGAATTAACGCACAGGTCGGAAGATTTAGGAAACACAAAAATGCTCACGCAGCTGGAGATCGTGATGTTGCGGTTAATGCATGAGCCATTTTGAAGCCACTTATGGCCCGAAAACATACGTGTTTTTTTGTTGATTTGCGTCATAAACTCGCTGAAAATAACACTGAAGAGAAAAAATGGCGTTGACGTGAGTTCGTCTGGCCCATCGATTTTTTGTTAATGCAATTCATATAACTGTTATTGTGTTGATTCACTTTTCACATCAATAATTCTTGCTCAGCATAGTAGTATAGTTCCTATTTGCTCTTAGTTTTTCAAAAAGCAAATGATGGGAACAGGTGTGGGACAGTGCAGCACTTTTTTTTGTACCTTAAGTGCATTTGTCGTTTTACGTCCATATTTACTTGCACTGTTGGCTGTTTTATGTTGGTCTTGTTCGTTCTTTCTTCATTGTATGTCAATACGACTAGTTTTACTTAACTGGTTCCATTCTTCTTGTTGGGCGACAAAAACAAGACTGCGTAATTGAACAATACCGTGTCTTTCTTGACAGTGGCGATGCGTGCGAGGGATGGACGGTCCAACAATTTTTTTATGCATTTACCATGAATTGTGTTTGTTGGAAATCTATCTATCAATCTAGCTGCCTATCTAACAAATCTTTGTCCAAGTGGATCGAAATAAGCAGGAATTTCCATTCACAACCATGGCTGTAACAAACTTTGTTAAATGGACCGATATCTTTTCTTATTAGTTGCGAGAATCTCAAACTACGAACGCAAGTGGTCGAAACAATCACATGCGTGGGGTTTTCCTCAAACTGAAAAAGGGTTGGGTTTGTTCTTTTCTTGTGACAAAGACAATTTTCCAGTTTTTGTTTTTGGGATGTTTTATGATCGCTTAGCTCAATTTTGGTTTTATTCACCAATGAGGCGTCTTAAAATTTGTGTGCACCATACATTTTAAAGTTACGCGCAAATCTGCGTCTCTCAAAATATGTTCGTAAGAGTTGTTGACACCGTTGTTTGTTGTTTGTTGCCAGGTGTTTGGTAAACAAGATAATGACAATTGGAAGGTTTGGCTGTACTGTCAATAGCTGGAAGGTAGCTTGCAATAACGTTTGTCTCCTAGCTAATTATGCCCAGATCATGTCAATTATGTATCTAGCTTTAGTCTCTTTTGTTACATAAAGCAGAGCTTCTCAACCTGTGGGACATGGCCCACTAGTGGCCCACGAAGGATTTTTTTGACAGGTCACACCTGGTAATATTGAAATTGAGTACGTTATATGAAAACATAGGTATCGCTTGAGCTGCAAAAATGTCATAATACGCTCTCTTTCGCCCATGTGTTAAGAGTTATGGCGTCGTAGAAATTTCTATGTAGCCCACCACGTTGTGCACAATATGCAGTTACTATAGCATATTGAGGAGGCAGACAAGCGGATCTTGTTCCCATGAAAATTAAATCTGGAAGCAGGCTCGATGTAGTGGATGACTTGATCTGTGCATTATCACGTATTGAGCTTCGAATATTTATGCCTTCTAAAAACAAAGATGTTCAGCATACCCGCTGATGCGAAAACGTGCATTGTATTATGAAAGGTTGTTTTTTTTTCTGCTCTGTCCATGTTCAACAGTTGTCGCATTAGAAAAGTTGAACAATCGGTGGGCCACGGACACTCTCTTTTTAATTGAGGCAAATGCTTGATAAGGTTGGAACCCTTGACGTAAAATGTTAGCAAAATAGGTGAAAAGTCTGTAATTGCCGGCTTACTTGAATGTAAGCGGTCAAGAATGAATAACACCCAAGTACCGTATAAATCCTCATAAAATGTTTTACCGGTTCTAAGTCGCGGCTTACATTGTTTTTTAATCATTTCGTGCGACACACAATCAACGACAGTTTGCCATGAAAACAGGATTGCAGTCTTTACTACAGCTTTATTTGACGTCCTTTCTTCAATTTGGTTCTATTTTCGGCTTGCAAAGGAGGCTTACAATCGGTTAAATACGGCATTGTGCAAAATGTTTTTTTATATTTCACTCCCAGAGCTTCAAATTATGCATAGAGTGATCCAAAAACGCAGGAAATTTTGTGTTGCATGCACTTTATCCTGTTTTATTTGGTGAAAAAACCTTGCGTTGAAAACTTGGACAATGCGATGAGTATTCGAAGGTCGGGCAAAACTGCTTAATTGGAGTCACCTATGTTGCTCATTTACAAATTTTTTCACCTCTGTTTGTCACAAGGATTGCAAGAATAATCGCAGTGGGAAAGTTTTTTTTTATTTCTCGTCAAATCCAACCCATTTATTTTTGTCTTTGTTTCAAACATAACAGAATGGTGCAAATCAATATTGTCGCTACAGAGAGCGGTCATATGATTAACATATAAAGTATATTTATATGCAATCAAATGAGATCTTACTCGCCAAGGTAATAACCACGATCGAAGACAACCGTCTACGTCGTAAACACATGACGCGAAGCCGCGAAAGCTGCCAAATGGTGTCATTCAACCTGCGAAGGAGCAGTAGCGCCGAAGGCGAAACAGCTTTGTTTCACAGAAGATCGAGTTAACTTCCATGGCTGTACCAAAGGTCATGTGCTTTTCCGAAAAATGTAGTCTGCAATCAGAGCTTCCCACATAGGTGCGGAGTCATCATAAAGAATTCGTTGGGCCCATGGGGTTACATGCGCAGACGTTCTCAAATTTGGAACGACATTTATGAACGGTCGAGATAAAATTGTTATGCATTGTAAATTCAACTATATATTCGAGTGGAAAATTCTCGTCCCCGCAACGTTGATGTCAATAGAAACGATTAGGCCTATATGTGATTTATAAATGCCAAACGACGCATTTCTGAACTAACCCATACATCACAGTTGTACGACCCACAGGTGTTTACAGCAATGTCCAACAACTGTTCAGGCGTAATGTTTCGAGTTACTTGCATTAACCTATTGTGCTGACCAGATCATACAGTTCAAAAGCCAGGGTATACCAAGCCCACAAATTTACACTAGATCTCTTTCGTTTGATGGATGAATGTTTAATTATTCGGACCCAAATCGCAAACCCTGGAGTTCAACCATTTATTTTGCGTCAATAAAGTAGAAGTAATTTTATTGTGACAACGTGTTAAAATGCCTAATCTACGTTATAATCTGACATGAAGTAGAACTGCTGGGTTTAAGCTTTAATTAACAGGCCCTTAACTACACAAAAATGTTCTGGGAGGAAATGTTTCTTTAAATCAAGTAATCAACAACGTTAATTTAAGAACAATATTTATTATCAAAGATATAAAGTAGGCTCTTGTTCCGACATGTTCACTATTCAGTGTACAGTCCTTATTGTTTCGGCCCGTTCATTGCGCAGCGTACAACGCTCATTCTGGTAGCAATAACAGTACTGCACTAAATCAAACTGACACTACTTTTGTTTGTGGACTAATACCTGTGCAAAGAGCGAACCATCGTTGTGACCGCTGTGCCTGCACTAATTGCATGCCGGAGTAGATAAAAAACCATGTGTTCTAACGGCAGGCGAGTAAACTACTTCTTTGCGTGTACTTTATTTCAGTAGCGGATCCATGTGTGGTGGGGTTGTGGCAACTTCCCCCCAACACAAGTTCGCGGGGCCTCGTAGAATGGTACCTCTTCGATACACGTGTGCCCATTTTTGGTGCTTATATTGAAGTAGAAACAGAGATAAAAAATACTCTGAACTAAACGATGCTTTAAACATTGTTGAACTTCTGGATTCACAGCACGTGCCGGATTTTACCCAGACTCTATTATCGAATAAATGCACAGACGTTGTCAAATTTGGAACGGCAATTATGAAAGGTTATTCGAACAGTTTCAACAATGCTACACTTTCAAAACACTACTGCAGTTCCGATATTTCATTCCCGCCAGAAAAGTGAACACTGCCCAGCCTTACTCAGGTTCAGGAATTATAGACGCAGTCGCTTCTCTAGCACAGTTCTTGACTTTCCGCTGGTCTGTGTAAAATTGATTTGTTTATGTTAAAATGTTTTTTAATCCCGATCTAGTCAAATCGCGAAATGAAATGTAGATTTAATTTAATTTAATTTATTTGTTTATGAGCAGACACGAAGTCCATAGTATGAACACACACACTCTGCAGAACGCAGGTTGACAAAAACAGACAATACAGAACGTAGTACACGGCATTGAAGCCGGCGGAATCACAGGGTTACAGACACTTTTTGCAACTGCATTGAAGACAGAACCATAGGGTTACAGACACATTCTTAACACTATTGTTAGCTAACACGAAACACTTGTTACAGCACTACTGCGGAGTAGGGCACTAATTCCTAAATTGGACTAGTCTAGGTAAAATGCGAAAGCATTGTGGCTTGTCACGCCATCGATCAAACGGACACTGCAAAGTTCGATCACTCAATCACAGAGTAAAATGCGATTATACTGTTCAAAGAATAGTGACGAGTACAAACAATCTGACTGCATCAAAGCACGTAACCATACGTTGTTAGATTTTCTGCATCTTTCGAGAAACAGGTACTTGTATTTACGTAGCAGAGCCTCAAAGGTA
>Ga0210059_1017039_pt1 | contig 10411 bp, 8 predicted proteins | sample Ectturendosymbi2_FD_188042 | JGI IMG/M metagenome (GOLD analysis project Ga0210059, IMG submission 188042) | Ecteinascidia turbinata endosymbiont from Florida, USA - Sample 2 (SPAdes) (version 2) | ecosystem: Host-associated > Tunicates > Ascidians > Unclassified | place: Key West, Florida...
CGATGAACCCTGGAGGACCCCTAGAATTACCCCCGGGTAGTTGACCTATACCCCCCAACAACAGTACATTGCTGTCTCTCTTGCAAATAACTAGTAAGAAGTTTGTGCCGTAAACCTCTAATCCCATAGAAATGTTCCAACTTCCATAGAAGTATGTCATGATCAAGAGTATCAAAGGCCTGAGATAAGTCACAGAATATAGCACAAGTGGTAAGTCCTTTCTTTGTGTTTTGCAGGAAGTTTTCATGTATATCATATACAGCCAAAGATGTTGACAATCCATTTCTAAAACCATAATGGTTTGTACTGGTGTTCAGAAAGCATATTGTGTTGTTCGTTATAGGAATACAGGCGACTATAAAGTATTTTTTCAAATATTTTGTTTATGGGTGAGAGAAGTGATATTGGTTTTGTAGTTGTTGCAAAGGTCTTTTTGCCTCCCTTGTGAATGGGAACTACTTGTGCACATTTTAAACTTTTGGGGTAGGTACCCTTTCGTATGCAATGATTTTTTGGCGTTGGTTACTTTAGCTATAATTTCAAAGACATCTATACTTTCTTTGCGTTGCGTCGCCAAAATGGTTTGTTGAATCACCTCAGCAAGGAATGCCATAAAATAAACTGAGTTATTAAACATGTTTAGACTGTTTTTTTGTTCGGTTTCTACGATTTTTTCATTCCTATGTGGAACCGAGTCAGTATCAATACAAGGATTTGGTCTGTGGCGATCGATTTGGCTGCAAATTCCTTCTTGTATCAAAGGTGGAAATTCAGATCGTGGAGGAACCTGCGGAGATGCAGTGCTTGATGCATGACCATGGTATTGTTTGCAGTAATAGAGTGACTCGAGTCTCGTTGTCTCGACTCGAGTCACGTTAATTCTAGCGAATTCTTGTCCATTGTGAGGTGTTCGTCACACCTGCGAACACCAGCAGAAGTTATGATGGATATATGTGAGAATCGATAACCCAGTGGTTCCCAACCAGCGAGGAATTCCTCTCCAGGGAGGAATTTTATGGTTCAGGGGAGGAATTTCCACTTTACAATCAAGCAATTTTTTTAAGGAAAATGTTAGGTACCCGGTATGAACCTGTAGGGACACGATGTTCTCTGATTCTAGGGACAGGATGATAATTTTATCTGATTCTAGGAACACGATTTTCGAATCTAGAGACCCGAATAAGGTCCTTAGAACACCTAAAAATGATTTAAGTTGCCCATTCGTTGTAAGTGCTGTACTTCCTTTTTAAGTTGACATTGGCTTTTCAATTGGTTTAATCACTTTATATTTGGAAGTCATTTAGTGGACTATCACACGTTTTGCTGACAACTTTAGTACCATTATTTGACAATAAATAGTTTTTGTCCCCCGTTAAATGATCAAGTTATTGTCGTCAATTAGACCATTGTTCCAATTGTAGTTCATACTACTAGCCTACAAACCTGAACAGGGAGGAATGAAAGTTCCATAGGGGCAGGACAAGCCTTAAGCCGATGCAACCAGGGATCCCCCCGCCATGGCGTTTGAACTGGTTTTCCATTTTTTCCATATGCCCCTTGCGCACAAGAATTGGAGAAAGGCTTGTAAATCTCATTGTTAAGAAATAATTATCTCATTTGAATGGATGGTGAATTTTCTCAAATTACATCGAACTTTATCAAACGTACTCAACTCTCATGCTGAGCGTTATACCTGCCCTCCACCACGCCCCACTTTTTATGGATAGAATTTGGTTGTTACTAGTGCTTGTTGAGACTGGAGTAGACGTACAGCTACTGCAAACAAGGTGTATATTAATTCAACTCGAAATAAAAACGTCACAGCGAGTGCCTGTCTTATTAACTTTGATGGCAGTTCTGCTAACGTAACGCTGCTCAGCTCTCGAAAGATTCTTCTTTTTCGGAAAGTTTTTAACTAGTTGGTTGCGGGTAATCTGCAGTTTAACAAAGGCTTGCAGTTTTTCTTCATGAAAGATTTTGACACAGACTTTTTGGTATTTGGTCAAAATAAGATTAATTGTACCACATTGAAACAAACGACACATGATGAGATGTTGGTAATCTTGTGAAGGCCAAAATCTCATGTAAATCCGGAAAAAATTGTGTGAAGTGTTCGCATTTAAATTGGCCTCCTTTCTTTTGTCCACAAAATTGTTCCGCGTTATTTGTCGATCCTGCAAATACTTTCATCATTTGTCGCCCCACCAAACTTTTATCACGATTTGCTTATTTGCGAGCGCAAATAGATAGAAAACCACCACTTCATAGTAGTGGCGATTCTAAGGGGGTGCCTGGGTGCGCCATGGCCCACCAGATTTTTGCTTGGCCCTTCGTTTGTCCCCACAGTTTCTTTTTAATTTCCCATTTGAATTCGTTTGCTTGCCGATATACAGTAGATAAATTTCGGCCAGCCATATTTTAAACGATAAATTAGAAACCCTCTAGCGTGCATTCAATATTTCCCAAATGCATGATAAGTTGTGTTGTTGTTTTTGACGTCCAGGTAACTAGAATTGTTTAAGACGACACAGACAAGTGGTTGCTCGCATCCTGCGTGAAATTTAGTCAGACCGCGGTCGTGGTTTTGAAAGATTAATTTCGAAACTAAGAAGCACTCGCAGAAATGGGAAAATTAATTTTTCGTGCGTTTCCGTGTGAGATGGAACTGGACTATATTACTGTCAGCAGATTGTTTCTTGTTTCAGTAGCAAAATGTTTGTGAAAGCAAAGCATTAGGAATTGGTTTCAGTTAATTTATCCAAATTTATCCTGACTGCAGTCGTGTGTTCTGCAGGAGAGCAGAACTTCTACCTTGTGTATATGACTTCGAAACATCTTACGTTTGGATGTGGTTTGTGACTTCAGTTTTAAGTCTACTCATTAGCTATGCCCAGGCTCCACAAAAAGCAATTGTGTTATAATGTAGCCAACATACAGGTCAACTCCTACAATTTGTCGTATTTTTGATATTCACATAGTTATTTTGCGAAAATGTCTTCATCAAAAAGTTCATAGCACGGTTGAGTGCGCACGATGACGTAATAACACCACTGCTCAGAGGGGCCTCGCGCCTAGGTCATGCATTAGGCCCCGCACCTGCTAGGGCCAGCCCTGCGTAGGGGAGGAATGAAAACTTCCAAAATGAGCAAAGGGAGGAATGCAGCAAAAAAGGTTGGGAACCAGTGCGATGGCCTGTACTAAGACCCTAACACCAGACACAATAGATACAAAACCACGAACTTTGCAAAATGGAAACAAGCAACCAACCACCACTGCAACCTTTAACTCTCAACTCTGACAAAACACAGCAGTAACCTTCACTCTCCGACCAACTCATTTTTCTCCACGCGGTCTGACACCAGCACACACATTCGACACAAAACGCGCAAACAAGGCAATGCAATGCGATGAGGCAAGGAATCAACGAACCACATAATCAGCAATCGATGAAGGCGGCAGCGAGCAACAAAACCACCACAAATACTATAATTTTCTACCACTCCAAAAAGTTGATGAATGGATGAGATATAACAAGTTGTCTATAAATTACTCAAAAACTACATATATGCTTCTCCATAGCAACTTAAGTTAATCTTGTAATTTTAATGTAAAAATCAATGACAGTAAAATAAAACACACAACTTGCACCAAGTATCTTGGGGTGTATATCGACCAGCATCATTCCTGGACAAACCACATACATAACCTTGAAATAAAACTCTCCCGAAGTGTTGCAATGCTTTATAGGATACGATATTACCTAAGTAATAATGCATTGAGATCAGTTTACTACAATTTAACTTATAGTCATCTCCAATATGCAATTGGTGTCCGGGGTGGAGCTAGAAAAACAGCTTTGAACCGACTGAATGTTTTACATAACAAAGTATTAAGAGCAATGACCTATAGCTCTTACAACTCGAAAGTCTCACAATTGTATAAAAACTTAAAACTTCTTAAAATTAATGATAGATACATTCTTGAAATAGGTAAGTTCATGCATCATTTGCACTGGGGTAGAATACCTGTTAATTTCGATCATTTGTTTACTTCTGTAAATCAGGCCCACTCCCATGCAACACGTGCTGCCACACGAGGTGGATACATTTGGCAACTGGCTTCGACAGTCAAAGGCAAAAGATCTCTAAAACACCTTGTCCCAAAAATCTGGGACTCCATTGATCCTTCTTTATATGATATTTCACCACCTGCCTTGAAGAGGCAGTTAACAGACAAACTGGTTAATGAATATAGTGATTGATTATCCTATGCGATATTATGCAACTACGCTAAGGTTAGGGCTGTACACCTGGGATTTTCCGATCTCTGCCTGCTTGTAATGTACCATTGATATTAGCTAAACAGGTATATACTGTGAGTGCAACATTAGTATTAGATTCTAGTGTGTTTTTGCGTGTATGAATTGACTGTTTATTGCTGTTTCGTTTTCCTTTGTATTTTTTGCCATTTTCTCTTCTTTTTTGCTGCCGCGGTCTCTTTCTTTTGCAGGGAAAATGCGCCAAGAAGGTTGTTCTACATCACATGCAGCAGGCCGGCGCCTTGGAGTTTCTTCTTTGCCTGAAATTTGTTTCGGAAAAGATTCATTTGAAAACCATAAAAATAAGCTTGATAATAAAATTAACCAAGCTTAGGTAACGTCTTTTTTGCAACGCGGTTGGTAATCGCAGGCGCACAAGGCCGAGTCGAATTCCCACCTTACCAAGGCTTACTGGGGCGTTTCCAGGACATAGGTGGGCGTTGAAACAATTCAGAAAGTATTCTCAAAATTATCTGATCTTGAAAGAGTAACTTGTTGAATGTCGAAAAAATTTAAATAATAAAAAAACAAACAAAAATCCTCGCGAGAGAAACGCGTGCAGTCGGTACAGAAATGGCACTAAAAATACAAGAACAAAATCGAAATTCCGCCAACAACCCTTTTTGGCAATCGGTACTAGAGCCATGCCGTATTGAGTTCGAAAATTGCAGATTTACATGGAAAAGAAGTACATAAGGGAAGGACATTAAAAGTTGTTACTTTTCATCAAAATTTCACCCAGCGACGTACTTGCAAGTGACTTGCGACAAGGACGTCAATCAGATTTGAAGCTAGATTAACTCAGCGGGACTTCCCACCAAACGTGGTACTTGCAGCCGTCCAGCTTTCGAACCTGCCGGCCCTCCTGCCTTTCTCTACTGGTGCAGTGAGTTGATTTTTGTTCAATCTTCCAGCAAAGTAGCCTACCTAACAATTTTCAGCTGTTTTGTCTTCAAGTTTTACGTATGACTATCCAAGAGAAAAAACTACCGCCGGTGTCAAATCGATTCATAAATCGGAGATATGCAGAGGCCGGTATATCTCCAATGCATTCACAAATCATAGATATGCAGTAGCTGGTTTCCAATCGATTCATAAACCACAGTTATACAAAAGCCAGTTTTCAATCGATTAATAAATCATAGATATACAGCGGCCAGACTCCAATCGAATCGTAAATCATATTGGATGTACAGTGGCCGGTTCCCAATCGATTTGTAATCCATGCGTATGCGTAAAGCTCCAAAATTTATGTTAGCCATAAATACAAAAACTGGTAACAGAAGTGCATCATCTAACTTTTTGCCACAATGATATGCCAAAACAGGGATAAAATGGGAGAGACCACTTTGTTTCAAACTCATATTAGCATTTATACTATATGGCATTTTGCCGCAACCTTGCACAACATACGGCCAGTGGGCCGCGTTCCGCCCGCGAAAGCTCTTCTTGCGGCGCGCGAGAGCTTTCTCAATTGTGGAAAATGTTGCAAGTTCTCGTTCTCGACTAAGTAATTGTCGTTTCACAATTTCTTCCGCACTACAAGAAAACTTCCACATCCAAATGAAATAGACTTTGCGGCAGCGGTAAATTTATGTTGATAATTTGGCCCTTGAGGCTTTATGAGTTGTGCCGGCCTGGTATAGGATAAAACAGAAAAGATGTTTCGCATTCAACATAAAATGCTTCAGAATCGAAGTGCAGAGACGAAGATTTGCAAAAAGAAGCAATCTTATCTTTTTTATTTGCAAAATTTTCCTGCAATTGTTTTCCAAAAGTGTGTGGTTTTCATGATGCTCGTGAACGTTGCGTAACGAGTGGGCTAAGATTGCTATCTTGTTGATACTTCTTACAGATGCTTGTCTACTAAAACTAGTTGAAATTCAAGAGCAAACAAGTCTACTTCGTTATTTTTCTCACTGATACTAATGGTTGTTTCCTAAAACTCGTTGAAATTGAAGTGCAAACAAACTCAAGTTACAACACCTAAAAATTGTTCTGTATTTTGATGTTTATCTTCAACTTTGAATATGTTGCATCCAAAGCTATTTTCCACTGTTTTTTAGTTTCTTTTCGGAGAAAGCAAATTTTGGTTCCATAAAAATGTGTAATAGAAGAATCTTTGTAGGTTGAATGTTTCGTGTAAAGACAGAATTTTTTGTGTATATTTTAAGTTTTGTGGGTGTAAAGTGGATATTTCGTGTGTAGTTGATGAAACCTTGGTAGATAGCAGAGTATACTTTGCGATTTTTCTTGCTGATGCTTGTGGCCTAAGTGCGTTGGACTTCAAATACAAAGCCAACAGTCGTGAAAACAAGAAAGAATTTTTATATGCAAACATTTCCTTCGATTGTTTTTCCAATGTTTGCACTTTTCAAGTTGCTTGTGAAGGGTTCACAAGATGTTGGCGCAAATATCAACCTTGTCGATATTATTTCGTATGTTTCGGCCAGGGTTGCGGAGTCGGAGGTAAAATATCCGACTGCAACTCCGATCTTTCCAAAATTTCCGACTCCCACTCCCGACTCCGACTCCGGCCTTTCCAAAATTTCCGACTCCGACTCCCGACTCCTTAATGTGAAGTGAATGAAATTTGGCTGTTAAAATCAATGGAAATCGTGGTGCACAGCAAGAAATCTCTGTTTCAACAAGTATTTCAAATGAAATTATGCCATTTCAACAGAAATTGCCAATTAAAGAGTGTGATGTAAAAATGATTCAATTGGACATCCGGAGTCGGAGTCGGAAAAAAAATCCGATTCCAACTCCGACTCCAAGTGTTGTTAGGAATCCGACTCCGACTCCACCCAAAAACCGCCGACTCCTCACGACTCCAACTCCGCAACCATGGTTTCAGCATTGACTTTTTTGTTATTTGTATTGATCTAATCCAGAGGTGGCCAACTTGTCTTTGAGTTGGATCGACTAGAAAATTTCTTGCTAATTCGCGATCGACCGGTCGGTAATAAAGTCATAAGCAGTGGCGGCTCGTGATGAAAATGACCGGGAGGGCTGCGAATTTTCATCTCTGGTTGAACATCTCGGATTGGTGCCTTGGCTGTTTTAATCATTAGTGGCGTTTCCAGTGACTCCAGCAGTCCTGATTTTATCAAATTCGTAATTTTCAGTTGTTCTTATTGATGCATAGAAAAGATTCACTTCAGTTTAATTAACCCGAAACCTAATTCCTAAACTTAAACGTAAACAGAAACACAAAAGAATTGAAAACTCAAACAAAAGTGAATAAAAATCGGCCCCATCAAAAGTATAACAACTACCACCAAAGCAAAATGGGATAGTCGAACCCAATACCATTCGCGCAGTAAACTTGAACGCTTCCCATTCGACTACTATGACGTGACTGTTTGTAAGACAAACTTAACGTTTTATTCAACCAGTGGGTTACGTGGGTGCCTCTCGTAAAAATTTGCGAAAAAAGTATGGCCATACTTATCTGGGAACTATTCGTAAAAACAAAAAAGAACTACCTTATGAAATGCTCGACAAGAAAAACTTTGTCTCTGGTCAGAGTGCTTTTGGTTTCAGTAAGAACATGACCCGAGTACCTTACGCAAGCAATACGAGCAAAACCCAAAAAAGCTGGTTTATCCTGAGTTCTCAATGCACGCTCAGCCAGTGATGTTTGACAATGGCAAGCCAGAAATTATTACTTTTCACAATGTCACGCAAGGTGGTGTCGACCCATTCGATCAAATGAGTTGTTTCTAGTCATGCAGCCCTATGATCAAAAGGTGGCCGTTAACAGTTTTGTTTGGAATGATAAACGCGGCAGTAGTGAATGCCTATGTGCTCTGCCACGAGCACAAACCGCAGAACACTTTGAAACGCCGGTTCTTTCAAAGGGCTGTTGCAATAAATGTGATCGAGGCCTTAGCGCAAAGGCGACTGTCCAATTTGAATTTGCCACCCGAGTTGCGAATCACCATACGGAGCATATTTCCGAATCTGACGTCAGAAACAACGGGAGACACCACTCAACTTTTGCCGAAAATAAAATACTGCAGATCCTGCCGCCCATCGTAGCGCAAGAAGACGAGATGCCAGTGCAGAAAATGCGGAGCCCCTGTGTGCATCGACCAATACCGACTTTTCCGCAATAACTGCTAAGAGGTAAGCATTTACAAGCAGTGGCAGATTTTACAGTTGCCATGATTTCAACGAATAGTTTCAACGAATTAGCTAATGTAATACAGATAGCCGTGAGACAAGAAAGTAACAAAGTGTCATTGGAAATTATTACAAATGAAATCATAATGGCGATTGCGTAAAAGATTTTCTATTGCAAGTACTGTGTTTGGAATTACACTAACGATTTACCATTGCTACTTGTAAAAGTCAATAGCGCATTTCTTCGGCAGAACAAAGCCTGTTGTGACACAAACGTCAGTAGCACGTTTCTCGGGCAAAACAAAGCCTGTTGTGAAACGAGCACATCGAAAAAGCGGCAACGACCTTTGCAAGCAGTACGTACTTATGTCAGCTGCGCGAATGTCACTTTGTTTCAAATTGCTTTTGGTCGATGGCTTGCTGCTGATTGTCAAGGGTTTTCGTGAACGAAGTTTGCCATTTCGGCTGCAAAAATTTTCTGCACATACAAACTAGATAATTTTCCTGTGAACAACACATATTTATGACTCTTTCTGTTTATCTTTTGTTGCAGGTTCAACTGCAAGCTTCGAAAGGAGAACGACGACGATGCTGTGTAGACCGCCAACAGGGGCGGCGGAATTTGGGAATTTTTGGTGTATTTTCGCGTGTCTCTCTTATGTGTATTTTTTCGTGTCTCTTCTAAATGCGTCTTTTTCTACATTCAAGTATTTTCCACGGTCAGGTGACCTTGATAAACAAATTGTCTTGTTTCAAATACCTTAGGACTTATAGTTTGCCACTGATGCCAAGGTTTTTTTTAAAAAAGGCCAACATTCCATTACAATGCTGTTTCGCGAGATGCGCTCCACTATAAGAAATGTATTTCCTTGTTCTCGCGTCAGTAGAGATCAACCAACCGACAATAGAGAATGAGATCAATCAAAAAGTCGAAATAAAATATTTGAAAAGAGCCACCCAGAATCAAATCAAGTTGGCTCTAGGAGACAAAGATCAGAAGGAAATATAGACGAACTTGCTATGTTAGCACACACCTTACACAACGTTCACGAGCATCATCAAAACTAGAAACATTTGCAAAATAGTCAATGAAATGTGCGCAATTGAAAAATATTGCTTCTTTTTGTATTTCTTGGTCCTTGCGCTTGAATTCCAGCATACATTAGCGTTTTCAATGAGGAAAGTGGTTGCGTGAGCACTGCTATAGGCTAGCCTGCACATCTTCACATGAACAGTGCGAAGTCGAAGTTCAGTATTTGAAGGAATCCCACCAGAATTGTAAAAAAGATGAGTGAAGATAAAAGCAGTTTTTACATTTTGGATTGTCATGCATTTTAAACTTCAATTCCAACACGTTTCGGAGAAAAGAAAAGCGAAGCTTGCTTTGCAGTAGATTAGCCTGCGTGGCTGAAAGCAGAGCTGTTGCTTCTGCGTGGTCTCACGACTCGGATTTTCTTGTTCAGGACCTTATTTTTTGATTTGTGGCCACTTTCTGAAAAGCTTGGTGTGTGGTCAACATACATGCCATAACGTGTTCGGTACAACCAAATACGTTTTGACGACTCGGCAGTGTTGAGAAAGAACTTTACTAAAATAACTTGTTCTGAAAAAATAACAGAGAGCACCAAGCAAATGCAATATGATGCAAGCAGAACCGACAGACATGAATTAGATAAACTATCAAAAAAGATCACTTCGACGAAATTAACAATAAACTCAATTCCGAAACACATGAATGTCCTTCGATTGCACTAACTTCAATTGCACTTATTTAAAAATGATGAAAACATTTTTCATTTTTATAATATGTGTTTATTTGCACTTCAATCTCACGCAGTGTGCAAATAGAATGCTTCTTACTGATTGCTATCCACTGAAACTAATTGGAATGGATAACGTTTTTATTTGCACTTCAATTTCACGCAGTTCTTGTACGAAAAACTCCATTTAAATCCAAAGAGATCT
>Ga0210059_1017040_pt1 | contig 10411 bp, 5 predicted proteins | sample Ectturendosymbi2_FD_188042 | JGI IMG/M metagenome (GOLD analysis project Ga0210059, IMG submission 188042) | Ecteinascidia turbinata endosymbiont from Florida, USA - Sample 2 (SPAdes) (version 2) | ecosystem: Host-associated > Tunicates > Ascidians > Unclassified | place: Key West, Florida...
AACCATTATTGGTTTTGCATCAGAAGTAAAACGAAGCTCTGCCTTGCAGCCGTACTAAAGCTCGAACGGTATGGTTGTGAGTGCTGTTGTGACTCTTGGTGGAATCACCGACACCACCAACAGCTTGAGCTTCAGACTGAAAACAAAGTCACTTAGAAAGACTTGTTTTCAGTCGACACTAGTGGCATTGTCCGGGATAGTCCTTGTCACTCTGAACAATAAATTGGCTTTGTCCGAGTGAAATTCTGATACTAAAAACGACAAATTTGGATTGTCCGAATAAATCCCTGTCTAACTAAGTTGGCATTGTTAAAACAACAAAAATTGGCTTGTCCAAACGAAAACATAAAACATTGAAAGATTTAGAAAGCCTTGTTGCCAAATGATCCCAACAACAAACTTAACTTGTTTACATAAAAAAACTCTGCAATGAAATCGTGACTGTAAACTCGGAAACTGACTAACAACCTTTTGATTAACGAAACTCCAAATGTTGGAAACGCCCGTCACGATTAAACTAATCAAAAGCCCTTCTCCACATCAGTAAGTCATTCATTTGACGACGAGTTAATGTAACGACAGGTTTTCAGCTAAGAAACTTACTTTGGAGGTTTTAAAATTATCTTGTTGGTTGTAAAGGTGATCCCAGTAATTGAATTGTGTCTGTGAATCTGATTCGAGAGAGTCCATTTGATTTCATACTGTGCATAATTGGTAAGTGTTTTAATTTACAATTGCAAATGTCTTCTTTTTCAATAAAAAACTGAATTCACTCATAATACCAGTGTGTTGTTATTTTAAACATTAATTGCTAGCCCATCAGAAGCTTTAGGGAGATCAAGCACGCTTAGGCTTGTGAACATCGTCCTTGATGCAACTAAAAAGCGAACCCATGAACTAAAACGGTTGCATCTAAATACAGTCTTTTGGTTTTAATATAGATCAAAAGATTTGTTATAATGTTTCTGCAGAGCAGATGGCCCAGAATTTGCGGCTTCTTGTTGTAGATACCCCAGATTTTAATTCCAAAGATGGTTTTGCATTTGTTTGGAAATTGTCTTCGCCTTTTTTGAAAAAAGCTGCAGTTACGCTGGATTTGAAGTCCGGAAAATATTTTGCTTTGTATTCGGAACACCAAAATATTCACAATCCTATCCATACAAAAGCTATCTAATCATGACAACCAAATCAACAAGACGAAAGGATGAACTATGGTAATATTGCATTCATCTTAGCCCAATTCAGGAATATGATATGCTTCAATTTCTGACTTTTCCAAAGTGGAAAGCTTGGGGCTCTTCAGTGTTTCTTTTTGAATCACTGTTGCAAACATTCTAACTGCGAAATGCCATGTCACAAGTGTCCTCGTTGGAATCAGGTGAATCGCTGTAAAGTCGTTTCTTGTAGGAATAATATATCGTGGATCCCCATTATTGTCGTACTACTTACAATTACCACTTTCACATTCTGGAAACCTTACTTTCCAGTCACTTTCTTGCCATAAAACGATCTTGGTTTCATTTAGTAGGAAGGTACGTCTTTTTCCACAAATATCTCGACATAATCAAACAGCAATAACTGCAAAAAACAAAAAAAAACTGCAATACCCAGACTTGTGGAATAGTATTGTTTATCCACAATTTTATGCCTAAGTAAATGACCATTGTGCCGAATTCGTCCCAGCCACAAGAACCTACCTAAAAAATCCCAAAGCAACGATACTAAACAGAAAACGCCATATTCCTATTCTACAGGAGTGACTCTATTCCTGATTTTTCTGTCGTCCAGAACTGAAAACTTTTCCCAAAAATGTTCATCAAAATCTCAACTCAATCTCTCCTGCTAAGAACCAACAGTCGCCAGAATTCAAGATGGCGGATGTCAAACCTGTAATCACTGAAAGGCGATAAAGGGCATGAAACGAAAGTGCGACTCCGGCCGAATTCGGGACACAGGTCGTTGCGCGATAAAAATAACCGTGTGCAGAATAAAAGAACAAAACGTTGGATGGGACGAATTTGGCACATATGACGTTAAAGGGATAAATGCATTAAGCTCACTCATAAAAACACTAGATAGCTACGAAAAACACCAGAAAACTGGATGAAATGTAAAAACACTGGATCTAGTGGAAAAACACTAGGAGTGGCACCACTGATCGTGGATACCGGGATGTAGGCGTTCGTGCAAGTGCCAATGTGCCGTAACAAACTCATACTGTGAACTCTTCCGGAATTTGTACGGCCGACATCGACTTTTTCCGTTGTGTGATTTCATAGCACAGTAACGATAGGCTATGGCAGCACGTAAGAAGACAAAGCTAAATAACTTTCAATCAAGGAAACAATTTTAGAAATGAAGTGATTGCGATAATACATGAAACCTTTAGGAATACAAGTGTGACGCGACCACCCCAGCCCCGCTAACACGACCAACTGAGTGCCGTCCAGTGGGTGGTCGTGCTAGCGGAGTTACCTGTATATACATACCCAAATGACATTTTTGAGGTAGATAAAATTTTCTTTAAAATTATTTTCAGAAAAATCAACTTTCCATACCAGATTTCCGGCAAAAATAAAACTAACCTAACAAAAATTTAACCTATCCTTATCTACCACAATTGCCCAGTTTGATATGTCCTAAATTGGTATGGTAAAAATAAAAATTGTACTCATTGCAATCAGTAATTCATTTTTCTGTTCACAATCAAGGACAAATCAGTAAGACCATTAGTAAGAACAAGAGCATGCACTCACATATCAATAACAGTTATGAAACTCACTTTCACTTCTTACGTATGGTTTTGAGTGCATTCATATTTGATAAGACATAATACTACTGAATTGCTTTTCATTTTCTACTGAACTTAAAATATAAAATGGCACTCAAAAAATTCTTAACTAAAAGCACATCTCACGACTTACTAAAGTCGAAAATCGAATGAGTCATTGAGTTTAGCAAGCCTAGAGTTTGAACGAAATGTGAACAGAACCAAGACGTGCTTGATGCGATTTAGTTCTTGTTATCAGTTATGTGGTAAGTTTAAAGTAACTCGATATCTGCCGACTTTTCTTTTTATTATTCGGTTTATTCTGTTTTAAATCAGTTATCAAGAATTGTACCAAATAATGGCAATTCACATAAAAGTAGTATGTACCAAAATGTCCAAACTTACATCTTGGGAGTAAACAGTACCAGAAGTAGTATTAAACTACGAGCTGAAATTGTGTATTGTGTAAGGTCTTCACTCCCACACGCAATGCGCTAACAAAGTAACAAAGAACACACAAGTAGCAGTAACAAAGAAAAAAGCAGTAACAAAGAACACACAAATACATGAAAGTACACGAGGATATATACGTTGCGTATATACCAACTCTGCCAGTCGCAGTCCTGCCTTATAACACCATGATTTATTATCCTAAGCTAAAATCTAATTACTTTCACCATTGTTGAGAGACTTGACACCACTTTACAAGTTCACAACTTCATTCGGGGCTGTCTGCAGGATCGATGCTCAAATGACGTGGATACCGCATGCTCATCGGAAACCAAAATAAGGCAAGCGGATGGAATACCTTAATTTTTTAGACCTTGGAGTACTAACTTGTTAGTGAGTGTCGGCCAGACCACACGCCAAAGAATCAACTACTTTTATGTCAACGAAGAAATTTCAATGGGTGAGCACAGAGCGCCTACTTATTAGTTCCAATTGGCGATGGTATCTTTTACAGCGTATTGTTCACATATTACACTTTTTTTCGACTTAGGGATTGGGGGCCCCTGGCTGTAGCCCAGACAGCACGCCCCTTAATCTGCCACTGGTCCTAGCAATCAACTCTTGCGCAGCTGTAGCGTTAGCCTATACTTCCAAGACCCCACCCTTTTAGATCTGTCGCCGATCCTAATTTTTTCCGAACTAACGTGGAACCGATCGATCAGGTCAAACGTATCCTGAGCTAAATCGTTCCTAATGCTGCTAGCTTACCGCAATCAACCAGAGGCGTAGCGAGGGGGGCAAGGGGGCGCAATTCCCCAGACGCCAAATCATTATGGGGGCGCCGAATCACTACGCGGGGCGCCAAAAAGTCCAATGTCACAAGTACTTTCTTCAACAGCAGATTTGCTTCCGAAAGACCTCAGGTTCGAAAGTAGGGGCGCTAAACTTGTTTCTTGCCCCGGGCGCCATCTAACGTCGTTACGCCCCTGTAACCAACTCACTTAAAATCACTGCAAAACAGCGAGAAGAGCAGTTACTACCCTGGTTTGAGGACTGAGAAGTTCTTGCGCAATTTTTGCTTTGGCCACCGGCACCACGCATGCCAAAGTAATGAATAGCGGTAAAGTAGTAACATCTCCCTACGACATGCGTTGTTTTTTAAATAGCTTTTTTGGATACAGCCAGGGCTTTTTAAGGTGTTTTAGGGACCCGATTCGGTCCCTAGAATTGAAAATCGGGCCCCTAGAATCAGAGAAAATCGGGTCCCTACAAGTCCATACCGGGTACCTAACATTTTCCTTAAAAAAATGGATACAGCCATATGCAACTCTTCTCAAAAGAACGGATTGCACAATTTGTACACAACGGAGTTTCACAATGTTTCATGCGAGGATATGAAGTTTCAAAACTGAACGCAAACATCTGGACGTTCAGCGAAAAACGTATGAAGATTTTGAGAGATAAAATAAATCAAATTATTTACACTTCTCATTGCAGTATATTGGAAAATCAATGGGCAAATCATAGCAAAAGAATTCAACACACCTTGACAAATTTTACCGACATACAGGGGTTTTCCGGAAGGCTGCCCAGTCTTTAGTCCGCCCATGGGCGCTTATTTTAGGTGGGCGTTTATATGGTGCTAAGATTTCAGTTGAATACAATTTTTACCTGTTCCCTTACACGGTACGTCCAACGTTATACAGAGTTTGAAAACTATTTAGACGTTTGTGCCCACGCTCCAGACTGTTTTGTGCGCCAAATATGGATTATACACACATATATTGTGTATGGATTTTGTGTGCATGTGTAGTTGTTCAGACACAGGCAATATGCAACTGCCGTATAACAGCCCGGGCGTTTATTTGGTCCACGTCCTATTTTCCCAATGTGTCTATTTTCCTATTAACGGCCCTGGGCGGCCTTCCGGAAAACCCCGGTACTATTATTTTGAAATAAATCATAGCGAACAGCGGTCTTACAAATACCACCCAAATCCGCTCATAATTTCGTACCACTTCCAACAAAACTGCAACTGCAAGAACCGAAGCTAATGGGTATACAAAAGTTTAGGCTGGCGTATTTTTCTCACTGAATCCGAACAAGTTAACACATTTCAGTTCAGCTTCATTTTTACTAGATTTTTGCACTCCTTTCGGAGTGCCACGAGTGATCTGCGGGCGCCCATCGCCGCAGTTAATGCTGCACAGGTTGCGAGTCAGTGTCAGCACAAAACGCGAACTGTTTCCTTGTATGACCAAGTGACCGCTTTGATCGAAGGCATCGTGTTCCACCCGTATTCCATAGTAAGGTTTGTGAGACGCACGTATGATATCCCATGGGCGAGTCCAGGGGGGGCGATTGGAGCGACCGCCCCCCAAAAACCTACGAAAATAACCTTATTCACCATAACTTTGTACAATTCGGAAAAAAAACAGTCGCGAGATGAGGTCATTTCGTCGTCGTGTATTGTTTTGTCACAACAGTTGTGTGAAGCATACTTCATCTCTCTTACAGGTAGCGAAACTGTTATTAGATTTGACTACCAAATATTACTGAAATCGCCCCCCCCCCACCTAAACTTACTGGCTGGATCCGCCCCTGTGATATGGAAGCAGTATTGTGTCGTTATGACAGTCGACGCTCTATTGCAACATGACAGGCGATGTTAGACTGTTTACAGCCGCTACGAAGAGACTGGCATCAATTACTGTTTCCCAATAATAAGACCTACCCGATAATAAGACCTAGCATGATTTTTGAGGATGATTTAATATGAGCCCTACCCTTCAAATAAGGCTTGGTTGACTGGTGATGACGACAACCGATGACCTGCAAGACATTCCAGAGGATGATGATATGATTGTTTTTGAATAAATTGTTGTTAACGAGTTTCTGAATAAAAAACATGTATATGATAAGTAAATGTAGATAGTTTTTCGTAATTTGTTTATTTAGAAATGTCTTTATTTTTACTTTGTAACTTCATTTTTTGATGTATAAAAAAAGCTATCCCCGAAAATAAGCCCTAGTGTAAATTTTGGAATGAAAATTAATATAAGCCCTGTCTTACTATCGCGTAAACACGGTAGTACCGTTTCTCAAGTCGTCGATATGATCCGACTGGGAATCGAATCTCCCACCTACCAGCTTTGAAGGCGCATGTTCGACTAACTCTACCAACCTCAGTCGGTAAATTAGTATAGTTCACATTTCGTTATCAGTACCAATAGGACACAAATACTTGCCTCATCAAAAATTTCCGGTCCTGCTGCAATGGTTTAATCAACAAAAGCATTTTATTCGATTATTCCGGTACAGATACTTTTGCATGCCAATGTTTCCTCACTATAGTGGTCAAGCATTAGATCAAGCTTTGTTTTCGAAATTAACAGCAGAAATTATGTTTGTGTACCAAGTACACATAACTCTCATCCAAATTGTTTGCTTCCACGGAACCCATCATGCAGTTTCTCATCTCATAGCATGCCCAGATGTAAGTTAATATGACAGTAGATAGTGTTTGCTTTGCCGTGCAGTGCATCGTCAATCATTTTCTCCAGATCAGTGGAGCACAACCTACGGTTTTCGATAGTGCACATATTATTTAAGATGTAAGTTATGGCAGCCGTGCATTAATAAAATCTCTTTGTCTACTGTAAGCGAATACTTACTAGAAAGCCGGACAAACAGACGTGTGAAAGAAGGCTAGGCACAGTGTGTGGAAGCAGAACAGAAGCAATGAAAAAAGCAGAACAGAAAACAATGCAAAAAAGAAGCGAAACAGAAGCAATGCAGTCTGGAGTCAGGACTAAGGCTGATGATATCCAACGAGTTCCTGTTTTTGAAAATTTATTTGCGCACATATAAGACCAAAGCGTCAAAATGCTTTGCAATTGTGCTTGAATAAAATCATTAAAATGTTTGACAATTCAATTATACTTGTAGGCACGAGCAAATGTGACAATATCGGATAAATCCTATTCCTCAACATAATTCATAAAGACACCTTGAACTCACTGGTGGCCATAATTCATAAAAATAATCCTAATGCAGCCGGCAACAGTGAAAAGTTTAGGCATCCCTGCTCTAACTGAAACATGTTCACTCTTACAAAGAAGACGCTTATTTTTCCCTCCGACTTTTTTGCAGGACTATGTTCTTCGACGAAGGTACAGCTACAGAGAATACTTTAAAGCAGTGTCCGAATGTAGCCAACAATAAACTATGGCATTAACGACAATTTTGTTTATTTCCACCTTTATGCCTGGAAGGATTTTTCACCAAAAGAGCGGCATCAAATTTTCTTTACTAAGACAAAGTCCATCGAAAATTAACAGTCATATAATTAAATTTACTCAACCCAAAGTTTCATTAACGATAACAAAATCTATGGTCTCCACTTGTTTTCTACATTCGTTATCTATGTTACCCTTACCGCCAAGTCAACGTTAACTGACTCAAGTTAACGTTGATTGACTGATGATTTTGAGCTAAATCGACGGTTTTTTACCTTTTTAAGATAGTTTAAATATCAATTTCAAAGTGGAATGAAGCAGTCAATTATTTTGCTGAACACATTAATTGCCATCAATTTTAGCGGTTTGGGCGTTTTTCTGATGACTGTGTTAGTGTGTTTTCTACCACATAGAAATAATCGCAAATGTATTTGAAAAAAGTGAAATGAAGATTGCAATAATATTTTTTATTGAACGAAATATTTTCTGCCGGTGTTGTCAGTTTTAGCGTTTTTTCTGCAGCCCCCCAAAACTTATAAAACTACAAACCCAAACGTACACAGGGCACTGATCTATATAGCCCGGTGGATATTTTCCGCTTTTACAAAAAGCAGAGTTTTGTATTTGAAAAAAGTTGTTTTTATCCAGGAAAGAAATTTCATTCAGAAAAAATTTGTATTGCTGTTGGCCAAGAAAGCACGAAAGTTATTTCCGATAAACTTTCTAAAGTTTTGCCCACAACGTCAACTAAAAAATCTTTTAAAACAGCACGTACTAACATTTTTTAAGTTAGACATTTTTTGATTGCGTTATCCATCAGAACATATCTCAGTACCTAGACATAGTGTGAGTGCACACAACAATTCATGACATAAATCTTTCCTTCCTTAAAAAGTGAATGAGCAAGTGGAAACAACCAGCGTTGACACAAGCTGATGCAGGGAAGCAAGCATTTCTGCAAACCTAACACCGTGACGTGATAACAAAAGGAATGAAACCAGTTGAAAAGCAGGTGAAATTAAGTAAAATCATAAATTTGAAATCAAATGCAAATTAAGTGAAATCATAAATTTGAAACCACATCAAATAAATTTGAAATCAAAATAAAACAACTACTGTATAACATTTTTACCTCAAAAAACAATAAATAGTAAGTGTAATATGGGGTGTCAAAAACATAAAATAAATGAATTACATCAGTTCCGTTTCGTTAATACACGAATGGTCTGCGGCGCCCATCTCCGCAGCTTGCGCCGTGGGCCACGCGGCTGTTCTCAATTTTACAATCTAGAGCACTGTCAGTATTTTGCAAAAGATATCCATCCTCGCCGGGACACAAGATCAAAAAGAACAACCAGCCCATCACCTTGCCAAGAGCGGAAGGACCACGCCACTGTAACTTCGCCTCACGTTGAGATGAAAAAGAAGGACTCAGCTGCACACCATGCACGTTGCATAATATGACAAACAGCTCTCATGTTCTAACGCACTCACAAGAGGAAAAAGGTCTAGCATAGCACTTCTGGCGAAAAGTGAAGTGGGCTCCGAACCGTTTTGTACGTCGGCGGTCCGTATCATAAAGCACATACGTTCGAGATCAGTGGTTCTTAACGGGGTCCCAGTGAAAAATATGGGAGTCTCAGAAGGAAAGCCGAAGTCTTTTCTTTTGAGCCACACTGCAGCTGAACACCGAGGGGCTCACCGCAGACAACATCAGCTTCATGGAGCAGCTGGCCTACAACAAGGCACTCGTCACTGACGCGCGACAATCGAATGGCTGCTCAACACGTTCCTCGAGATTTAGTGCAGCCTAGCAGTGGATTGAAAGTACTGCCTACACAATGACGAAGGAAAAATTGAAAGGTTTATCAAAACCTGATGTTAAAATGATTTAACAGCGTTGGCTGTGACGCCTCCCAACATTACACCTCTTGGTGGTAAAGAATTCTGTCAGAGTGAGGAAAGAGTTGTCTTTTATCAGCCTTGAAATCAACGCATCTACAGTATATGCCGGCTGCTCATTTTTAACCTTATAAAAGAAAGGGACATAAAAAAGTGAGTTGTTTCGGCAATCTTTTACCTCGATCTCAATCACAGAACCACAAAACTAGGAAATGGGTGGAATCAAAAGCTAAGAAACTTATGCATTTACCTTTTGCTGAATTGAAAGAATTGGCAAAGTTGTTCGGACTTTGCAGGCAGTGGTGTAGCCAGCCCAAGAATTCGGGAGGGGCCAAAAAAATTGGGGGAGGCGGAAAATGTGTGATTTTAGGCGAATACCACTATTTTGTTTGGAAAACCACCTGTCAAAGCACAAAATGACTATATTTTCTAAAAAGCCAGGGGGCATGGCACCTATGCCCCCCTGGCTACGCCTATGTTCGCAGGTAATGAGACAGTGCAGTGCTTGCAGCTTTTACAGGTTGTGCCCACATTACTTTTAAACCACATAAGTTTGTTTTGACTGCATGCGAATGATTTCATAACATTCATTGTCACTCTCTTTTCTCATCAATGTGTATAACTCACTTCTTCATCTGTATATTTCTAAATTCTTCACACAATCAGTGGCGTAACTGACATGGGAGGCAGAGGGGCGAATCGCCCCCACTGGCAAGCTGAATGTAAAAACCGGGACCTCACTTAGCTTATATTTTGGTTTAAGCATTCATTTAGTTTTCATTAGGTTGTTGTTTTTTCCGTTTTTCGGAGAATTTTCCGGTGATTTAGGGTTTTAGTATAGCCATCTATATCCGGATTCACTATCATTTCTCAAGTTTTTTCTGAGTGTTGGCTAGTGGGCTTCTTACAGTGATCAATTGGCCCCTTACAGTGGCCAGTGGGCCCTTTTCAACTGCATTTTCCTTGTAACAAAACGTTACTCCACCCATGGATGTCGGAAGGGGGGGGGCTTAACCCCCCTGGATTTTGAAACTTTTAGCAAACAGGTTGT
>Ga0210059_1017042_pt1 | contig 10409 bp, 6 predicted proteins | sample Ectturendosymbi2_FD_188042 | JGI IMG/M metagenome (GOLD analysis project Ga0210059, IMG submission 188042) | Ecteinascidia turbinata endosymbiont from Florida, USA - Sample 2 (SPAdes) (version 2) | ecosystem: Host-associated > Tunicates > Ascidians > Unclassified | place: Key West, Florida...
TATCTATCACAGAGGCAATCTGTGGTTGATTCATCATCGCAAGTGTAGCGTAAGGTGCTCTCTGTACGTCTGATGTTTTAAATGATTCCGACACTTCGACAGCGGAGCATGTGATGCTTCTACACACTTTAGCAAAATGTCCCTTTTTCTGGCACTTGTAGCAATCAACTCCTCTGCAGGACAACGCGACCGTGGGTGCTTCTTGTTGCCACAAAAGAAACATTTTTCAGTCAAAGCAGCAGCGTAGTTGGGCAGATCTTCCTCGCGTTTGGGCTGCAAAACTTTTACCGCAGATGACTGGGACGTAGGTCTGTAAAATTCAGCGTTTCGTGCTGCAGTTTCAAGAGTACACGCTTGATTAAACACTTCCTCTAACCCGAGCGTCACATTTTCTAATAACCACTGTCGCATCCAACTCGACCTTAAACCTCTAATGAAAGAATCCCTAATATATTCGCTCTGATGTTGCACAGCTGTCACCTGTTGAAAGTTGCAGTCTTTACTCAGGGTTCTGAGAACTTGCATATATTCCCTGACTGACTCCAACGGATGCTGATTTTTGGTAGCAAGGACATGGTGAGCATAGACTTCGTTCTTAGGTTTAATAAAGAGTTTACCCAAAGTCTCGATTGCCAAATCATACTCAGTCACGTCTTCAATATACTGGTATATCTTAGGAGTCACAAAATTCGTTAAGACCACATATTTGTCAAGCCCCTCGCTTGGCAAGGTAGCTATAAAGTTCTCAAAAGTTTTTTCCAGTGTAACCAGTCCGACAATGCATCTTGTGAACTAGGATCAGTATCTAGTCGACTGGGCCGTAATACTTTATCCATGCACTCTTCGACAGTTAGAATTTAGGTTTATTAAATTGTAAAGAATGACACGTCAAACCTGTTGTCAAGGTTTTAATAAAGATAAATCTCGAACTAAGGTAACGAACGAAACGGAAGAAAAGACATGTTAACAGTACTGCAGTAAATGCGAAAATCACCCAAACGAAATGTAAACCGCTTACATGTAACTCGAAAGCAATCAGCTATCAACGCAGTGTGTGCACAAGACGCATAATTTCAAACAGTAATTTTCATTACAGTCAATACAAAAGCAAGATACTACTGCTGAGAGATTACCAATTGATTTACAGACTTGGCAAATTTTTTTTCAATAAAACACTGCAAATCAAGAGTCATTCGCTGTTTGAAACTTATGACATGTACATGAATGTAAAAGCCTTTTAAATCCAAGCTGGCTATGTTCTCCAGACGTGTTTCAAACAAATCATTTGCTCATTTTTCCACACAAGCCACACTGAAAAACGCCAGCTAACACATGAAGCAATGCAATAAGTCACTAAATGACTTGCACAGAGAATTCTGCAGTTGGTGTTCTGATTTTGAAAAAATTTATATGTCCTTTTAGCTAGTAACCTAAGCTCTGTCACAATCTTCTTGAACAGCACTGCAAGAGTTGCAATTCAAAATGATTGATTGTCAGTCTGCCCTGTCTTGAAAAAGAAGTTAAATCTATGAACCTGAAATATTTTTGTGTTTCACTAAACCATAACAAAATGGCACAGATGCTGACTTGAATTACCTTCCCCTAAGTGTGTTATGTGACGTTCAATGCAATTAACATTATGACAGCATGTCACAGATCAAAGTTAATTGACACACATTAGATCTATTCTGAGAATTGCCACAACAAAGCTAACTCCAAACTTTGATGTACTGGTAAACAAGAAAAACTTGCAACACTGGTCTCACTAAAATAGAAAGTGACTTTCTTTGCTGAGTTATAAAATAAAGGGATTTATAAAATAACTTAGCAAAGAGTTTTATATCATCATGATTTGTCATCTGTTACAGAACAAAACTTTTCATGTAGTAGCACTTACATGTTGTTTATACTAGTTCACAAAAGCAAACCATCTGCTTCCAATACAACCTGCTGTCAAATCTTAGAAGCCCATGTGGCCTATGAGTCAAATTTGCCCTCCCATGATTTAGATAAACTCATGAAACTCAATAATAGATATGTAAGTCTTAGTCACAGAAATAAAAATAGCTTGTGCAAAATGCCTTCTTCAATGAATTTTTACTTGCAAGCCAAATTTCAGTAGGATGCAATCTATTATTGCTGTAGCTTAGAATGTTTAAGTAAATTTTGAACAAATGTTCGCCACGAAACAGCATTTAAATGATTCTAATTATTTCAATTCTAACAATTTGTAGTTCATTAAAATAGTTCTAGTTCTGGCTGGATTTTTTATTTCTGGTCAATTTTAGTTTTGGTCAAAAACAATGATCTTGATTCTAGTACAGCCTTACCTATGTCTTAAATCCAATTGAAGTGCATTTTTGTCCTAAATTAAAATATTTCATGTGACGTAGTCATAAGTAACATTTGATCGGAAGAATTTGAAGATTTTTCATCGATTAGGTTTTTTATTTAGTGTTCTATATTCTTCATGTGTGACTCAGTTGATACAGACAGATAGATTTTTATTAGCACTATATTTTTCTTAGTTACTATACTTATTAAGCAGTAAATTGTAAATTCCAATTAGTGTTTGTCTTGCAAAATCAACAAAAGGCATCATTTGAATATAATCCTTTTGCTTATATATGATGTTTTTGTTGATGTATTTACTAGCAATTCCATACCAGAAAAAGGCTTAGATAGATATGGTTTTTATTCATTTAATTCTGTGTTTTCGACATGCTGATTATAATTTCCCTGAGTTTTTAAGTTCTAGTTAAAGCAAAAATTGTAGATCTTCACTCCGCTAAAATTAAAAAAATCTTAGCAAGCAATATTAGCAACTGCATGTGTAGCTTGTCAACAATGATTTTTCAGCCATTTCAGAGCTTTCACATTTCATGCAGATGTTATTTTTTGGTAAGCAAAATGTCTTAACAATGGACTTCCATCCCAAACAGATGTCTTGAAATCCTATTTCAAAAGGCATTGTAAGATATCACTGAACTGTCCACAGCTGTTAGTCTTGGTTTTTGATAGGTTTGGAACATGCTACTGTAAATTCTAGATGGTTCTATCCAAAAAGTGCGTTTGAACATTTTCAAGTTTTATGCCACAATTGCAATCTGCTAACCTAAAAACATGCCCTTTACAAAAATAATTCAGCAAAAGTGGTAAAACAATTCAGATTTGAAAGGCTATATTAAACAAAATAACTTCATCATAAAATTGTTCCATCACGTCTTAATTTGCATCTTTGTTTAGTCATATTTATTTGCAGAGTCTGATCTTATCTACATAAAAATATTGTAGTTTGGAGCCATTTCTAAAACTTGAGATGGATATTACAAGGGGAGAGTTTGTTGATTTTTCTTCACGACCAAATTCCAAGCTATCTTCTCATAGTCGATTGTCTTCTAGAGAAAGTATGACTTGCTCTATGGAAATCTTACCTCCAGAAATGGTATGTGTTGCAGAATTTTTATGGTATCATCAGTCATAATATGTTTTGCAATTTGCTTGTGGAATTTTTCAGAAATATTGTTATGTTGCCTTTAATCAAGTGCATTATTCTGATTACCCTTGTCCCTTGGATTGCCTCTGCCATAATTTCCTGGAAAACAAATTAAATTACTGTTGAGGCACGGCCGACCACTGCATCACCTTGAATTCACATCTGCCCTGTCATGCTGTTAGGTGTGTGTGTGTTCAGTTGTAGCGAAATTTTATATACAGCAATGTCAAGACTCATGTATGTCTATTGAACTTGGAGATCAAAATGCTGCCATTCATGTTCGATATCAACATTGTTTGAAAATGAAGTAATGACTCTTTATTTGTCATATGGTGCTGACAGCAGTAATGATCAAATTGTTAAATAGATAGTAGTTAAAAAATGTTAGAAGCTTTTTCCTTGCATTCAAAAAACACATTCTGTACTTTTGACAAATTTCGTATATTGTTGTTTCAAGATCCCTGTCCCCTTGGCTTGTGCCGTCTGTGAAATCAGCTGCTCTCAATAGTTCATATAAAAGTTGTGCTGTTTGGAAGCTATTCAAATTTTGCTTTGTACTTCTGCTGGGGCTGGAGCCATTTTGACTTATATGTAGAACAATTGTATTTACCAAGACAGCTGTCTTGGCCACAACTCAAGCTGCATTCACTGCCTCTGTGGTTTGAAAACTCTGTGCCTTTTTTCCAAGCTGCATTTTTATGATTTTGTTATTTTTTTATCTGAGTGTCTACCAACATTAGGTATAGTCTTGTTTCTGGAAAGCATTTTTATCTTTAGGACAAAGTATCTGATGATCAAATTCAAACTGGTCTTGACCTGCTACACTGTTCTTCTGATGAAGAAGAATTAGCAGACCTGAGTGAAAATCAAGGTACAAAGATCATGTTACACAGACTGCGCAGCAGTATGAGCAGCCATTCAACAATTTCAAATTCCTCTGGTCAAAATGGAGAACTTTCAGAAGGACACATGAGTTCTGAGGATTTTGAATTACACGAAGCCATAAAGCACATGAATAAGCTAGACAGAATATTAAAGAAAAAACTTAAACTGGAACGTGAGGTATGATGGGCTGGTTGTTTTGTGGTCGTATTTCAATTTTGTCACTTGAAACTTTTTCCTGTTGTTTCAATCTTTGCTCAGGAAAATATTTGTGTATAACTCAGCTGATTTTTATACTGTTCAACTGCCTGCAAAGCAACTAGTGTATTTAGTTATTGGCTTTGTGCTCACTTTATTTATGCGCTTTGAAATGCATTATTTTTTTGCTATATGATGTCTTATTCTATTTTTTGTCTTATTTCTTATGCTGTTTTTCGTGTAATTTTAGAATCTGACATAATTTTCGTTTTTCATGTCTTTTAGATTTCATTGCAGCCTTTGAGATACTAGTAAAGTCGTTATGATATATAAAAGCATCGATTGTGCAATGATCGTCTGTTAGACAGAAAGCTTGTTTTTAGCCTGAAAAAAATATGAATTCTAAGGTATTGCTGATGGCTTGCTTGGACGTTCCATAAATCAGCTGAGCCACCGAATTCAAACCTTATTTGTAGTTTGCTATGGCCAGCATAATCAACGCTTGTTTTGATTTCAGGTCAGGAAACAACGGTTATTGTATCAAAAACAGATGCATGCCGATTTGGAACAGCTGAAAGAAGAAAAAGGTGAAAACAAGTACAGTGACATAGAAAGCAATACAACCAAATACCTTTCTCTTCTACCACCTTTGCAACAACTGGACGGTAAGTTGATCGGCGGAACCCTGCAACACTCCCGCAAATTGGTTAGCCGTGTACAAACCTTACTCTGCTTGTCTACTGCTCTCACGTTTAACGAATACCGTTTAAACTGCTTCTGTTGCAGTCCTTCTGGAGAGGAATGAAAGTTCGGAAGTTACGCCGATTTTTCCAACGCAAATTCCTTTCGGCGAAGAATGCGACAAAGTTCGTCCGTTCCACTGTTTTACTGAGTTTAATCCACAGCGATGCCGTTGCTTTAGTGCAGGGGTGGGGAATCTATTTACTATCACGGGCCGCATGAATTGTGAATTATCGCTGACGGGCCGCAAAGATCAATCAATTTCATTCTAAAATTCTACCCTTATATAAATGTGAGGAAGAGTGACTTCTCTTGCCTTACTATCTAATTACCTGCTTATCACGGAGCTTCGTTTTGACGTGATGTTGTACTCTAACTTCGGTAACGAAAATATGGATGCGGGCCATATCAAATCTTCACGCGGGCCGCAGGTCCCCCACCCCCTGCTTTAGTGCTTCTGGCGAGAATGCCGTGCCGCTACTTTGTTCCTTTTTGCATCTGCCCTTTCACTTTTATTCGGTTTACGGGTTCGTAATTATAAGCTGTAAGGCAAGGGTGGGAAACCTATTTACTATTGAGGGGCGCATAAATTGTGAAACGTCATGGGCGGGCCACAAAACTTCCAACTTACGTCTTATGATGAAAAGTACAACCAAGGACCAAGTGGGCGTGTTTTTTTACTTCGGTACGCTTTTTTACTTTACTACGCAAATCTAATAAAATCTGGGTGACGAAAATCTGATATGGGCCACATTAAATGGGCCCGAGAGCAGAGCCTCTGAGAGAAATTTTGCCAGGAGGCACGAAAACCATATATAACCATATTGTAGGCATGTAATAATCAGAATATAGATAAAACAGCTACCATGGTAAGATTTACAAATAGATTAGTAGTCATACTGGCAACTAGCTTACACTAGCAATTTTGAGCTAGATTACAGAAACACTAAGCGTGCGTACTTTCATCCTCCCGGGCCCCAGTACGATGTACCTCTCGTAGGCCCTGCCCGCGGGCCACAGGTTCCCCACCCACCCCTGCTGTAAGGTATTATGTGCTGTTTGTTCCCAGAGCAAGTTGAGGGTCAAGTCTGCACAGAGTGAGGGGTCGCGCACGAAGCAGGGCGCGAATGCCGACAACATATCGACGGGCGGCCGGAAGCCATCATCCGCTGCCAGTAAATGCGTTGATTCGAAATCTGAGAAGAACAAGACTGATTTCGTTCAACGAAACATAGAGGTAACTTATAAAACAGGTTTTTGAAAGTAATTTTTGAGCAAAACATTGAGGCGTCGCTTCCAAAAGAATTATAGTGACATTTGAAAACACGCTGACGTAACGTCTTAAACAGAATATTGAGGTAACGTTTCACAATGACGCACAGCAAAAACGCAACTGAAAAAACAAGATGGTAACACCATAAATGTTTCCCATTTAACTTCTTTGTTGTAAGTTTGAACATTTTTGACAATGTTCCGCTCTGGTTTTCATTACTTCATCCAGAAACGGCTGCTTGTTCTGATGTATTTTTTAATCTAAAATTAGTGCCTTGGTATAACTCTGACTTTTTGTGCAGGAAACGAACGATTTGTTAGTTAGGTCATTACCTATTGAAAGAAATTCTTTCACAGCTAAAAATTATCAGTAAGGTTATGTTGCATAGACTGAATTCACCTTGAAAACAAGTTTTTGTAAACAACAGGCAGTTACGGTCGTGAAGACGTTTTCGTGGTTTTACTCGAGCAGTGATGTCACTAAACAAGCCTGCGTTTTTTCACAGCTGGCGAAAGATGCTGGAAACTTTGTTGCAATGACTGAGGATGAAAAGAAGCGGTTGAAGGAGCTTTTGAAAGAGGTCGATGATATGACCAATGAAGACGAAGTAGGAACATGCAGCTTTTAACAACTACTGGCTTTGATGTGTTCGAAGATGTTCTCAAGTAGCGTTGCCGCTTTCATCCTCATTGCAGACTGTTTATTCGAGCAAGCAAAAGCAAAAATTTGTGCTTATTTCAAGCTGTTGTGTTTTCATATTTTGTTTTTCAGTATTTTTTTTCGTGTAGCCAGGGTTGACATGTGGCAAACACCTTACTGTGAAAACGCGTGCTACGTGTAAAACTGTAAAGTGAATAAATGTGGCGAGTACCGGGAAAATCTGCGATGAGATCATGCTTGACTCCCGAACGGTTTTCAGTGAACAAAATCAATCGTTGATTGGACAGGAAAAAATAATTCTACGTGCTTTTGAAGCTTTTACTTTAGTTGTCTTGCGAAAAGGCGTTTTTTCGCAAGGGTGTCATTTGCGATACTCAGGGGTGCCGCGAGCTGATGCGTTTTTCAATATATCATTAACAATACTAGTTTCAAAATGCCATAAAACGTTAAAGCAAATTGCTATGGGCTCTCCATTGGGTGCCGCCAATTATATTTGTCTTCTGAAGACGCAAGTCTAAAGTGGATGGGAAACACTGATTTAACTTTTTTAGGACGGTGATTCCCCTGAACTGGCGCTGTGGCTATCCGACGGCGGTTATTCCCCTGACAAAGAAGGACTCGAGCGGCTTGAGGCAATAGACAAACAGCTACAGAATCTGCTGTCGCCTGAAATATTCCGGTCAATATCTAGTACGCCCAGGTCTGACTTGTACGCCGCTAGCCAGGTAAGGTTTGATGTGAAAATATGATTTCCGGTCATACGTGGACGTCTCGCATTGTGCTACCAGTCTGAAACTCACCACCCAAAATTGAAAATCAGATTCTACAGACCTACGCAAGAAAGTTCCTAGTGACTTTCCTTGCTGCAAAAGCAAGGGTTAAAAGCCAAGATACTTCTTTTCAGTTGCTAGTCATCGGATTGTTCCAGCTTGGTTTCCGGCCAGTAGCCATGGGGCACATTCGTGGGCGGTGCCCCCAAATTTTGTTGTGCCCAGAAAAATTTCTTTTGAACATATAATAAAAACAAAAAACTTTCCCCAATAAAAATGTATTTTCACCCCGTAACCTTAAAACGTGGCTACGGGCCTTGTTTGTGATTGCATTTAAGCAAATGCCTTTAGTTCATGTTTTGTTTTTTAATTGTGGCTGCAGCAACAAACATGTTTTCCATGCACATGTAACTGCACAAGTTCAATTGGAAACGTGTCGTTATTTAACTATTAGATTCATGTCGTGGGGCTTGAGTTGTGACTTGTTACTATAACAAGAACCAATCTACTTGTAAAACGTGGTCAATGACGCCTTGTTCGTTTTACTTGGCCAAGAAGCACTGAAATAAGTGGAGTGATTGCAAACGTATTCTGAATCAGTTAAAGTGCTCTGTTTACTCCCCATTTCGCCTACATGCATTTGTAACAGTGATGCCAAACCTGGAGTTTACCCCCAGATTGTTTTTTTAATGTATTACTGGTTTTCTTTCTGAAGATCTGGGGTTTTTAACTGCGTAGCGGCGGTTTGAAACATAAAATGTGAATAAGTAAACTTTTTATTTCTAATCTCATCTATCTTTATCTTGTTTCATCAACAGTAGGTGCTTTTTTGAACAAGCAACTGATACCGTATAAGATCTAAATATTACCTAGGTCCGATGAGTTCATGTGACAGAGATATTGTTGCGAGCGGTAAGCTCGCAAAGCTTCATACTATGGTAGCAAGCAACAATAAAGATCGCCCAACGAGATCACTTTACAGTATTATTGCTTGATCGCGCCACTCGTCCACATCCCGTTTGTGATGAATTGCACATTCAACAACGCGCCGACCGAGAGTTTGCAACAATACTGAAGCAAGCCCAAACAAAAAGATGAAGTGGTACACACAGCAATTTAAGGTAGAGTGGTTGAAAAATCCAGATCTCAAAGACCTACTGCAGCAGGGCAGCGGGAATTAAGGTTTTTGGTTATTATAAATGCTGTCAGATCACCCTTAGAAATGCAAACAAGTCCATGTTACTGCGACGTAAAGATGCAGACACACACAGAAGTTCATTTGCAAAGTTAGGTATTCACTGCAGTAGCATATTTTGTGACCTACTGATGCTCAGATAATAGAAAGATATATTTGATTTTATGTATTTTCCTACCTGGGGTTTTCTGTTAAAATATGTTTTTTTTGGATAAGTTTATATGGGCTTTTTCAAAAAATCTCAATGGTAGCATTGTTCGTAATCCAGTCCTCACTACATTTTGATGACCAAGTGTTCGTCGCACAAGTCTGATCGTCTCGAACACGGCGTACGCGATCTAGGCCGGGTGTTCTCCCATCGGCTTTCTGGAATGTTCCGTGTTCCCTTAGCAGAGAAAGAGGTTGTTTGGTAGATGAACAAGGTCTGGTTAAGTCTGCTGCTCACGTAGTTGGCTTGGTCAGCCACTAAGACGATTGTCGCATCTCGTTTCCTATCCTAAAGAAATGACAGTACGTCACGCCGAAACGATTGCAACATTTGCCATACTGGGAATGGCACGCGCGAGATTTTCATGCTGGTCACAGTTAGTTTTCCAGATGTACTGTCAAGAGCCTGGCTTTGCGTGTCTTACTGCTTGCTTGCGGCTTTATGTGTCTCTGACCTGCACCAAAACTCGTGCGTCTCTATCCAACACAGTAGGGACAGTGGTGCAAATAGGCTGGTCACTAGAGTGAGCAAAAGCTATTAACTTGAAGTCTATGTCTAATCTGAGCAGGTGCGGATCCAGAGGGGATTGGGGCGATCGCCCCCCCGTAAAACCTAAGAAAGTAACTTTATTCACCATGATTTTGTACAATTCAGAAAACAACATTCGCGATATAAAGGCCATTTAGCCGTCGATTGTTTTTGTCACAGCAGTTTGGCGAAGTACGCTTCGTCTCTCTCTTGCGGTAGCGAAGGCGTTATGAGACTTTACTGCCAAATATTACTGGAATCGCCTCCTCTAAACTTATTGGCTGGATCCGCCCCTGAATCTGAGTTTCCCTTATTACTTCATCAAAAGCTATTATTACTTCATCAAAAGCTATTATTACTTCATCAAAAGCTATTATTACTTCATCAAAAGCTATTATTACTTCATCAAAAGCTATTATTACTTCATCAAAAGCTATTATTACTTCATCAAAAGCTAT
>Ga0210059_1017043_pt1 | contig 10409 bp, 5 predicted proteins | sample Ectturendosymbi2_FD_188042 | JGI IMG/M metagenome (GOLD analysis project Ga0210059, IMG submission 188042) | Ecteinascidia turbinata endosymbiont from Florida, USA - Sample 2 (SPAdes) (version 2) | ecosystem: Host-associated > Tunicates > Ascidians > Unclassified | place: Key West, Florida...
TTACAACCCCAGCCAAGTACGACAGTGCCCGAACTCAATTAGAGGTGGAAGAGCGGAAAATCTTGGCTTTTGGCCAAGTCCATGCAAACGAAAATAGGTTGTGTCAAGTCTTTCGCAGTCAAATGTGTGCATAAATGCAACTTCCTGCACATAAATGCAACTTTCGTTGAAAATAAATGCAACTTTCTCACTTTTTTACTGCAACAAAAACTTGCCCTAATGATGACACAAGATAAAGAAATTAAAATTTTATCAATCACAGTTTCTGTGAGGTTACAAATTCTATGTCAACTAACTGCAAAATGACATGTGGACTGAACTCACACTTGTAGACTCAGATGTCAGGACTGTTAGAATGCTACAAATTTGAAAGTGTAAACTGGCATAAAGTGTAAGTTGCATCTAAATTGACTGTAGACATACTAGTTTCAGAACATGTTTTTGATTCATAACAACAGTTATATTGTAGGTTTTTACTATTATAAGTTATGCTTTTGCAGAAGTTGAACTAGTGAAAACTACGTTACAGTAATTTATTTTAGCATACGTGACCCACTAAAATCAGACTTCCTGATAAACTAGGCTTTAATCAACTAATGCCTGAGTCAGGCTAACAAACAAAATGCTGCACAAACTTGCTGCACACAAACAACCAGTACGAGTTTAAAATGCAAAATGACATGCATCAAGGCACGGCAGTCGTAAACACAACAAGAATGCGAACCACGTAATAACGAACGCCGGGCAATCAAGAGAAGCGGCAGAGCTGTTGATAATTACCACAAATTCGCACCAAAAAGCTGGTAAGCTTGTATTTATGTACATGCTTTAAACCTGGCAAGAGTGTCAACAGGGGTGTGCTGAGGTTAGATGGCGCCTGGGGCAAGAAACAAGTTTAGCAAATATACTGTATTGAAGAAAGAACTTGCAACATTCTTGAGATTTTTGCCACTCCCCAATGATTATGCACACGGAGGGTTGTGCCGCCCTCTCGGTATGCCTCTGTCAATGAACGTGCTGAATTGATGATTTGAGTAAATTTACATTTTAATAAATATTTCTCTTTATATACCAGTGCTGGTGTTATGCACTCATTTGCATCAAGGGATATTGCATAAGCACAAGGAAAGTTTGAATGAAAGTTAGGCTACAGAGTTCCTGTAGCCTAAGTTAATGCTCTGGCCTGTAGCAACCACAAATTTTCGTTTTAAAACTCAGGCTTTAATTTACTATAACTTTAAGCAAGCTTAGTAATTCAGCATGCTGAAAGAAAAGAAAACAACGCTTTACACTAACCACTCGACTTAGTAGATTGAACGAACAGCGCACACCAGACTGACAAACACGTTCTGCGGTGAACATGCAGAGAAAATGTACAGTTGTGCTAAGCTGCATTCCAGCAAGCCACACGAAAATGCGACGACCAATAAGTACCCGTAACCGCGATCATTACGCGGAAAATACACCGCAGTTAACAAAGCACAAAACATTATATTAAATTAATTATTTAAAATTAAGATTTACAAGCATTAGGTGACCACCCTCTATACAATCAGTTAAATTTTTTAAAATAAAAAAAATATGATTTAAATCAAAAAATCATGATTTTTATCAACCCTGCTAAGACTGGAACAGGCTGGCATAAGCACAGACTATGTTTAATGGAACAGATCTGTTTATTTTGAACATCATGATTCTTCCTGAGAGACTAGTAATATGTGGAGTTTATGATAGGCATTTGCAAGGAAGCAGCTGACTCATTTGTTTTTAGTAAAATGCATTTTTTAAGTTAATACAAATTTTTTTCGTTTATGACATATTTTTTAGTTTTGCTTTACACTTCATTGCACTTCTGGATTTACATGGCGGACTTTTAACAAGTCTCTATTAAGGAAAACTACCACCAGTGCTATTGTTTCATAATAATAACACCACTGTTATTTCTTTCCCATGTGAGAACCAGGGTTGCTAGGTTGGCCTGTTTTAGGATAAATTTTAGAAATCTGGTCTTGTTTCAAGTTGCTTGGCCTCAAAAAAATTTTTTGGCCCTTTGGCTTTATTACTCTGAAAGTTTCCTCCAATGAAAAATATTAATATTACTATTACATTTTTTCACAGCAAGACATTTGCAAATGTTTCTAAAAAATTCTATGTTACATTGATGACTTCGTTCTGATGTTACTAAGATTTAAGGGATTTAAGATCCAAAAAATTTTTTTTTCGTAAGCACTGGAAATGTGTAGTGTGTTGTAAGCACTAAGCAGGCTCAACGCTTACAGACATATGTCAGCGTCTCCACAATAGAAATGTGACTATGGTGTCCAGGAAGTGCTCTTATGATTCTGGTTGTAAGTACAAGAGTGAGTGGGAGATGACTTTATGGGTGCAGAAAGCTGCCGATGGATCAGTATGCAAACTAGCACCACTGTACCCAAAGCGTGCAATCTTATAAACCATGAAAAGTCAGAGAAGCATCAGTAATGAGCTCCTGTGCAATGCCAAGCAAGAGTTAATCTCAATTTAAAAAAAAAATTATAGTGATATCCTTGTAATTTAGATGTTTCTTTGTGACAAAGGAAGAATCGTAATACTAATAAACAAAATTTTGGCGTTTTTCTGGCCTTTAAACAATTGGTTGGGCCTTATTTCTGGCGTTTTGACGTTTTATTTAAATTATCATCTGGCAACCATGCCCAGCTTTACTCAGATTAGGTAATAACATATGCGATCACTTTCACTAGCACAGTTCTCAAGTCGCTGGGCTGTGCACAATTGATCTGCTGTTGTTGCAAGTTTATTTATTTAATGCCTGGTGGCAGCCTTGAAACAAAAAGCAGTAGTGGAGGAAATAGGAATGAAATGCAACTAGTACAACTTAAACATGGCGCACAATTGTAGAAGCCTCCAAAGCGAGAAACAGTTACAGGGCTGTTGCCAGTGCTGTCCTTGAGCCACAGTAGGTCTGCACCATAGTTTTGCAACATTAATTTAAGCAGATGAGTTCCTTGTCAGAACTAAGGCCCCTGACTGAACCACAAAGCAAGTGTAAAAAGCTACATAGCAACATTGACTGAATGGCCATGTGCTTTTGATCCTCTTGTTGCAAATTTTGCAAGCCCACAGATAGCTCATGCATCACGCCGAACAAGAAAAGACAAATTTGACATTTTTGTTCTCAACTGTGTTTGCTGGCCAGATAGAAGCATGAAATGGAAAATGACTTTATCAGGGAGTCTGGAGCTTGGCTTGGAGGTATTAGTGTGAATTCATGGGGTTCTGGAGCTTGGCTTGGAGGTATTAGTGTGAATTTATGGGGTTCAGCCCACCTTTGCCCCCACTTCTGTTGAACAGTGTCACAACTTTTTTTAATAACCTGGACTATAGTGGGATTGATGTTTTGTTTTCACATCAGCAGTCCAATGTACAAACATGTGAAACAGTATTAGCCATTTGATTGAAATTCTACCTTAATTAGAGGCATTAAGTTATTTAGGGGCAAGTGTGAATCTATTGTGTGATTATGGGATTGTTTTTCAATGATAGCCAGCAGAGCTACGTAAAATTGGAGCAATGTTGTAGCAAATGCCTTTCATCCATTTCTTTTTGATTGTTGCTTCAGTTATAAATATGCTTTCCGTGTACATGTAACTGCACAATCTTCGTCTGGAAGACGTAATTGTCATTTAGCTATTTATTAGACTGCTATCTTGGGACTCGTTAGTGTAAAAAACAGTTCTACTTTTAAGCAGGTCGGGAATATGTTTCAGACACTGTTTTCTTCCGATCTTGTTACGGATAGCCAAAACAGTGTCAAATGTTAACGTGCAGCATGCTTTGGAGCAGTTATTGGCAAACTTTCATCATTTTGCCCAAGCCGCCCTTTCAGTTGCAATTAAATGCCCAGCTTCAAACTTACGCTGTATTCAGCTACCTGTTACACAGCAGTGATATGTTAATGCAGTGGTTCTCAAACTTTTTTGCATGTTGACCCCCAATTAAAGTATACAACTTTCTGTAGACTCCGTGGCCTAGCCCAACAAAGTATTTACTGTGGCTATCACTCAGGTTTACAACAATTGTTCTCTGTCCTACTGCGTAGCCTACTGCTGTATTCAGTGTTGCCACTCGATATTAACAATTTTCCCCTACAATAAGGATGAAAAATCTCTACATTTCCCTACACAATCTGAAACAAAAACGCAATTATCTTCAGCTTATGTACAAAACATCTGGCCTTGAAACGCGACATACTATATACGTTGCATAATTAAGAGTGCAAGATCAAAATTACATGTGTAAACAAGCATCATTGCACTTACAGAAAGCACCACTGCAGAACCATATGTCAATTTTTTTCACAAATTTATCTCAATGTCTTCTAAGATTAGCCAGCAGCTTTCGCAATAGCATAACCCCTTGCAACTCTCCAGCTTGTTGCAATTCACAAGGAAAAAGTCTCATCAATGATAGTACTGTACCAATAGCTTCATAATATTCCAATTTTTCAAAATATGTTTTCCTTGCTTTGCGATGCAAATGCGTAAGTCTTTGGTTGACTTCAAAGTCACCTGAAAAATTCTCAATAAACTTAATTATTGCTTCCAAAGTGCACACAGCTAGACAATCCCTCAACTTGCTTTTATTGTTATTCAAGTGAGAGAAAGTTCTTTCAACCTCAGCAGTGCTTTGAGGTTATGCAGTTATGAACATATCGCATAACAACTGTACTTTTCACTGTACAGTTTGAGTATGGTACTTGTACTGCAGTCTTGGCAAATTGGAATAGACTAGGCTCCACCTAATCAGGACCCCGACATGGGGAAGTGCTACCCCGGGGCGAGTCGAAAAGTGCCGCCCCTGCACCACCACTACCACCAGGTGGTAGTAAAGACCATTTGCTATTCCTTTTTACCAAAAATGTCACTCCAGGGCATTGACCGCTCCCCCCCTTGTCGGGGCCCTGCACCTAATAGGCTAAGCCATGGTTTTCACTCAGAATGCAATCATGAGCGTCAGATGGATTTTTGCAGGGGGGGCCACTAGGGGACTTTTCCACAATTTTTCCAGGGGAGGGGGCAAAAGTGGTAAAATATGAGTTATCCCACTCAAAACTAGAAAAACTAATTTTCTACTGAAATTTTCAAAATCCAGGGGGGGGCCTTCGGCCCCATACCCCCCCTTCCGACGCCCATGAATGCAATTCTAGCCACCAGAAAACTTGGCCACACTGCAGTCTTTACGTCAAAAATAACCCAGCACCACTAGGATTTATTGCCTTCTGAATTGGAAAAAACGCATTTTCTAGTGCGTTTTGCAAGCGCACTAATTAATAACGAATTGTTGACCAAACATGTCCGTGAAGTATCACAAGCAAACGGTAGAAACAGAGCAATAAACATTCTAAACACAAAAATCCCTACGGATCCCTACAAAATGGCGATTTTTCCTGCAGGGATTCCCTACTCCCTGCAAAAGCCCTACGAGTGGCAACACTGGCTGTACTACCAGTCTAACAATAACAACTGCCGAACTGCGACACATGCACTGCAATACTGTTTGTGACGTACCAAATAGAACACTTCACAATGTCATCACAATGGATGATTTAATAAAAACTTCGAATCGAATGTACTTTCAAACTATTGTAGCTGAGATTTGATCAGCCCTCTTAATTTTGTTTGATTTGTTAAAAACGCCGTTTGCATTCCTTGCCCGATTAACAATAATTTTGAATTGGAGGCTTCATTGCTCCAGTAAACTCCAGCAGTTATTCAGTGACCCCCATTCGACCCCGTGACCATTTATCGACCCTTTGGATGGTCCAATTGACCCCTTGGGGTCGATATCGACCACTTCGAGGACCACTGTGTAAATGTCGTAAACCATATAATAACAACAATGTTTTTTTAACATCAAACAATCAGTGTAACATAGTTGTTACAGCAATTTGGAACTGTGGTAATTCGCTGAAAGAATGCGTAGTTCGACCAACAAAAATAGCCACTTTGTTGGCCTACACATGATAACCACTTTTTTGATTGATATTCAACGATTGTCACAGAGAACCTGGGATGTTTGAATGAGTAAAAACCCATTTGGCGCTTCCTATATGATTGCCCCCCAAACGCCTGGTCTGGATCCACCACTGGTTGATAATAAAGAAAAGTTTGTAGTCTTCCTTACCACGATATAGTTTTTACGAACACATTTCAATTGTCAATAGTGAACAGTTCACCTTTTGGGCCTCAAAAAGACATTTTAAAAACGTTACGATAGTATTAGTGATATATTTTTGTTTAAAGGTAAATAAAGCAGTGTTTTCACAGTTCTGGGATCTTGTAGTCTGAATAGATGTATTTATGTGTTTCAGGTACACTAACAAATGGAAAAAAATTTGATTCATCCCGTGATCGGGGCAAGCCGTTTAAATTCAAGCTCGGGTCTGGTCAAGTAATTAAAGGATGGGATGAAGGTGTTGCTAAGGTAAAATGTGACGAAGGAGATTTGCGCAACCCTGAATAACATTACAGACACAGCATAGGTATTGCTAGTCAGGAGGTTGTATGTAAAGAGTGAAATTATTCGTTATTTAATAGTTTTATCATTACCTATTAAATTCTTCATCACCGAAACCATTCATTGCTTTTCCATTGTGAAAAATTGGTAAAACTCCGAATAATGAATATCATCAACGTCTCAGAGAATGTCAACCTGTTTTTTTTCGCTGAGACATTTCGGTCATTTCTCCAGTAGTACAGTAGTATTGAAGCTCGCCGTGACAGTATACATTGCACAATATCTTCAGACATTGTGACCGAATTGACGGAATTTTTTCTGTCATTTGAAAAAAATTCGGTCTATGACCGAAAAAAATATATGCCAATTTATTTTGCAATATGTGTTATATTATTGTACAGATGAAACTAGAGTAGTTACTGGCATTTGCGAAACCGCTTGGGTATGCCTCCTGATTACAATTGCTTTGGGGGCCATGTTGATAATAGGCTTTAAAGTATTCCGTTTTTTAAGTACCAATGTTGTAGAAATGCAGAATGTCCTAACCAGTGGTTTATAATTTTGGGGATTTCGACTTCCCAGAGTGATCGTGAACCATTTTGCAGGGGTCGCGACTCAAGTAAATATTTTGTGCACACAACTGTATATCATTTGCTTTATTCGAGTTTAGATGGAGGTCGTTGGGCGATAGTGGGCGGCGGTACAAAAAGGGTTGAAAAGCACTGGTTCAAACGAACTGCACAGGTTTATCATATTTACGTTTGTTCAACTTTGCAAGCATTGTTGTGAAATTACGATTTGTTTTCAGATGAAACTTGGAGAACGAGCTAAGCTTACTTGCTCATCGGAGTATGCATACGGCGCAGGTGGAATACCGGGTGTCATACCCCCAAACGCCACCCTCATTTTCGATGTCGAATTACTTGGCTTCGAATAAGGTTCTGCCCTGTTCACTGCTAACACTGCGTTCTCATCAAGTGGCCTTGATAAAAAGGTCACAAACACGAAGTTTAGAAAATCCTGAGATGCCCTTCGTTTGATACGTTTCTTAAGCCGTTCGGTATTTTGTACTCGTTGCTACGGTGTAGCTTCTTACAGTGCAGTGAAATAAAATCATGCAATGCTTAACGAGATAAAGCAGACTTCATGCGGAGGTTCAGTTTGCGCATTAGTAGTGACAGACGTGCTTTTGTCTTGTTTGGACGGGATTTCATTGGTCTTACACGTGGAACAGACGAGTTGGCAACCTTCACTTTTCCGTCAACTGTGTCTTAGCAGCATTTAGTGCGTCAACGCACGAGGTGTGGATCATACATGGGGCGATTACATCACAAATGTAATCGATTACGATTACATGCCACATGGTCGATTTCGATTACATTGAAAGTACTCACGATCGCGATTACAATTGTCTTGAAACATCCTCAGAATGAAAACAAAACCCATTGGCATGGTTTAACGTACCGTATATACTCGCTTATTAGCCGCGTCCGCAGATAAGCCGCAGCAGAAATTTTAGCCATATACCGAGAATCAAGGGTAATTCACGAATAAGCCGCAGGTCAGTTGACCTTTTCACCGGTGAAGACCCTGCGCGATCAATCAACCACAAAAGATTGATTTTTACAGGCAAATGTAATGAAAGTCAATTTTACTGTTCAAACGTCGGAAGAAGGAAGTTCGTCTATAAGTACGGTAGATCGTCGTACTTTCGCCCATTGCCAAATGGCATTTGCGGTTCGACTGGCAGGGTTCCCACGGTCATGGAAAATCATTGAAAATCCTGGAAAAATACATTTTCCTGGAAAGACATGGAAAATTTATAAAAATGTGGAAGTCATGGAAAAATTGAAAAATCTTTAAATTTTGGAGAGCTAAAAAAGGAACAAAATTTTTTAAATTAATCAACGTTTCAAAAAGATAATCTTACAATTTAAGTCCTTTGCTTTATTTATGCCATCGGCAATAGACTCTGGTAATGTTTAGGTTTTTGGCTTTTCTGCACAAGTCTATTGACGTTTATTTGTAGACTGTGCATTGTACTATTGTAGTTTTATCTTAGCTGAATTCCTCAATTTTATTTTTAAATTTGTAGTTTAATTGAAAATCCACTCGGTATATTAAAGATTTATTGATTGGCGAATACCATATCTCTGAATATCAATTTTTACTAAAAATATTTTAACCTGCATGAAGCATTATTCTTTTTTTCTTTTGTTCAGACATTCAAGGACTAACAAATCAGTTCAAGCTACAAAATATGACTGATTTTAATTTCTCTATCACCATAAATCACCTAGGAATATGCTTATATCGTGGTCTGCAAACTTGAGTACAATGATCGTGAAGGAATCACACTCCTTCACTAAGGTGGAAAGATACGAGTAGGAAACCCTCAACTCAGTAAACCCTGACTTAAACAACCTAATTCATTCCTGTTTGTACTTTGTAGTTCCGGGTGTAAAGTTACATGAAATTATACCTCTGGCATCACAAAATGTATGAGATAATAGCAAGCACATCACAGTATTAGTACAGCAAACCTCGGTTAATCCGGATTCGATTTGACCGACGATTTTATCCGGCTTAGGCGAAGCTCCGGATTAACCGAAGATGGTTGTTTCTAGCCTGACGTCATCTAAATACTGCGATATCAGTGAAAAATCACTGAAATTAAACACTTACGACCCAACAGCAAGCTTTTGCTGAAGCAAGACGAATTTATTGATGAAAATGGTACATGAGACTAGTAACAGCTATATTCAGGCAGTTATGAACAATCTTAAGTTCATAATTTAAGATTACTTGGCTGCGAAGAAATCTGCGTCTGTTAAAAATCCCAGATTTCTTCGCAGCCAAGTTTTGACAGACGCAGAGATTTCTACGATTGGTCCATAAACAGTTCTTCTATTTGGAAGGTAATGCCAATGTCCTTCTGACATTATACGGTGTACAATAAATTCAGTGATAATGCTCTACACACGCACACTCAACATTGATTAATAGACTGAAACCGTGGTGTGACAGCGTGATATTCAAAGTGATATGCTATGTCTGTGTGTGACGTAATAATCGTTTCTACCGTAAGTCTAATGTTGGGTGCAATTGCGGCCATTGTTATCATAATGCTAAACGTTCGTTGTTAATCGTAAGCACGCTTGTGTTGCGTCTGAAAGCTGCCGAATCTTTCTTAGAGACCAGCCAATGCACTCAAAGAACACAACAGTGTGAAAGTGCGGAAAAATCCGGATTACGAGATGAAAAAAGAGCAGATTTTATCCGGAATTGGCGAAGATCCGGTTAAAAACAAACGGATAAACCGAAGATTTTTATAAAAAATAACGTTAGAAATCATTCGTACCACCAGTTTTATCAGGTTTTGGCGAAGATCCGGATTAACCGAGGTTTACTGTATAATATAGAGAAAAAGATGGAAGTTTACTGATATCAAGCTAATCAGACTTATTTTACAGGGAAGCAATAGTAATACACTTGTAATAGGCTGTTAGCATGAGTTAGTTGTTGATCTTGGTAATGATATGGCATCGAAACAATGTCACTTTCGTGAAATTTAGTTGGCAGATCCGGAGTTTGCTCCTTGGATACAGCAGGAAAAGAATGGCAGCAAAGGGTATTGCAAGCTATGCAAGAAATCATTTGATCTATCAAATATGGGTATCGGTGCACTTAAATGTCATATGAAAAGCAAGCAGCACAATCAGATTATGAAAGATAAGCAGAGTCCGTTCACACAATCCATTACTAATTTTTTTTAGTGGAGCCAGGAGGTCTGTTTCTACCACCAGCGAATTTGATGAACAAGGTTCATCCACATCTTCAAATCTTGAACAAACCAGTGAAGTGACAGCAGCAACACCACCAAGTAGAACTTT
>Ga0210059_1017044_pt1 | contig 10409 bp, 10 predicted proteins | sample Ectturendosymbi2_FD_188042 | JGI IMG/M metagenome (GOLD analysis project Ga0210059, IMG submission 188042) | Ecteinascidia turbinata endosymbiont from Florida, USA - Sample 2 (SPAdes) (version 2) | ecosystem: Host-associated > Tunicates > Ascidians > Unclassified | place: Key West, Florida...
AACGCTGTGTGAACATGTGAACGGTTTGTGCCCAGCCGGATGGCTCAATGAGCAGTCTATTACAAAGCACTGGTTCCAGTCCGTATGTACTTGTCCATATAGTTGGGCCACTGGCCGCAACACCACTCATGTTTAACGAGATGTTTGATTTTGTTTTGTGTCAATACAAACAAGCTAATAGAGTGAATTAGTACACAACATATCGTAAATGTTTGTGCGCACCTTTGTTCTGTCATGATGTCTTTACTTCACAAGAGGCCGAGAACTCGTGTGATGTAGTACACAAACACAACTGTTGCTGTATAAAAATAACGTCATAAACAACAGAATTGGATCAATTACATGACTTCATGTTTATTACAATCACAAATACTCTATTTTTTTAATTGCAGTGCAAAAACACAAAAATAAAAAGTTTCAAATACGATTGCAGTCACAGTTACATGAAAATTCTTAATCAGTTATATTCAGCTTCATTCCAAATTGTCATTGATCATTCTCTGGTAAGCAATGAAACTCATTCTGACCTTCTCGCACGGGAAGACATTCTGTACGTCAGGCAAACTACAGTCACTATTTCGTGGTGATGTAACTCACTCTGCTTGACTGGTTGCGCTCAACTGCGGAACTAGCAAGCGGTAGCGTATCGGAAACAGGAGGCAGTCATAGTTTACTGTACTTCACCTAGTTACGGTTTGTCTGTACAAAGGTGATAAAACATACGCAATACGGATGCATCACACACATTGTAACATTATATTTTAAGTTTGGGTGATAGCATGGTTGTTTCGGTTGCTGCTTTTTCCGTGAATGCTTTATTCACTTTTGCTTCTACACCTTTGCTGTGTACAAGGGTCAAGGTATTCTCTTCGGATTGTCGCATGCCTTCCGTAACAACTCCTCTGTAATAGCATAGTAGCTTAGATTATTTGACCAATAGTAAATCTGTTCACCCTTACCAATTGATGTGCTTTGCCAATTTACGATTTTCATTTGATGATTAATGCCACGTATGGTCAAGGTGATTACATAGTTGCTTCATAGCACTTTCGTTCGAAATAGTTCGTTGGAATGAACAGAATGATTGCTAAATTTATACAATTCTGTTGTTAATTCGGCACGGGTGACTAGATTAATCGGACATTTTGAGAGTTTTTTTGGTTTGTATTTTGGGAATAGTCTCCGCAGGTTTTTCTGTTTCCTCCAATGTTCATGCAGTATTCGAGATGTCATTTCTATGTTTCTAAAAAAATATAAAATGTTAATTACGTTTGTCAGTCTTGTCTTCATTCTTTGTTAAATCCCAAATTGTAATCAATATTGAATCTCCATTTGCTTTATGGTTAGCGTTTGCAACACATGGAAATCATATTGGATAAGATAGTTTCCATAATTGGCCGAATTAAAGACAGTATTGTTAACGACAATAACAACACTGCCGTTAATTCGGCCAATTATGAAAAAAATGTGTTAAGACCGTGATCTCTTCGTTGAGAGCGCACTCGTCTGGTTTGGTCAATCATGCATCGCTTATTTCTTTTTCTTCGAAATGTTTTACCAGATTGTCTTTGGTAAGTCATGCATGTCACAAATCTACAGTATTAATTTTATCAAAGCTATTTGGTTATTTTCGTTTTACCTGTAATATATACAATTGGTTAATAGCATATATTACAAGTATGTATACTGTAATTTACTGTATATTCAATTAAAGTTATCATTGTAATTTACATTCAATTAGAGTTACGACGTGCATTATTTATGGGCACAAGATATATTTCAATGGGATCAAAATCGGTGTCTGTTTCAAATTTATCGTTTCAAATTTTCAGTGGATACATTTTGTATTTGTCCTTCGGCAGGAACGGATCCAGCCAGTAAGGTTAGGGGGGCGATTTCAGTAATATTTGGTGGTCAAGTCGCATTGCGGGTTCACTACTGTAAGAGAAATGAAGCATACTTCAGTACTTTACAACACAGCTGCTATGACAAAACAATGGACGGCAAAACGGCATGACATGTGCGAGTGCTGTTTTCCGAATGGTACAAAATCATGGTGAATAAAGCTACTTTCACAGATTTTAAGGGGGGCGATCGCCCCCTGGATCCGCCCCTGTCCTTCGGCTGCCTCACTATCGTAGTCTGTCCGCGTTTACTTTGCAGTAGGTTTGACTGGATTATTCTGGCATTTTGTGATCACTTTCTGCGTGGTTTTGTGATGTATGCATGTTGCGAGCCGAAGGTTCTGCAACAGAAGTTACAATATTTAGGTGAAATGGGTCACGAACACTAGCAAACCAGTCCTATCACCCTAATTAGGGATAAAAGCTGAGTGAAATAATCTTTTTTCACCCCCAATTGCTTAGGGAATTTTTGCCATGTCTTGCCTTTCGTTACCTTTGAAGATAGACTTACGCCAAGAGTTATTTTATTAAATCCTGTTCTGTTGTTTCGACAGTCTTTGACAAACATGTCATACTACTGTATACTAAAACTAGAAACAAACCAAATATAGTTGATGCATCAACGGCTTTATTCAGTTTGTATGATGTTATTTTTCCATTCATTTCCCCCCACTTTTAACGTTTCTTTTTTCATCTTTTTAATCCAGTGTTTAGTTTGCTCATGTAAAGTTGTAGCATTTTTCCTACACGACAGAGACCTACTTCGTTCAAAACTTAGTAATTTTCTTTGTTGAAGATTACCCTGGAATCCAGGGTCTGGATAGTCGCACAAGAGTTACCTTCGACCACGGCAGGCAAACGTTTTACGCACAGCTCCCGAACAACAACTAAAAATATAAGGTAATAGCCACATTTGTTTCTGTCTGAAAATAGTGTTTCTACTTTGTGTTTGTTTATTGTATATAAATGTAGCGTACACTTGCTGACATAAACAGTAGGCTAAACTGAACCAAAAAATGCGCCTAGTACTTTGTTACTTTTTCCATTTCCTTCAGGTTTCTCATCACACATTAACTTTCAGCCAGTTGTGAAGTAGTTAGTTGATCGCTATTTCAACATTCGCGCCTTGTCCACTTAAGTCTTGCTTAATTGCAAAACTCATCCAAACTCGTGAGCGCCCTACTTTTAGGTGTTAAACTCTGTCTCAACCCTATAACAAATAATGAAGGGCATATGTTCACAAATCCCTGCCAGCACAGGTTGCCATTCGGATTGCTGTTCATCAGCCATTTGCCGCATGCTTCAGCTTGTTTAATAGCATGCACAGGAATGATAGTACTTACTGAAGCAGAAAGCAGATTAGAATCACGTTCTCCTGCTCAAATCAACTGCTTGTTTTTCTTCCTGATAACAGAATATTGGCTGTTTCTTAACTGTATTTGCGTTTGTCTCTCTCGTTTTTTATCATCGTACCATGTTTTCCACAGTTCCCTTTTTCAAGAAAAAGGTTATTTCTGTATTACAAGGCAAGATTTCTCGCATCAACCATGGATGATTTTTATGCTATACTACCTTATCATAAATGTCAATAGCTTTTTGTACGAGACGCAAGCAAACAAAAACCACCAGGGCATGTTGCACATCTCAGCATCTTAAGCGAAGCATAGTTGCCTATTTTAGATGTAGCAACATATAAATTTTCATTTTGATTGTAACAACATGCACAACCCCTTTTGTACAAATCATTCTTAACCGTGTTGAGACAAAACAAAAGAGGAAACTAAACGAAAGTTTGGGTAGATGTTTGTAAGGATTTTTATTAGCCGCTTACGTCAAAACCTGATGTTAGAATGCCTCCATTTCTCTTCCACTGACGAATTCATGCAGGACGATGAGTGAGTGTAACAAAAGACATGGCGCTGTTTTACTGTTTTGCTCCTCCCTCAGTGTTGGCTGTGCTCAGCAACCAACACCCACTCTGTAATGCGCGATGACTAACCATTTTGTGCTGTTGTATTATTCGATTACGTTTGTGTTATGGACCCTCAGTCTCAGGCAGATAAATAAATGAAGGTTTAGATCAGTGGTTCTCAAAGTGGTCGATATCGACCCCCAGGGGTCAATTGGACCATGCAAGGGGTAGATAAATAGTCACGGGGTCGAATGATGGTCACTGAATAGCCCCTAAGTTCTAAGAATATTTTCTGATTGTGTATTATTTTATCATGCATTTCAAGTAAAAACACTCAGATTTATTTTAACACATACTTTCCTTGTCTTAATAACTGTTGGGCTAGGCCACGGGGTCTACATAAAATTGTATACTGTAATTGGAGGTCAACGCGCAGAAACGTTTGAGAACCACTGGTTTAGATGCTCAAAACAACATAGGAACTGTTGTTCCACAGTTGGCAGTAATGTCCATTGAGCCTTATCATACTGAATTGCAATAATCGGTGAACCATGTGCAGTTTAAGGGGGTTCCTGCCTTCCTGGTATGGATAACAATTATGTAGATTCTATGTATGAACCAATCTCCTTATCTTTGTTTGTTGCTGCGTCTGCTATGGCGGTAACGAAAAAAGTTGTTGGTGGTAGACAACGCGTGGCTCACGGTCGCAGAGCAGAAAACGAAAAGACAGCGCAGGATTCCGGAAAAGACGAACACGAGGAATTCGATAAAAACCGTCAGTGGCCGCGTGCAAGCACACACAAGCTTATCTTTACCGCATGTGAGACGCGCGCAAGTGTAACGGAATGTTTAGGAGAATGTTTTAAAACATAAAACATTGTTTTTAGGTAGGGTAGTATTCCTACGGGTGGGTCCGTTTTATTCCCATATCCCAGACAGTTGTCACAAGTCTCATGACTTGCTTTAACCATCTGACCTACTTCTGATACCTCTTTAAATATTCTAACGACAGTAAACACAATTGGTTTTTGTTTTTATTGACTGTTGTTTATTTGAGTTGATACACAAACAAAAGCAACAATAGGTATACACTAATATAAGATAAATGCTCGATAAAGGAATTCTCTCGAATCAAATCCACAGTCAAGAACGCTTCATGCAACAATTTCTGCAATTAGCAAAACTGTCCTATGTCCTAAAAGTATCCTACACGCTATAACATAATTCAAAATGCACTGCTACTAATGCAGGTCGTTAATGTTCAGATAACTTTTTGAATAAGTCTGATCGTGGAAAAGTCTTTCGACGAGAGCTTGGTCATTAATTACAGAGTTAACCAGTTTCCTATGCAACCGTCACGTTTTTTCAAACCGTTCGCTAGAGAACACATTTTGAAGCTTCAATGTCAACAAAACGGGTTTTTATGTTGACTTGTACATTTTTGGAGACTGGAGGAAACAGTGTTTTTGGAGTTTCCACTTTTACGGCCCTGAGTGTCATAGGTTTACCCGGACAATGCCACTCGTTTTGTCCAAGCAAGCCTCTCTCTCACGGACTTACCCAGTCAAAAACTCTTGATTGTGGAGGTAGGGCGCAGCATCCTGCACTCGCTAGAGCTCCAATCAACTTAACCTCAGTGAAGCAGAGTTGGTTTTACTTCCAAGGCAAAACCTTAGGGGTTTAAACTTCAGAAGGGGATCAGAACAGTTAGCCAGAGGCGTGGTCGTCCAATCTGAATTTCTATTGCCAAAATCGGCCTATTTATAGGGACTCTGTTTCCGGGGGTAATTCCCATAAGGTTCATAAAACCTCATTAATCTGAGTGGTATCTTTTGAAAAGTTCTGCGTCATATTGCGTAGCAACGCCGCCATTGTTTCTCCAGCTTTTCATCTGGTTGGGGCGTGGCTCTACGTCATTTTGAGTAGAAACGCCACCATTGTTTCTCCTGTTTCAAGCATGGCAGGACGAGTGTGTGAATGTGCGACCAGAGCATGCTCAAAACACGCTTCTGGTCATGGAAAGCTTATGTTTCATGCTTGACTTGTTTTGATGTTAGTCAGCATTCATTTCAGCTTTTTGATGCTGATGTTGATTTTCGGTTTAGGATTTTTGTTGTACAACTTTGTGTGCTTTTTAAGTTTTGTTTTTGTTGTACAGTATTTTAGTTGTAGTAGGCAATGTGCCTGCTACACAAGATCAGACCTCTTGCAAAGAAAAAGCCTCTCAGCAAGGCCTAAATTGTTTATTTAGGAGGTCTTGCTCCGGCGTCTGGACGATTTCAATGAAAATGGCCATTATTTTCAGGAAACTCGACTCCCACTTGGCTTGAAGAACTGAAATTGTGCGAGGGCGCCCTCGGTTGCAAGCACTGTTAGCCATTTGTGTGCGAAGTGTTGTTAGCAATTGACTTCTAGTTACAAGAATGCGCCAAAAATAGACTCAAGTATGTACTCTCCATGATGGGGTGAGCAAGGAATCAATCAGCAAATATTAATAGGAAATGGATTCCACGTAAAATTACCCATCCTCAGTCCTGAAATTTGCAAGCAAAGCTTGTGGGTGAAAAGTTGAAAGGTTAAAGTAAGAGCAGAGAAAATGAACAAACTCAAGACTACAACGAATAAATCAGAATACAAACTCAAAAATCAGAACATCTTAACTAACTGCCTGACGTCAAGAACACCAGCCGCTACAAAGGAAGCTGTGACTCATAAAATTAGAAAAAAAGTTTATTCAAATAAATGATTTCAACAATGGTACATTTTTTTGCATTGTATTATTCTCCGTCCTATATATGCTGTTTCTGTAAACGTTTTTGTCAACATGCTTGTCCTGCGCGCTGCGCGCTCTGTTTTTGTGTGAACTTTGTCATACTTGATTCATCAAAATGATTTGATTGGAACTACGGAACTAACTGGTTGACGACAATAGCTAAGAACTATTCCGACGTATTAGTCCAACTCGTTAAGTGACTAAGCACGCTAAACAGGTTTAGCAAACTGTTCATAGGCAGCGATTCTCTGGAGTACGCATTTAAAACTTGGGATGCGTTCGCTTTTTAAACGTTGCAGTGGAAACCAGCTCGCTGCGTTGGAAGTAAAGCCAGTTAGCCAGCACACAAAGCGGTAGGGAAGGTCGGACTGTGTCAAAAAACACAAAGAAAAATTATCACAAGAATTAATCACATGGTGGAGCATGGGCATTGTCAGGGCCAAATTTTTATCGAGGCGAATATGTTAGTTTCGTCACCGGCTTGGTATGTTGTTAAATGTAGTTTATGGAGAATTAACATCTTGCCCTTCTCTAATCTATAGGCTGGTAGTATCTCTGGAGGTTGCAACACAGTGTAGCTGCAGTGCTGCTCTTTTCGAAGCAACCACAATGGTGCAACCAACCATCATCACAGTTTTGAAATCTTTTAATTCTCTAAGCATGATGCTATTATAATCTTCGTAATTCAGTATCACTATTTTACCGTCCTTATGAGAGCTACAAATTACTATATTTCTGTTCTTTACAAAAGAGTTGAGCTTATTCAAACTGTTTCTTTGTTCTTTCGGCATATTGTTTTTCTTGCGGTAGTTTTTCTGAACTTCTTCTTTTAAACTGCGCAGTTTAAATAGAACCATATCAACATACGCGTTAGTCTTTTCATCAAGTTGCTCCCTATTAGGTCTGGAGTTTTTCGGAATTTTTAGCTTTTTAGGTAAAGCGCCTGCTGCGACATCCTGGCGACGGCCCCGAGGCAGAAACCAGTGTCCGCAGGAGTGCGACCCCCCGTGGTGAAAACGACGTGGATCGGTTACGGAAACCTGACACGGCAGAGAGAATACGGCGACAGACCAACGTGTGTGTTAAAATTGTCGCGAAAATTCCCAAAAAAAAGAATAAAAAAAGATACACAAGGAGAAATTGACGCAGCGCATGTCGGCGAAAAATTGAGCAAGGCAGAGCGGGAATGGCGGTTGTCGAGATCCACGATGCGATAAACGAACGATGACACAGGTGGAGGCAGAAAGGCGGTAAGGAAAATGTTCCGTACCCGGTATGGACCTTTAGGGACCCGAAAAAATTCCGAAGCAACCATTATTACCATTTCATAATATTGACTGCAGTATCCGTTCAAGTATTTCCCTTGATAATTTTATCTGATACTAGGGACACGATTTTCAATTCTACATAGCCGAATCGGGTTCCTAAAACACCTTAATAAAAACCTGAATAGTATTAAATTACTGTTGATCTCCCTCCTATCTGTTGCGACTGGAAAGTCCCAGTGTGGCGTTGCTTGTCCCGAGCATTTTTAGCACATGACGCGCAATCGCATGACTTCGCAGCATCTGAAATAGCAGGACGTTCCAAAGCATCCCCGATGCGAGGAGGTACTTTTTTTGGGCAAACGTGGAAGAACACCTCAAAGATAAATCTCATAATTGCCTTTAGCAAACGAAATCGAGCATTTTTGTTATTGCAATGCGAATAAAGGTCGAAAAGTTTGCTACCTGAGAAGTGAAGTAGGATGTTCGAGGAATCTGCCTGCCATGCTGCGCATTCATAACTCTGCGAGGATTCTGACTGCACGCATCAACATTCAAGTGACGAATTACCACAAGGGAAAGCAGCCAAATCTGCTCACAAACCATTTTACTAAGAAATCGATATGGCGTCAAGTACGCATCTTCAGTCCTGTAAATTGTAAGCAAAAACTTACAGGTGAAATGAGGAAATGCTAAAGCAAGACTTCTGCAGTTTCAAACACACGCTAAGGCTTTTAGAATAAGAGAAAACACGCGGATTGTACTGTAGTTTAAAACATTCGCCATGACTATTACGCTGTCATTATCGAACTGAAAAACTGTTACGCTGTCATTACCGAACTGAAAGGCTCAGCTAGCGCCGATAGTATAGAAAACATAAGAACAGCAGTCCAAAACGCACGCCTCTGTTATCACTGAAACTGGAAGTATATATCCTGAATAATTTTTGGAAAATGTATATTCATTTTGTCAGTCTGGTCGTTTGTGATTTGTTGGCGTGCGGTTATCGAGTCGAAGTGCCCTAGCAAAATAATACATACACATTAATAGATATGTAATACGATAATTCAAACAAAAACACGCAAAACAGTGAACAGGACCTAAGATAAGAATGAGATCTGTGGTTTAATTACGTTTATATGTTAAGTTCCACGCTACAAACCACACAAGCAAGTCTATCCACGCAGCTCAATTGCAATTCAAAGAACGGTTCAGATATCGCGAATTTCCTGTCCACTCAATGATCTACAGATGGGTCAACAAGTTCAGAACCCATGGGACTGTGCATAACCTCAATCGTAAAGACACTAACAGACAATCACACTCTGGATGACCGAAATCATCAAGGACACCACACAACGTTACTGCTGTCAGAGACTCTGTTGTCCACAGCCCAAGCAAGTCTGTGCGTCGGCGAAGTCAGGAGCTTGGAATCAACCGGGAGTCCGTGCGGAGAATTTTAATCGCAGATCTCCACATGCATTCTTACAGGATACAGATCAAACAAAAGCTTACACTTGACGACATGAGGAAGCGAGTGATCATGTGCCAGTGGTTTTGCGACAAGATTGACGCTGTGCCAGACTTTCTTGAAAATGTCTGGTTTTCGGACGAGGCACATTTTCTGTTGTCAGGTCACGTGAACTCTAACAACAACATCTTCTGGGTTAGCACAACCCCTGAGCGCTGTCTGCAAAGGCCATACACTCTGTGAAGTGCACTGCCTTCGTTGCCATCTCCAAACATGGCATCATTGGACCATTCTGATTCGAGGACGACAACGAGCGGTCTGTGACAATCAACACCGAGCGATATGTCCAGGTGCTTGGCAAGTCCTGGACAGCACTTGGTCGACAAAGAGGGGTCGTCAGGGCCCTCAGGTGGTTCCAGCAGGATGTCACCACCCCCACACCTCAAATGAATCATTGGTATGGCTACAGCAGCGTTTTCCTGACCGACTGATCAGCCGCAGGTGTGACCCGCAGTGGTCACCGCATTCACCAGACTTGAACCCCCCAGATTTTTATATGTGGGGATACCTTAAGGATAGGGTGTATGGCAACAACCCCCAGACTAACCCTGACCTGAAGGCAGCAATCACAGCAGCAATAAGAGCAATCCCAAGGGAGGAATGCCGGAGGGTCATCGAGAACTTTGCCCGCCGGATCCAAATGTGCCTGCAGCGCCGGTGAGCTCATTTGGAGCACATTTTTTGAGCGCCAATGAAACAAAGAGTTTTTGTAGTACAGACGTGAAACTTTGGAGATGTCTGCTACACAGGCTTAACCTAATGTAGCTGAAGTTTTGTGTCAATCAAAATAAAATTTTGGAAGTAATTCTATTTTTGGTGATGACCGTTTTTTTGTGTCACCCTGTACAACAACGTAACCCTGCCCTTCTGCTCCGAGCCCAAATACCTCGGAGTAACGTTGGACAGGTCGTTCACGTATCGCCGACACTTTGAGTCACTTCGCAAGAAGCTGACATCACGCGTCGCGCTCCTGAGGAGGCTTGCTGGCTCCGGCTGGGTTGCTGAAGGAACAACTCTGCGAATA
>Ga0210059_1017045_pt1 | contig 10408 bp, 11 predicted proteins | sample Ectturendosymbi2_FD_188042 | JGI IMG/M metagenome (GOLD analysis project Ga0210059, IMG submission 188042) | Ecteinascidia turbinata endosymbiont from Florida, USA - Sample 2 (SPAdes) (version 2) | ecosystem: Host-associated > Tunicates > Ascidians > Unclassified | place: Key West, Florida...
GAAAGTTTCATAAATTTCTATCGTGGTTTAAAGTTGATGGCCGAATTAGTGCGAATTTAATAAGGTTATAGTTTTGAAGAGGTTGCAGTCTGCTGGATGATCAACACAGTTGCGCGGGAGTGCTGGGTCGCAACCGGTATCTATCGTGGTTTGCGCAGTTCCGCAGGAGCTGAGCGTGGCAGAGAAAGTGTAAACCCAGCTAAAATGAAACTCTGCCCGGGTTTCCATGACCCTTTCGCATCCAAGCAGACAACTATTGCTCTGCAGAAGTTCATATTTTTGTGCCAAGAGGAAGTCAATTCTCCCACTTCTGCAAAAGCGAGCCAGCCGCTTGAGGAGCCATGCGCACTGTGGTGTACAAAGCTTCACAAGTTGTGCAGAAGCATTTCATGATGGTGAAGAAACTCCAAGGCGCCGGCCTGCTGCATGTGATGTTGAACAACCTTCTTGGAGCATTTTCCCTGCAAAAGAAAGAGACCGCGGCAGCAAAAAAAGAGAAAACAACAACAAACACAACGGAAAATTAAACAGCAATAAACAATTCATACACGCAAAAACATTAGAATTTAATACTAATGTTGCACTCACAGTATATACCTGTTTAGCTAATATCAGTGGTACGTTACAAACAGGCAGAGATCGGTAAATCCCAGGTGTACAGCCCTAACCTTAGCGTAGTTTCATAATATCGCATAGGATAATCAATCACTATATTCATTAACCAGTTTGTCTTTTAACTGCCTTTTGAAGGCAGGTGGTGAAATATCATATAAAGAAGGATCAGTGGAGTCCCAGATTTTTGGGTCAAGGTGTTTTAGAGATCTTTTGCCTTTGACTGCCAGAGTGGAAGGAGCGCACCTCTGCCTCCGTCAGTTACGCCACTGATAACATCTCATGATTTTCAATAACACTAAATTTACTTCAAAATGTGCTAAATTACATTACACTTTCTCAGATGTTAAATTAAAAGCATCAAAACAACAAAGACAGCCACTAACTTGATTTATTCCTAACTTACATGTATGTGATGGTTCTCAAAGCAGGATTATAGGATGGCGTTTCGTTTTGTGGCGAGGTGCTCGCTTTGCCACTGCTTGTGAATTGCAGTCGTGTTATCATTACTCATGCTTACATTCCGCTTACGCATGCGATTATACTCGTTGCATTTGAGTTGCTGGACATTGTGCACATGGCAAAATCTGCGCCTGCATGCACAACGCGTATCACCAGCTGTTGTTTCAAAGCTTTGCAGCTGACTACTGCTACACGGTAAACAATTTTCTCTTGCAAGTATGACACTGGCCATACAACAGTGGGGATACAAAAACATCAACCACAGTTCAACCTTACGAACAAGAGATGCTGCAGAGCATTTTTGAAGCAACTTTCAGTTTTATTAGAAACGCTCAGAGCATGGCCATTAGCTATAGCTGCAGCTACCTACCTTTTGCCTCAATTAAGAAATGTGCTGGTTATGGTTACTGTGCACTCAAAAATTTTTTGAATCAGGTGTGAGTTGGGTTGTTGCTTTAGGCAAATCGTCACAGTTTAGTTGACATTTTGTTCAGTTGATTCTTTCTGACTGACGCTTTTTATGTATTCAATTACTTCAACCTCAGAAGTTACGCAAGTTTTGCAGATCATCAGTTACAATTTGCTCACAATTACTTATTGAAGTGTTATTAACTACATCAAGTGCAACTGACTCCAATACTGCATGTGCGTTATTAAAATAGCAATTTTTCCAAAGCATTTCACATTTAGAAAGCTGTCTGCAAAAGGAGTTGATTATTAATTATGAACGCAATGCAACCACTTAGAAAGACCAAAGTAAACTCCATTGTGCTGAGCCCTGTCTGCAAGAAACAAGAAACGTTCAAATGGTTTTTGACGCACTAGAAGTGAATACGGTTGAAAGGTTTCAATTGAAAATTTTCATTTCTCTTCAAAGCTCATGTTAAGGTAAAGTCTCCAGACTGCAACATCCAATGTCTGCGACAGAGACTCTAAAATTTGACAATTTGCCAATCTGGGGCAAATGGATGTATTTTTGTAATATGATTAAGAAGCACAAAATACAAATTGCCTTTATTAATATCATATGGCCAAGTTCAAAGGCCTTAACAGCCGGGGTTGTAGTTCAACCACGCCTGGTGAAGAGTCTATCTGGACTTCAGGTCTTATTTAGATGTTCAATTATAGACTACGCTATTGACGTCAGTGCAATTTCTTTTCTGATTTTTTGTCTGGGGTGTCACAATAATCAGGGGAAAATATAATGCAAATACGATTGTAACTTAGACATTGGCGACGACGATTTCGCTGCGGCGGCGATAGCCCAGTGGCAGAGTGTCCGCCTCTCAACTGGAATGTTGTGTGTTCAATTTCGTCAAAAATGATATAATTTAAAAGGCACATGTGTTAACCTAGGAAATATCTAACGACATAAACGCTGCAGAGATGTTCTAGGTCAGCAATTTTGTGATTTGAATTTCGACAATTAAATGTCCACAGAGATGTTCAGTTTATAGGTCAACTCAAATAAAAAACACATGTAGCAGTAATGGAAAAGGTCACATTTATGACTAGTATGCTCAACGCAGTTGCACAGTTTCAATTAATATCTTGAAAACGTAGTCAGTATTTAATTGCATTAATTCTTATGATTTCTCTTTCACCCCCACCGTGTTGAGGATATGCGCAAAAAATATACGTAATTCAATTGATTTTACAATTAATGCCAAACCCAAATCGTGCTTCAAATTAAATGAACACAAACGGTTGTCCGCCTCATGCTAAATATATCTCGCAATAACATTTGATACCTTGATCAAAACAATTTACATGATTTTGCACACCACTAAGCAATAGCATTCCCATCCGACATTTTGACCGTTTACTTAATTCAGAACTTGATGTTGAAATGCCTTCATTTCTTCCCACTGGCGGATTACTATTTGATGATAAGTGAAAGTCCGTAGTTATAGCTGGTGCGCTGTTTCAGTGTTTGGCGCCCCCTTGTGTTTATGGGTGTCCGAAGGGGAGCAAAATGGGAATTTGTCACCACCTGGAAATTGGGACTAAGAACCAAAATTTCTAGAAAACCTGAAGTCAGCAGCTTAATTGACTTAATTCTTGCAATGACAGTATTATTTTCCGATATGACATTCACACTACGCAAGAGTCAGGTTCACTGTTGTGGTGTAATGCAATTTTGAGCTTGCAATTCACTCATGTCCGCTACATTGCCTGCAGAGGCAGGTTGCGAAACTTGGGTGAGGATAGTTCTAAAATTGGCCTTCATTGCGTAACAGTAACATGGCAACAAAGGTTCACTTCAAGTTGCGGTAGTAGGCGTTTAGCGGCATGTGATTGTTGAAGACGTCTGTGGCAGGTAATGCAGCGCGACAATGACTGCTGATTGCAGTAAGTCACGTACTGTTGTACGATATGAAAAGAAACCTTGCTGCAAATAAAGCGCGTTTTTGGGTCTGTTGCCGTAACATGGGTCATTTTCGTTGTGGTGTAAAAAAGGGTAAAGCGTTACGTGAACGCCCATTTGCACTGTATTGCCAGCAGCCTGAAATGGGCAAGCAAAATATCGACTTTGCCGATCAATGGAAAAATGTCTGTGAACGCCTATGCCTCTGTTGTTTTTGTTTATAATGAAACATCTGCTTTGTATTGTGTTATAAATAACCATTTTTGTGTTATTCGAGTATCCTTTGTTACAACCTCACAGTTAGCATGTCGTTGAATGTGCGATTCACCACGAACCGGATGTGCATGAAGACATACACCCACATATATGTGGCGCGAATATGCGAAGGCTAAAGCCCATATACATGGGCGTCGGGAGGATTTTTTCCAGTGGGTGCCATTAGGGAATTTTTCCAAAATTTTTCTATTGCGGGGCCCAAAGTGGTGAAATTTAATTTTTCCCACTCGGAACTGAGAAAACAGCTTTTTGTTGCTGAAATTTTCAAAATCCATGGGGGGTCTTGACCCCCCTTCCGACGCCCATGCCCGTATATATGTAATGTATGTGAATTTTTGGGAACTAATGGGCTTTAGTCTTCGCATATTCGCGCCACATGTATGTGGGTGTAAGTCTTCATGCATTCCCAAACGGTCGCCAATGGGCCCCCTTCAGCAAAGTTTTCCCCCCCTGGCTCAAAGCTTTTGTTACGCCACTGGATGTTATGTAGCTGAAAATAGGTGATTAACTCCATCAGAGCTGTGGAACCGGAACTAAAATTTCAGGCTCCGTCTCTGGCTCCAAAATGATTTGGTTCAGTGCAAACTGAAAAGCATTGCAATTATTTGTACAATTGTATTATTATACCAGCATAAATGGATTGTCTGGAAATGATACATTTGATGGAGAGTGGGACATGTGCAAAAAAGTTTGAGAAGCCCTGATTTACACACAAGCGAGGAAAATTATGTGCACATTGCACAACACATGCACGCCCTGCAATAAGTTCACTCGCTTGCCTCACAAACCGGGGATGTGGATTCGGAACCCAAATTTCAGGCGCCGTCTTCGATTTGACCATCTAAAAATCTTAGGCTCCAGTACCGGCTCCAATCATTTTCAATTACTTGGGCTCCGGCTCCACAGCTCTGGTCTTAGCACGAAATGCTCGACAGCGGTGTTTGTGTCCTTCGAGAGTTTGGTTCAGCGAAAAAGGTCTCGATCCACGAAATTAGAGACGCACTGAAAACCCCAAAGTACAGCAAATGACAGCTGCACGCGATCCATCTCTGTTGTGCACGATATCTTTTAACTGAGATGAGTGACTTTAAGTGGGTTTATGACGTATGAAGCCTTGCATTTGAAGGAAGATCATTTGAAGATGAAATCTAAATTCGATATAGTTTTTATAAATCACAAAATCTCTGGATGAGTAGACGCAAGCCCGATAGCAGGAAAGTAGCAGATGCAGTACTGCATTACTATTGTGCCTCGGTGAATGCGTTTGTTTTGGACGAATTCTGGAAATGTAAGATCGCCTCTCAGGTTTATGTAGTTTCTAAGTTTCTAAAATGAGATTTCACGTGTGATGGCAGTTTTAAAGCAAACATATCATCACTTCAAAGCTGAGAAGCGTTTTTGAAATCACAAGATCGTTTGCTTCCTTCTTTTTGGTCACAGGCTGTTACGAAAACAGGCATCATCCCTTCAAATGTGGCATTGTTTAGATAAGAACTCAAAATCCAATCCAAATACCAGAAATCTATCAAGCGCTGTATGGCAATCTGCTAGTGGTCTCAGAAGTCAGTAGAATTCGTGTTCTTTCTGGTAAACTACTGTACTTTATACGAAGACAAATCGGTGCTAGAAAGTATTTGCAGTGGCAGACATTGGTCGTATCTCTTTTGCAGGATAGCGAACCACCGGCAATTCAATAAAATGTCTAGTTAAAGCGGATGGCTGTTCCGTAATTTTGATCGCTCTGTGCTTTTCGCTGGTTCGACGAGAAACTATTCTTCAAAAAGGGAAAACTCCACGTATTTGCAGCCTCGGCACACGCTGCTGATGGGCAACCTGCTCTTCGACCGCAAAATATGTTCCGCAAGATATCAAACAAGACCAGCGCTGCTGATGACGTCATCATGTAGCGTCAGGCCGACTTTATGGACGAAACTAAGTGCACGCCAGGAAATGGCAGCCTATATATGTCGGTAAGTTCTCAAATTGTATCGCACAACTAGAAACAGAAGTAAACCGCACAGATGGCTTTGCAGTGGCCATTGGAGGACGTGTTGCTGTGGAAGATGAAGGCGACTCGTTATGTTGGCAGAACACTAGAAAAGCAGTTGCTCTATGAGCGAAGATGATTATAGTTCAAAAGTGGATTATGACTTTTGATAAAATAAATAGAGATTGTTTCCTAGAAAATCTCTCAAAAACCAAACATTGATCGCCCAGTAGATATGTTATTACTTATTTCAAGCAAGGTTAACATTGAAGGTTACTGGTTGGTGAAAAAATCTGGCACAGAAACTGCTTTATGGCATTTTTGGCATTGCTGTGGGGATTGGTTGACACTGATTTCTTTTTGCGACTCAGCTCGAGTTGTTGCTGTTTGCGTGCATAGCTTCTTGGCCGAAATAATGAAGTGCAAACGATCAGTAAAGAAGGTTTTTTGTGTTAGAAGCATATCGCACTTGAAGCTATCTGCCAGTGAGTCGAAACCAGGGATTTGATCTTTTTAATTAACTAGGAAAGTTTCTTCGAACCTGCAGTTCATTTAGTTATGCGCTTGTCTCAGAGGATTTTAATACTACTAAAAAAAAGTTTTATCGCTGATATACACTTAAGATGTGAAGTTATGAAACTGAAATAGAAGTGAGGTAGTAACTTAGTTACATTCTAGCATTAGTGGAACGACTGTTACGTGTGAATATGATTTGATAGATTTTTCAAAGGTCTGATCAATTCTTAAATTTTAAATCTTGTTGTATAATTGCAGTATTGGTGGTGCAGGTGGTTTGGATGCTTGAGAAAATTGAATATAATTCTGCAAAACAATGCTTCGCTATTTCATTATCGCATTCATCACTGGCTCATGTGCAGGTTTTGCAAAATTAAACGGTAAGTAAAAACTTTTTTATAAGTCTAGTAAAATAGGTTCTAGCCAAAGGTTTTAAAAATCAGCACAACAAAGCTTCAAAAACATGCTGAAAACCGAAAGAAATAAACACCACAGAGGCGTATAGACAGTCGTAAACTTTTCAGGTCAGTATAGCAAACGTTAAATAAACGAATGGTTAATGATTCATTAACCACGTAAGATTGGAAATTTCATTCATTTCATCTATTATTGTGAAATTCAAAAAATTGATAATTGGTTGAAATCAAACAAACTTTCTTTAAAAGTGACACACACGCAAAAGGAAAAGTTATTTTTTTCAACCTAAACAGTGTTTGGGATCAAACGAATTTTTGAGAAGAATGATCATCAAATCCAATTGCTTTACATCGCACAAGTTAACTCCGACAAGTACCAGAGAAAACGGCCAAGCACCCTTTGTGCCTGTCTCTCGCAGAATCGTCACTTACTGTCAGTGCCACGAGCAGTTTTGGTAAATGAAACATGATGCAAAGCAAAATGATTGTTGGACAAATGTATGATGGCTGCAGTTACGTTTCCTGCATACCAGTGTTGCGATCGGAAATCCCGAGCGGCATATGCGCAAAGCTTCGCACTGTGGCAGCAAGCAACAATAGAGTTCACATGCCATGATCACTCTATTATTGCTTGTTCGCGCCACACATATGTATGGTGTTGTTCTTCACGCACATCCCGTTCGTGGTGAATCACACAATCAACGCAACACCACCGGAGAGGTTGCAACACCAGCAAATAAAATATCCCTGCAAACATTGCTTGGTAAGCGTAGCGTTTTTTAAAAATGGAAAAAGCTTTTGCCAAAAAAATTTTTTCTTGTTCGTATCTTCGCTTTTTAACAAAGTAAAACTGAAACATAGTGAAGTGTTTCATTTTTAAAAAACGCTACGCTTACCAAGCAATGTTTACCAAGCAAAAAAAAACATACGAGCAAATGCAAGCCGAGATGTCCCGTACAGGTTTTCGAGGCTACGCCCAGGGTGGCAGAATTTCCAGGGGCGGCAAAATTATTTTCGAAAGTTTTTTGAATTGCTTTCCTTAAGCATTTTGCAGCACCTAGCGCCGGATTTAGATGGTGGGGGGGCCTGGGGCCCAGGCGTGGTGGGAGGCCCCATGTGGGGATACAGAATATTTAGGTAGGGGATGATCGATGAAGTCACTAATATTTCCACGGATCGTTAATACTTATGACGTAATATTGTGACGTCACATTTGTTAACTCATGTGTAACAAAACTTTATGATGCAACATGATATTGATATTTGACAGTGATCAGCGATTTGTGAAACTCTTGCAAAACCAGTCACCAGAAGCAAGCCATGCAGCTTCTGTTAACTACTTCGCCGTTGTGGTTGTGGCGACGAATAAAACTTGGGGTGCATTTCCGTGACGAGTCTCTCTCTTTTCTGTGTTGTGAAACAACATGGTTTAAAAATAACTTTTCATCACAATGTCAAAGAGAACCTGTGTCATTTTTCAACCAATATTCCTGTATTTTTTCTGGTATATTAGCTGACTAGAGACCACTATCTTTGCCTCCAGTGATAGGCTGATAGCGCCAGCGATCTCATCTATCCTGCTTTTCGATGAAACTTCTTGAGGTTCTTCTGCTACTGCACCGCTGGTTAAACTAAGTCTATTCTTACCGTTAAGTATATCTAAACCTGTAACGACATGTTCTTCGATTATCTGTCCTCCTAAAAGTTCCGCAGAAATTTCACCGCTGGACTTCACTGTCACTGTAAAATAGTGACTTGAACGTTTCTTGACTTAGCTGCAACTTATTCCTCTCTCATTTTTGCCTCTTTTGCTTTTTTACGTCTTTTAGAACCACTTGGATAAGCTCTACATTTGTAAAAGTGGCGATCCCTCTTTCTTCTGTCCACGTTTATTTATTCACAAGCTGAATAGGGCTGCCATATTTTCATCGCAAAAAGGGAGGACAATTGACGAGTGTCACTTACTTGAGTGTATTATTATCTACACCTTAACAAGTTAAATGACACATAGTCCGATAGGTTTTAAATATTGAAATAAGACATCCAGTGTAGAAGATGTTTCAGTCAAAACACACAAAAAAAAATCCTTTTTTACTTGTCCTATTCAGCTAATGAGTATTTGCAGCTTCCTTAAATTTCTTAAAAATGTAGAATCGCTTTTAACAATATTATGAAACTGCTTGCATGAAAGATGCTTCAAATTGCGCACCAGCTTTAATAGACTAGAAACTGGTTCAACCAGAAATATTTCTCTTTCTTTTAGGTTTGTGATTGTTCCACACTAGCGTAAAAAGCCATAACGCTGAAGTAAAACTGCGCAATCTTTATCAGTTCGCTGAAGCGTTTAATGGTATTGCAAGTTCCAAAATATTTTGCCCATCTTTTATGTTTCATCATTTTACAATAAATTGCATTTGATTGATGTTCTTTCTGCTCGAACTCAAACACGTTTTGGTATTGGTCAAGCAGTTTGCTTCTGCTTCATCAATAGAAACGTTTCTCTCAAGCAGACACTATTCACATGGTTCCACATTTTCCCATTCAGATGCTTACAAACGGACGAATCTAGTCAAAGCATTTAAACTCAGCAAATAAAGTGGTCCATTTAGCAAGATGTGTAACACATGAACACAAGACTTGTACAATACAGATACATCTGACATGAATAAATCACAGTCACGATCCTTGCCTTCTCTGAGTTTTCTTTAGTGCTAGTTTAACTTGATATGTATATCTCTGATTGTCTCACTTGAATCCTTGCCTGCGCAGTGGCGAAACACGATACAACCACAACAATTGATGCTTTTGACTTCTCAATATTCTGAACTTGCTCATTATTTAACAACCACAAATGGTTGCAACTGTCATAATATCTTAAACAGAGTTCGCTGAGAGGATTTCAAAAAAACAATTCAGAACGACAGTTGGTTTGTCGATGGACACGAAGTGTGAATGTGAAGCTGGGTACATTTGAAGCATTCTTGGCAAGCTGGGATAAAGTGATAGCCATCTGGTTACGCTGTGAGAAATAGTTTTCGGTGCTCAATATCCACGAAGTCGCAATGATCTTTTCACTTTTTCGTACGAACTGTGCAAATGCAACCACGCGTAATTCACTAAGCTTCAAAATCATCTGGTCCTTTTCTGAAAAATGGATAGTTCTGACGTATTTCTTCATTGTTCAGCATTGGTGATTAGCTATAAGCACTAGAAATAACTACGCTAAGCTATGTATAATACACTGATCACCGTATCACGGTTCATCAGCAATGCTAGTGCACTATATAGGAGTCAGCAGTCCGCACTCTAATGCCAAATCCATTGAGATACTGAAAACAAGATTTACCACTGTTATGTAACGATTACTGTGAAAGCATTACCGCCTTTCCAGCCGAGAATTAACTCAACCAAAACATGGATTAATTGCACAACTTGCAGGCCCTCCCATAAACTAAGCTATGCCACCATCTCGTATCTATTGTTGCAGTTGACTTGGGACAGCTTACTGTATGTAAATACAATATATAATAGCCAATGACTAACTGACGGGGGCATAGGAGCGAATTGCCCACTCCCCTGGCAAGCTAAATGTGAAAACCGGACCCACTCAACACATTTTTTGGTTTCAGTATTCTTTTGGTTTATTAGGTTGTTGTTTTTTTGTATTTTTCGGACTATTTTCCGGCAAATTAAGGTTTTAGTATAGCCATCCACAACCGGATTCACCATCATTTCTCAATTTTTTCTGATTGTTGGCTAGTGGGCTACCTT
>Ga0210059_1017046_pt1 | contig 10408 bp, 6 predicted proteins | sample Ectturendosymbi2_FD_188042 | JGI IMG/M metagenome (GOLD analysis project Ga0210059, IMG submission 188042) | Ecteinascidia turbinata endosymbiont from Florida, USA - Sample 2 (SPAdes) (version 2) | ecosystem: Host-associated > Tunicates > Ascidians > Unclassified | place: Key West, Florida...
AGTAAGTTCGCTTTTACAAAGCCAACGCAAACCCTGCCTTTGAAAGTTGATTTATTAAATGCAACCTCTTTTATGTTGTGTGAAACATAATTCAGTACCTTTTAAAATATTGGGTCAATTATACCAGTGAATTGAAGAATTTTAAGGTGTACTTCTCTCAGAACTCCTTGCATGAACTAGATAATTTAGAATCGGTTCTACTTTCGCTGATAGGGTTTCGAATTTGGTTGAAAGTAGAAACACCGTTTGTCATAAATTTTTGGTTGAGTTTAAAGATTTCACAATGGAATAACCAGTGCTGCGCAGCCGGAGGCCGGAGCTGTGCCTTGTGCCGGAGCTCATATTAAAGATCAGGCGTCGGAGCTCAATTTGACATTTAGGACCGGAGCTGGAGCCATGGCCATGGCCATTTGAGAGGTAGCTCCAGCTCCGGGTCCCTTCCTAGATACTAACGGTTTTGCCATACAGACTTAAGTGTGCTCTTTATAGCACACTACACGCGATTGTTACGAATTACGATACCAGACTGCAATAATGGATCTGCAAGCCATTGATGTTTATTTGGTTTAACAATCGCTGAGGATGTGACAATCGTAGCTGGCAGGCGTGGTGTTACTTGTTGAACACTGGTTCTCAAACACTATTCTAAGTGCCGCATGCAGCTCCCAACATCCCTTGTGCGGCTTTTAGCAATCTTTCTGAAGAGATTCGATTTGAATAAGAATTGATGATGCCTACTTTGTAAGCGAAATATAGTTAGTAAGAGCTTATTCTATGATTCCCTACTTGGAAAGGATTCCTTTCGATAGACAGTGTGTTTAGGTAAAACCTCTAATACTTTGTGTTACAGACTTCGTTGGTGCAATAAAACAAAACGTGTCAATTGACTTGTGGCAAAAAAATTTTAGTGCGGCTCTCTAACAAAATCGTAGGTCTGTATTTGGCTTCCTTCAGCGAAATGGTTGAGAACCACTGTTGTAGAAGTAAGAAAAACGTTTTAACTACCACAACATCTTCCTTTCTAGTCAGAATCATCAAACCGGGTCTGTAGTAGTGTAGCGATCTAAAAAGAACTGAGCTATAATGTATGGGTATATAATAAAATATCCATAACTTTTCTAGCTATGTGATCATTCTGTTAGCACGGAATATGATTAAGAGTCTATTAAGCGTGAAATGCACGGCACACCATTGTAAAGGAGGAATTCTTGTTAGAAACCATTAGGCTTACTAACAAGGTTTACTAGATTACTGGAAAAGTTCACTAGGAAGCATTAGGTTTACAAGCAGGAGCATAACATGATAAACGGTAGCGAACTAGCATTGCTTTGCATAGCAGTACATTACCAAGAGGGTATAGTATAAAAATCAATGTAAACAAATGTGGACTTTTCTTGGACGTTTTCATCTGTAGAAAAAATCTGTTTTCAGCACGGTAATCAGTCTTATTTTCTCTTAAGCTTTGCAGGTTAAATTGTGCTTCACTTTGCGATTCAACACTGCTAATATATGTGCAAAAGATACGAGATCAGAAGTTTTCAGCTGTTTTGAAAAAGTCAAATGTGAATTTCTTACAAGAAGTCGCGCTATTTCATTGAACAACGGGCTTTTAAACACATCTTTCTATTTGTGTTAAGGCAAATATGTGTATGTTTCAAAGAACACATGAGAATCGACTGTTTTTTTTGCGCTCTTTGTATGGTTTGCCCTAGCAGCGCTGTTAGCTGGAATCGCCAAGACTGCAACAGGCAAAGCATGCAACGAGTGCAAAACACTTGGTCAGTTGGGACTGGTCTGAGTTTATATGCTAGGAAACAAATGTATTTTTCCAAACAGCCATTTTCTTGATTCTGGTCGTAAGAAATAACAAAAGGTCTTGAGGCATTGACGGCAAAACCAGCAACTTTCTTTCCAGAAATTGTTTCTATTACCGTTATTTTGAGTTACGCGTCTGCTAGTAACTGTTCTCTGAAACGTCTGAAGCTGTGATTTGGAATATTTTCTCAGTTTAGTGCACTTGATTTAATTCATTTTCCATTCAGCTGGAGGCACACCAAAGCAATTAAACAATGTGTGAAAAGGAACAAAAGCTGGAGCCATGGCCATGGCCATGGCCATGAAAAAGAGAGCTCCGGAGCCGGAGCTGGAGCCACACTAATGAAAACCAAGATCTCCGGAGCTGGAGCCGGGGTCATGTTCATGAAAAGAAGAACTCTGGAGTCGGAGCTGTGGCATTTTTACGACGGCTCCGCAGCTCTGGGAATAACTGCATACTTGCTGTGATTTCTCTGCTGTTCACGCCTTAGGGTCAAAAATCGCACTCGTTTTTCATTTTATTTTCTATTTTAGGAGGAAACTACCAATGCAGGGACAGAGATGGTACCATGTACCCATTGGGAGAGCACACAAGAGTGAAAGACGGCTTCCTCTGCACGTGCACTTACAACCCAGACCGTCGTGCGACGATTCTCAGATGTAACCATCCATCCTACAGAACAAGCTCACTTGGAAACGGACTGGGAAACCGTTACTATGGTGCCTCCCAGAGTGAAAACGCGCGGAGTTATGCGGCAGGTCGGAGATTTTGTTAACAGTACTTCCTTCGTTGTAGTTTACGCATTTTGTTGCCGACTGGTGAATAAGCACGAAAAGCAATATCACCAGCTGAAAAACTTTTAAAACATTGCTGGTACTTCGAGTTGTTGCAAGCAATTTCTTTGCGATATACTGCTTGAAAAGCAAAGCTACATCTCCTCTCACTTCCTCAACATTTATTGCATTTGGAAAATAACCTTGGTAGGTCACAGCACTATCTTGCTGCCTATGCTTCCAGCAGTAATTACAACGTAGCGAATTGTTATTAGGTTGTTTCGATTTCATAATATATATATATATATAACCGCAGCCTCAACTGCGCAGTAGACATTTTTACCCTCAGTTCGCAGAGAAATGCACCCTAGTGGAAACCAGGCGTTGTGCATGGCTGTGGTCAAGAGCTTTTTCGTCTTTGAATAGCACTTTATACATTTGCGTATGCATTCAAACAATTTGGTGATTTAATCCTTTGCTGGCAGTGCTTGTGTTGATAAACTTTCGATCGCTACAGATCACTGTGTATATGAGGGGCAATCTTACGACCTAAACACAAAATGGAACATGGAAGTGAACGGCGTAATGATGGAATGCTCATGCAATTCTTTGGCATATTTAAGGTGTCAAAGCATGCGCACGTCCTCGTCTTTAAACCAGGTAAGCTCTGATCACGTTGTAAATTACAAGGGTTGAACTTGTGATTTTTGGTTTAAGGCATACTTCAAGAAACCAGAATACTGTCATAGCAATACCCAGAAACAAAGATTTACTTTATATGAGTCGCAGCACAACCGCCCCCTTTTTAATGAATTGCAGCTGAAATATCAGACACGGGTTCAAAAAATAAAAAGTTCACACTTGAATTGCAATGCAAGCAGTAACAACAGTCTTCGACTGAGACACAGAGAATACAGTAGAAAATTATTGCTATAGAGAAGAAAAACAATGAAAGAGACTTTTTCTGCTGCAGTTGGACTTGAACTGCAGCCGTTTTTCAAACAAGGTATAATGTATCACGAACCGTTGCCGCTGTTTTTTCGCGAGTTAATGGAAGTAAGTCCACATTTATTTGCCCCACTGTTCATCCATACTGTTATAAGCGTAATCATTTTATCTGAAATCCAGGCGCAGACGACATTGCTCAATTTCAGACAAAGGTTTTTTGCTTCTCAGCGTTATTTTTATTGGATGGCGCGCAAGCCACCCCCCAGTATGCTTTTGTATAATACGCAAGTAATATGCTTTTATATAACATAGAAGTAATATACTTTTGTATAATACAAAAGCAATACGTTTTTGCGTAATGTGCAAATAATATGCCTTTAGATAATATAGAAGTAATAGGCTTTTATATAACATGCAAGTAATATGCTTTTGTATAATATGCAAGTAATATGCTTTTGTATAGTATAATATACAAGTAACATGCTTTCATATAATATGCAAGTAATGCGCTTTTATACTGTATAACAAGCAAGTAATATGCTTTTGCATAATATGCAAGTAATATGCTTTTGCATAATATGCAAGTAATATGCTTTTGTACACTATAATATACAAGTAACATGCTTTCATATAATATGCAAGTAATGCGCTTTTATACTGTATAACAAGCAAGTAATATGTTTTTGCATCATATACAAGTAATATACTTTTGTATAATATAAAAACAATACGTTTTGCGTAATATGCAAATAATATGCCTTTAGATAATATGCAAGTAATATATTTTTATATAACATGCAAGTAATATGCTTTTGCATAACATGCAAGTGATATTTATTTTATGTATTGTGCAAGTAATATGCTTTTACATAATATGAAAGTATTATCTTTTGATATAATACGCAAGTAATGTGCTTTTATATAACATGCAAGTAATATGTATTACGTCATATGCGTTTATAATATGCTTTCATATAAAATCCAAGGAATATGTTTTTATGTGATATTCAAGTAATATGCTTTCATACAATATGCACGTAAAATGCTTTTATATATTATACCAATAGTATGATGTTATATAATGTGCAAGTAATATGCTTTTATATGAAAGTAACATGCTTTTGTGTATTGTGCAAGTAATATGCTTTCATGTAGTAAGCTAGCAGAGTCGGAGGAAGGGCCCCACGTGCCCCCACCGGGGTCCCTGCCAAAAAGAGCCCCGAAGCTCTTTGAGGACATTTGTTATGTCATAGAGATACACCAGGACTGCACTCACCAAGAACTGATTTCACACATTTCCCCTTTCAATATTCATATTTATCTAATACATCGAATAAATTAATCTTCTCGCGAATCATAACTTCCTGTAATCTGAACCAACCATTGCAAATGCATTGTGGATCGCTTCATCGTCAGCAGTTGCCTTGGTAAGCTTGCAGTTGTGTAGGTAACGTTGCTGAATCCACGTTGGTTGTAGGTATTTTTAGTATAGTCTAGTGAGAAACTATTAGGGGAAATTATGTTGTAGAGCTGTGTTGCATCCTCTTAACATACAAGAATAGAATAGCCGGTTTCCAACGTATACAATCAGGCAAAATCGTATTCGTATCCAGCGCATGTAATATCCGGTGTATCGTGCATCAGAGTTGTCCAATGAAAACTCAACACTTTACATCCATGAGAAATCCAGTTATTTAATCAATAACACTGTATCTTTCGTGATAGTGTATTTATTTTAGACAATGAGCAATCGTTTTACAGCAGTGTTTAGAAGCCCTTGTCACAAGATGGCGCTGATTTTATTTACATTGCGAAAATTAACACTGTGCTTTGGGTGACTGGGTCTACAATACATAAATTACCCTGATTTTCAACGATATTTCATAGAGAAGTATGACTTTTTACTTTCATTCCAGTTATCAATGTAGAAAAAGATTTTATTGTTTGCGTGGTACTGTTTTCACCGTGCTTGTCTATGACGTTTTGGACGTTTCATTGCTATTATGCTAATACTAGGAAAATTGAACGTTAAATCAGGGTCTCCAAACAATGGCCCGCTGGCCAAATTCGGCCCGGGAACCCATTCCATCCAGCCCGTGAAGCCATTTCATCTGGCTGCAAAGACATGTCAAATTAAAAAATAAATAAAATAATCCATTTACAAAACATTGCCAATAATTAAAAAATAATACATTTACAAAACATTTGTTGATTGCTAGAATGTGACATATCACTCTAAGAATGGTGTAGTACCTTATATGGCCCTCTGACATAAACGTTTGGAGACCCTGCGTGAAATAATAAAGTTGTCCTTAAATGATAAAGTTAAACAATCCTTTTAAAAAATAACGTTAAAAGTCACTTTTCGCACTTGTGCAATGAAACTTTATTTGAATGATCATATCACCTAAGTATACGTCTTGGTAGTTTCTATATGTTTTGGATGTTTGATTTGAAACAAATACTTCTAAAATTTGATTGAACTGTACTGCCGTAAATGTTAAACTTTTTGGTCTCGTTTCTGCTTTTCAAAAGCGCTTCTTTCATTTGTGCTTACAGCACCTTTTGCTATTATTTCTGTTTACCGCTAACTCATACCCAACCCATTCGTCTTTTTTCTTTGAAAATGGCCTGTCGTATGATAGATTCAAACAGTGTGATGTTTTCCTAATGAATTTACACCAGAAAAAGAAAAATTTTTATTGAAGAAGGAATGCTCGGTTACAAACACGCAATATGTTCGTCAGATCTTCCGATTTATTACTTCAGGTCATTTTTTTAAGGAAAATGTTAGGTACCCGGTATGGACCTGTAGGAACCCGATTTCTCTGATTCTAGGGACCCGATTTTCTCTGAATCTAGGGACCCGATTTTCAATTCTAGGGACCCGAATCGGGTCCCTACAATACCTTAAAAAACCCAGACTTTAGACATTAGACAGCCATCCTTATGTCATCCGTATATATATACATTGAAACATGTTTTTATAAACATTTTAAAAAATAAATCGACGTTTCCGTTTCTATAAATATCATGTGTTAAATGCAGTGTATATTGCATATTGGGGCCCTAAAAGTCCAGACTGGGGAGCCCAAACCTCCTAGCACCGGCCCTGAACACAAGTCATATGTTTTTTGCTTTTTTCTGTCTTACACCTGAACTACTTGTTAAAAGAAAATTGAGGAATCAATTTGTCACAACAAAGGTTAATCTTCGGAATATTGTAAGCAAATTCACTTTCAATGCCCTTAAAATTTTGCGAACGATTTTTTAAACTGGGTATATTATTGTATTGCAGCAAAACCTTTATCGAAACGAGTTGAAAAAGTTTGCGTTTACGATTTCGTTTCAGCAGCATTACCTGCTTGCAATGAACAAGAAAGGTTCTACTTACGAATCTTTTCGAAGCAATTATGTGCTATGAGTGTTTGAACTGAACAGAACTAGCTATTTATTGTTTAGTGGTTGTTTTTATCCTTTTTATCCCTAAGGAACGAAACATCAACCCAGCAGTAGCAAGACCTATACAAACCTATTGCATTCGTCAAAGCATTGGTGTTGAATTTGTCTCGAGCAAGCTTACCTCAGCTGGTGTAGCTCGACAGCTTTTCAAGGCATTCTATGATAAAGTTCTTCCTGCTGTTTGTTTATTAATTAAATAAATTCGCAGTATGATATCCAGCGCAAGCAAATTTACACAAGTCTCGTTATAGTTTTTGCATATTTAGTTGTTTTACATCTTGTGCACATAATGAGTGGAAAAATAATACTTCAACCTTCTGAACTCGTTCTGCAGAAAACATGATCAAGCGTGGTCTCTGCTGGCCAGAGTAATCCTGCTTCGCATACTTTTGATAAAAAATTGTCTTAACTTCTTGTTTATTCGATCACAAAAATTTCAATCTTTGGACTTCATCTCGGGTTTGTCCGCGGCCTCGTGATCAACACATTGCACAGCCCGTTCAAGCAGTATTCGTTTCTACACGCTTCCTTAAGACTGTTCTTACAGTTAAGCGGTTTTTCAGTCTGAGTCCCACAGCTGGTTGTTTCCAGGGCCGGATTAAGGGGGGGCAACGTCGGGGGGCCCCCCGTGATGAAAGTTATTTGTTTCAAATAAAATACTCGTGTGAAAACTGTTCGTGATTAAAATGCGCTAGGCCTACAAGAATGCAACTCTACCATTGGATTCCTATGTTGCGTTTAGTATCAGGGCCCCCAACAGCAACTGATTTCTGTATAAGAGTGACTGTCTGCTATTTTTAGTAATCGCCGCTGAATAGCATATTAATATTTTCGGTTTTGTTAAATGCAAATTTATTTGATTTCGCTGGTAACTTTTCCTTATAATCGTTCGTTTGGCACGGGTTTATCTACTTGTGCATCACGCCTACTGCGTAAATGTCACGAAAACATTACTATTTGCATGCTAAAGCTAGTGGTTGCTGACTGCTGTTTAGTATCAATCAATGTTGCCACTGGGGTCAGTCTCGTTAACATCAGATTGTTCCTTTTTTCAACATCACATAACGTCAAATCTTTGCGCTACAGTTTCATATAAGCTAAATGCTTTTTGACAAACCTAACAATGCGCGATTACCCTCGTTAAATCCGAAACAGAGCGAAATATCGCCATCAAATGGAGAAGTCGTTTATAATTTACGTAAAATGTTAGTCTCAACGCAGCGAAGAGAGCTTCTTTAGTTTCAAACGATAACCAAACACGCATTAGGGTGTGAGATTGATGAAAGGAACGTAAAAATAATGAATCTAACTTGTTTTCGTCCTAAAATGAGAGGAAATGTGGAAAACAAAAACAACAACCCAGTCGACATCAGATTTGTCGCTAAAATATCAGACATCAGACATTTATCTGAGAACATCACATCTGATGTCATGTTAATATATCAGAAGTGGCAACACTGCTATCAATGATCCCGAACTTCTGGTGTAGTCTCGAGGCAGCCGCAGCTGAACTGCACCTTTGTTTCGTCATAAAGGGTAACGAATGGCGGAAACTCACTTTTTTTCCGATGGTTACTATCCTTGTGTTACATCATAAACATGTGAAGCTATTCAAGCCATTTACGCCACATGTTATTGCGTGGTTCGTCAGAAAAGGTTTTAATCAGTCGATTCGTCGAACGAAAGAGCAGGAAACGAGATTCCTGTGTTTAGCTTGAGCGATGCCGAAATCTGTAATGCCATCAGGAGCTATGAAAAGCGCAAGGATCTGGCAGTGTTAGCTAAAACGCCACGATTGAATCCCTTTTTCCAGCAAAACTTTCAAGCAGCAACGTTAAAGCAGTGGCGTTAACCAGAGCACCTGAAAATGAAGGTGAAAATCAAGACATTATAGCTTGGAAACAACTTTCACCCTCAGCCTGGCTGGCCACATTATCATGTTCCTTTTCCGGTGTTTTTGTTTGTAATCTCTGTTAGATATTTTTCGGGTATCAATGTCAGTAAGTTTAAAACATAGCAGAATCGCAGGAATGGTGCAGATAGACCAGGTGATCGCAAGGTCTTTCGCTGTGCCATTGCTAAGAAAATGGTCATTTCTCAAATGTTTTGAATCTTTGGAATGCTGTTTTTCTTTGGCCGTTTAATTGTCATATAGCTGGGAAACAATACAATACAAATGCTCTGGTTTCTGCTTATCATTCGGGTGAATGTTATTTCTTGCCGAGTCACTCTCTAGCCAGTGAAATATTTTTTCTTAGTAAAAATATACTCCAGTATTTGCTCCTCGCAGCTAACTGCATGTGCATTTGAGTAAGCACATTCTCGACTATCGGAAAAAACAAACGGCAACCTTGCGAATCAGCGAAAACATAGCTTTTACAAGGGGCCCTCCAGTAAAAATTGCCCCGGGCCCCCCTTCCAATTAATCCGGCTCTGGTTGTTTCCTTCATTTATTTATGAAACCGTGGGAACTTTCAGCGGTCTTGTATTGTGCAAGGCAAGGGCATTCTATAGCCAAAAAGACACTTGACAAACTTTTGGATTTCTTTGATAAAAGAGTTCTTTGTCTTTATTGATAAAACAGGAATCAGGTCGTAGTTTACAATATTTTTCATTGTGTAATAGCTCATAGCTCTTTTGGATTTCAGTACATGATTAAGTTTTCGCGAATGTTTCACCACCTTCACTTACGTTTCCCTCAGAATCATTTTGGAACAATCCGACACACTGGCCGGACTTCCAGCACTGGCGATGACGCCGAGAACAAGTGTCGAAGCAATGTCTTTGTTGCAAACGAAAAGTTCGCTGTCCGTCAGCCTGGGGGCTACTACTCCATATGTCAGTGCACCGGGCGCAGAGCTTCGTGCGTAGGTAGGTTAGCAATTGCCTGTTCAACTTCGACTTGCACTTCCACACGTGCATTTCTCACCTTCGTTGTGATGGTCATTGGTCACCAGGTCACACAGGCGGATCCAGGATTTTTTTAGGGGGGGGTGTCAAGACAAGTTCATCCGGATGTGTACTGACTGCATAGCAGTGAAGACCCAACTGCTCAGGTAACTTTTTTCAACAAACACGGTTGATAACCATACACATTTTGGCTAAATTACATTCCCACCATTACCCAGGCTTACTGGGACGTTTCCGGAGCAGAAGCGGCCTTCAAAAAATTTATAAATTATTCTCAAACGTCTCTAACGTTAAAGAGTAACTTGTTGAATGTTGGAAAAGTTTTAATATTAGCAAAACAAACACAGGTCCAGGCTAAAAAAGCGCGTGTGGCAAGATCAAGAGTGACACAAAAACTACACGAAGAAACTTGAAATGCAGCCAGTAACCTTTGTTGTCAGTCTGTGCAAGCTCTATGCGGTAGGCCTAATATTGTGTTCGAAAATTGCAGATGTTCATG
>Ga0210059_1017047_pt1 | contig 10408 bp, 6 predicted proteins | sample Ectturendosymbi2_FD_188042 | JGI IMG/M metagenome (GOLD analysis project Ga0210059, IMG submission 188042) | Ecteinascidia turbinata endosymbiont from Florida, USA - Sample 2 (SPAdes) (version 2) | ecosystem: Host-associated > Tunicates > Ascidians > Unclassified | place: Key West, Florida...
CTCCTGCTTGTACAAATGAGGTATGGCCTCCTCTGCGGCCTGTGATGGTGGCGCAGAAGAACAAACCGTCGACCATGCTGTCCTTCACTGTCCAATCCATCGACCTCCCCATGGACTGCATGGCCTGATGGTTCTGGACAATGAGACAACCGAATGGCTGCTCAACACCTGCCCCGAGATCTAGTGCGGCCAATCAGTGGTTCAAACAACTCGCGCAGGAAAGAAGAAGCCAGTAATAATGAACAAAGTGGCCAAGTAATGTGGGTCATTTTTTGTTTATAAAGAAGATTGTTACAAAAGCAAAATTACCCATATTTGAAAGTACCAAAACATTACCAATAGTCCTGTTCAAAGATAGATCTTCTGCCCCCGCCCCCCCCGTAAAAAAGCAGAGAGACCACGCCCGCCATACACCAATATTCCGGGATGCCCTGACAGCGAGGACAGACTATCGCAGTGAACTGGGCAGAGATACAGAGATCCATGTCTTTCCGTGTAGTTTTTATCCTTTTCTGCTCTAACTATTAGTTTATGTTTTGCAGCCGTTGGTATCTGATGAATGAACGCATACCAGGGTCACCTTGGCTTCACTGCAATTTAAATTCCTTGTCTTGACAAATCTGGTAATTTCAGTATTGTCCTGCGGTAAGCAATTTTTATAACAATAGCTGTGAGCACTGCAGTGTGAGTGAAAGGTTGATTTGGGAAACAGTCCACCCTTAAAATGAAATTGTTTTGGTATAAAGCGAATGGTTACATGGAAGGGGGAAGTAAATGTGTAGCAGTCAATCGTTTTTTGAATTGTTAGCTTTTGTTTGAAGTTATACTTGGTAATCAGTTAATACGTACAGAACATTGTTCGTAATGAGCGGGTTAACCTTGCTTTACAACCAAATGTGTTGGATATTTGTATTTTGCATCCATAAACGCTAGACGAAAACGACTTGTTAGGAAACGATGTATATTTCATCACACATTGTATAAAAAATACGGCAAAATAATGTGTGACACAAGAAAGTTTGTCGCTCGCAAAGTGAGCCACCGAAGACCCCTACGACAGACTTTTTGTGTTTTTTTAAAGAATTTCATGAGAGCCTCACAATTAGAAAAGAAATAGAGCTTTGCAAGGTTAAGCTGCAAAGCGGTGTTAACAAAAATGCAAATACCAGTAAAATCAATACAACCAGTTATCCGTTGTAAAAACTTGATTTACAGCAATTATTTCGCCAGTCGAGAATTGTAAACTTGTGGCCTACAAGCGATCAGTGGGCCTCATTGGGAGAAGCACTATATTAGTTGTGTGAATGCGAGATCCATAAATTGCTTCAAAACAATTGCAGCAAGTAATTTGTTTTCGAGAATATAGCACACAACCAGCTTTGACAAACCGCATCCCACCAACTGCTGAGAATTTGCATAAAACGCTGAAACACGCGGTACCTCTATCTCCTCTTGATCCTTTAGACCCTGGCATTCCTGGATGGCCCATTTGTCCAGGTTGTCCTGCGTATCCAGGTGGACCTGCAAATCGCAATATATCGTAAAAATAAAGGTCACATAAAAATCATCAACACTGCCCCAGTATTTTGCACGCGAAAAAACACCTATTCCACCAACTTTGCAAGTAGAAAAAAAATGTTTTATTATTCTCGCTCAGTACTCCCTTTGAGGTGCCACGAGTGGACTGTGAACGCCCATCTTCGCTAACCCTGCGTCGTAGGCCACGCGGATGCTTTCGCAGTAGATGCTGTGGCTGACCAATGACAGCATCGGACGTGAAGCTTTCTCTTGTACCCACTACCCACCCATCAACGCCGAACAGGAGGCTGGACCCAATTAGCTTTTTCATTTGCACAAAACTCTATTCTTGCCAGATACTTTGCATGTAGCTATTTCAAAGCCATAATTCTGTAAGAAGAGCAAATGTACAAATATTAAGTTTCCACCGACAGCTTATCCACAGTGATGGAAAGCACGTGGGGTCAGTTTCTCGTGCAGAGCTTAGCTTAACACAAGCGAAGACCGATGCTTTCCTTGCTAGCAGCTGTTCATCGGATTATGACATTCCTGTTCAACACTGAAATTCACACTGGTTGATAAATGGTAAACGCAATTTTCTGTATATCGAGGTGCGGACGCCAAGTGGTGCAAATACTTTCTGTGGGCCCGAAACGACTTTTTTCACACAATTTTCAGTGTGATAAAAACCGCATAGAATTTTTATTGCAGGATATCTGAAGGTTTTGGCCCACGGACATTTATAAACCTTTTTCTTCTCGGAACCCGAACTTATGTCGCATCAATATTTCTGCTCAACAAGCGCGCAATGGTCGTTACAAAACGTAAAACAAATGACACTGAATAATTATGCATTAGGTAAACAGTTTGCGTAATAAACGAATAAACAAAATGGAAAATTCGTGCACGACCTTAGAAAAGCGCGAACATTACCGACTAGCAATAAGTCATATGACTAATTATATTAGGCCATAGAAGCAAAATGGAGAATAATTAACAGCTTTTGCTGCGAATTTTAAGATTGCGCAACAACTAAGATTTGCGATTGCAAAGGCTTGCGAAATCATTGCAATTACGAATCGCTGCGGGAATTACTTGTGACAGCGTAGATACCGTGCAACGTATTTGTTCGACCGTTTTGTTTCTTGTCATATCTTCACGGTGTCCCTGTGCAGTCATCACGAACCCCATTGGTCCACAGACGCCAGTTTGTGAAACCCTGATTTTTATATCCGCTCAGAGCATCGTCCGGATCCGTGAAAACCGGTCGAAGACGAGGAGTAATCAGTGCCGGACGGTAAGAGGCTTATTACAACATCCTCTTTCAAGAAAGAGGCAGAAAATTTTTTTTGCGTAGGTAGATTTTCCCCACTGCCATTAACTATTGCTTCGCGTGAGATAGGCAAGTGAGGTGGCTTAGTTCAACTGAGTGGTCATTCCATCTCGACATTACAATGCAAGCGCAGGCCACAATGAAATAAACTGGCATTTTTTAAAGGCATAGTTCCCGCATCGCAACAGTCGTCAATAAGCTGGCTCATTTTCTTGTTTAGTTTTGATACAGCTTGTTTCATAGTAGGCAGTTGATTTTAAGTTACATTCTACGTAAGGAAAAGTCAAAAAGCAAACGCGTTTATTCTACTAATTTCTGTACTGTACATTGCGAAAGAGAAGTACCAAATATTGGCGCAGGGTTAGCGATAAGCATCATCTCAGGTTGTGGCTTGCGTGTGCGCATGGTTGCTCATGCTCGCCCTTGGCTTACTGACAGTTATGGAAAAACAGGAACAGTTGGAATCTCTTTCAACACTTCAATACTGATTCTAACAATGTTTCGTAAAACTTAAGCATCAGCTTTGCGTATGACCGTAACAACAGTCTGAAAACGTACTTGTTATATTGTTGTTCTGCATGGAGTAAGTTACAGTAAAAAGAGGTCAATCACTTGGCGTGATAAGACAAAACTAAAAGCAAATTTCTTTCAAGTAATTCCTGTAAAAAACGACGTGACGCAAGCCAATAAAAGCGAGAAACGTCTGAGATTCGGGAGTTTAACATTCATTGCTTGTAAGTCATTGAATTGATTAATGTATTGACCGTTTCCCTTTTGATCAACTTGCATGACCTGCACCACAACTGTTTTCTTTGTGAAATGCGGTTTCACGGTTTGGAATCCTAATTTTTTTTAAAAAGCGGGAAGTGCCATCCAACGAGCTTGTCATAAAAAACGTCTGCCACCGAGATATTGAGTCAGGTCGCACATTTAAGGGTAGGTCTTTGACCCAACGTTCTGAACAGTATCCACGTGGAAAAGAATGATGCAACAAAAGCTTTACATGAATTGATTGGTACAGCTCCGCACTTTGTTTGTAGGCAAGCACGCTATATGCGTACGGTACAACTACCATCATACTTCGGTACAAAAAAGTGAAACATGAGCGAGAAAGTTTTCAGTAGAAACGCACAAATTGTATGATGTATTCGTGAAGGTCAATTTTCAAGCTCAGCAAGTGCGTGCTTTTGTTAAAGCAACGTTAGCATAAAAAAGGTCAGAGAACGCATTACAAGACGTTTGGTAAAATTTGAGGCACAAATTCGTTTAAGTTAATTTAATTTTGCGCTTTTGTGACACAGATTAACGCGTTTCCTATTTCCAAAATTATCGGATTTACTTAAGCAAACAAGTTTCAGAAGAGAAAATAAACAGCTGTGCAGAAAACTACCCATATTAACCCATAAATCGAATTTTACAAGAACGAACACGCTGCTGCTGTGTGCTGTTGGCCCGAACAATTATCTTCATTTTGACATAAGTCGATAGCAGTAACAATGGCCAAGAGCAATTATTAGGTCATTGGCTTAATCGCAGCAAGTCACCTACAATCAGCACTTACCCGGAGGGCCAGCGTAACCGCGCTTGCCCGGCGGGCCCGGAGGACCGCGTCGATATCGCACTTTTGGTTGCGAAAATCTGCTCGAAGAACTTTCAGACATTTGTTCACGAATCCTCGTTTGGAAATCTGCAATGGAAAATTCGCAAGTGTAAAGAAAAATGATACGTACAGGCACAATGCGTCACTCCACGTTGGCAACGATTTAAAGTGAAACACCTTTATTACTGTCCTTGGTGGCTGTTGTCAACCAAGAAATCCGGGCAAAAACAACAAATCATACATATGTCTTGATTTAACAACATTTGAATTATGGTTTTAATACGAAGTGCCAAGCTTCTGGTGCAACTGATTTAAAGGTACTTCAAAGAATTCGTCGTATCTGGTGAAAAGGCCGCAGTGATCGTTGTTTGGACTACATATTTTCACACCTTGGTGGCCGACGGCAAACTGGATTAACAGTGCGGACTGACAACGCGGAAAGGAATTTTGCGCGTCGGATTCTTTGTAGCTGAAAAAGTCACAAACTGACCGACAGCCATTCACCGAGAGCAACACTAATGTTGTCAGAGGCACACTTCTGTGATCCCTTTGCAATCTTGACGCCTGCGAGCGCGATCTATCGGCGCAAGAAAAATACTCAGAACGCCCGGGTCCTCGCTGAAACGTGCCTGCATCGCCTTGAAAAGCACGCATTGCTGTCGACGCAGAAATCAAGGCGAAACGACAAAACCTGCCATAACCGACCCCGTGGACAAGCAAACGAATACGATGAGTTATCTACGCGCGTTTTGAAGGAACACCTGAAGATTGTGATCTGCTGCATTTGAGGTAGCAAGAGAATACCTCAACCAAAAGAAGCTCCGGGAACGCGGGAATTGAACAGTACAGGTTAATGAAATTTTCCCAAAGTCTTTTCTCATAAATTAGGAATCTTATATTCAGCAAGCTGGTACGTTCACAACTCTGTAATTTTTCGCAAGTTTCCTACCGTACAAACGTCTATCTGTCATCAGGCCTGTGGGAAGGAACTGAAACCATATCTCAGTCCATCGCTTACGTCAGCATGCAGCATAAAACAGTGCTTGTAAGTTAACGTCGCCTATGACGAGCAAGTTTTAAAACGTTTGACAAATATTGACAATATTTTGAAATCGATACTAGTTACTTCCATTCATTACCAAAACATATTTGCACGAAGCAAAAAAAAGTTCTTTAAAAGTTTGGATCGTATGCATAATCTCCTGGCGAAAAAAAGCAAACAGGAACTTAACACAGAAGAAAACCATTCCAAAAATAACACTTTGAAAGCGAAATTGGCTATTTTCCAATTAAACTTAATTCATCGAATTACTGTAGGATCTGTGTTGAAATCAAACCACCACACTTTGAAAACAAAACGTAGTTTAGAGAAGTGTCAACAAAAGGTATTTACAAGCGTTAACATAGAAGATGGCGGAAAAAGTTTTGCGCTCCGTCCACAAGTAAAGACCTTCAAAATTAAACCGCTGTCCTATCTTCTTTTCCTGAACGAAACCAGAATAAAAGCTGGCTGCTGATCCTCAGTGTGTTTGTTCGCCGCCTGTGCTGACGGCAAGTAAATCAGATAACGTATTTAACTATTTTTCTGTGCATTTCAATACCGGCGGTCATTGCAAACAACGATCTGTTTGCTTAGGAATGGAAAGCATTCAAACTGGACAGCAGATCACGGAGACGGGTCAATAATACCACGGCGCCGCTTTGGCCTGAGATAGATTGCTGGACAAGTCGCAAATGACGAGCTTACTATTTAGTTTCTCTGAGGCGCTTTGCAGCTTTGATCGTACGTTGCCGAAGTCGAGGCAAATGAACTAAATCTCCGTCTTGGCGCAAATGTTCGAAAAAATTTAAAGTAATCCAAAGTTATGATGTTGTCATTGATAGTACCGTGAAGTTGTAAGAATGTTTCCAGCGATACAACTTCACATTAATGACAGTTACATGCAGCTCTAGCCTCATGGATGTTTAGCACTTAACAAACTCCTAAAAAACGTCTTCGCAAGCACAACACGTTCGATCACTAGGAAAACCAAAAAACTGCCAAGATAGGCTCTGATTCGAAGCACGACCGGTGCTTCATAGTTGCAAAAACGGCAACTTATACGGCACGCATTTCGACGCTAGCAATGAGTCCACAACAAAAACTAATTTTATATCAAAAGTTTGTTTTTATATTTTAAAATAGAAGTTGCATATTTCCATTGTGGCTCGCGCTGAGATTCAGTGTTTTGTTTCACGGCCCTGTCGACGCACAGCATTCTGTTTGATCCCAGCCAGCGTTCGCGGCGTCGGCAAAGATCGAAGGCTGGCGCGAATATTCGCGTCAAGCGTCGCACACGATGTGTGATGAACAGGTTGTCAATTGCAAGTCACTGGTCAGGTGCGCGGTCACGCACTATTTGCGCAGTCGTCTGAGCATCAGGAAAAATGCTTTGAAAAGTGCAAATGCGAGCTGCAAGAAACAATTCAAGTTGCATTCATCATCGTATCTGCCACGATGTGAACTTTCGAAATAATCGACCACCTGCTGGGACACATTTTCGTCTGTATTTTGATATAGATCGATTGGGGTGTGAAGATCAAATTATCATAGGACCGCGAAGGCATAATCCCAAGTCTTAGTGAACGGCGGCCGCAGACAACAAAAAGATGAATTGGCAAACGCTAATGCACACAAAAGCTCGTCGGCAATTCATTCCACATGCTTTGCTTTCGAAAACGCCCAAGCATGGGATCCAGACATCTATTCAATTACTTCAATTGAATATATCTCGTATGTTGGAAATTTGGCCTTCGTGGCTTGAAACGAAACATTGCTGAGAAGATTGTTTTCTTCTTCCATGCCTCATCCAAGCCCCGGATGAGTGGTCAGTTTGTAGCAGGACTGTGTTTCAGCTTAAGATGAATTTTGTACAAAGGCTCATGAAATATTGAATTAACCAGACCAGCATTGCTCACCGTCTATCATTGCCTGGCAAACTCTTCTCGCAACAGCCTCCATTTCATCCATATTTGAAGCCGTACTTTCTCCTCTTGGGCCGGGAGGTCCAGGGAAGCCCTGCATATCGAGTATAAAAAAAATGATAATAAATCCAGGTTGTGACGATTTTTGTCCAAACTAAAATCTCAAAGGACGTGGACACCAAACCATTGGCTTCTGTTTTGGCCACATAGATTTTTTAGTCAATCAAGTTGTTTGTTGGTACAACAATATTTCATGGCGCTGAGAAAAATGAAACCTGTTGTTTAACATTTTGCGCAGCTTTTGAATGTTCGGTTCGATTGCACGACATCAAAAAACTTGCAAACACAGTGACGGTATGGCAAGGCGTATATCAGACCGATGCGACAACGCATTTCTCAGAAAGAACGTTAAAGATTCTTTGAAGGTTGCGGCAGATATTGCTTCTGATGTAAAAACATTTTGTAACAGGCAAGTAGAGAGAAAATTTTTACTTTCAAATTCAATTTTAAATTTGTGAAAACGCCTGTTTAAATTGCAGGATTTTTCACGTAGCATGTGTTTTTCCTCCGATGACGTTTACACAAATACTAGGCTTTCAGCATCTTACTTTGAATGAAAATTAGCTATCCTTTAGACACTGGCGAACAATTTCTAAAATCCATAATTGTTGAGTGTAGAGCGGGTTCTATAAGTGGCCTAGGTTTCGAGCAATTAAGTGAAAATTTGCTCCAAAAATTATTGGTCACGATCTGAGTTAAGTATCTATACCGGGTTTAAAAAAGAAATAAGAATGATTTTTGAGCATACTTCAGTCGGCATTCAATATGCTCAATAATAAATATAAAGTTTTTGGCTTGTCATTCAAAGGTAAGAAAGTGAACACGACTAGTTTAATTAACAACTGCAATCATTGAAAACAGGTCGTGGCCTTCGCACGTTTTCAAGAAATATTTGAAACTTTAAGTATGCGGTGGAAAATTTAACACACCAACTAATTAAGATGCTTCTCGCCGCCTCCCGGCCTTACTGTGTCTGTATTGAGAAGTTCACTAGCGTTAGGCCAAAAATAAAACTGTTGTTGTTGTTCCACAGGCATCGAGGGCTTAATCCAAAACTATTTATTTTAAACACTGAAACTGTATTTTATATCAAAATGTCTCAAAAACGGAAAAACAGGGCGGTTTTTGCTGGCCATTGCATAAGACACTACACTCCACTTGCGAAACGGTCAGGTTGTGTATGAAACAGCATTGCAGAGCACTAACTTTACGCAACTACCGGTTTTCATTTCAACAAAAACTAGTTTCTGATTCCGGCGCGAAGAACAAGCTCAACGATGCGCATGACAGTTTTTAAAATCCTTGCTATACGGCTTGCTGCAATGTTTTTTACAACAGGCGTTTCTAATCCGGCCCTGAGTAGAGGAGTATAGTGGTACTTGCTGAGTGTAATAACGACATGGTCTAGTTTGCTATATACATGAGTGATATAGTTTGTTGTCGATGCGAAAGTATCAAGTCGCTGCTATAAGATCGGACACCTGATGAATCTCGCGTTCGCACAGGCAGCGCCTACAGGTTGCTTTGACGCAATTGCCAAAAAACATTATTTCTTGTTATCTAAAGATTGTTTATTGTTTCATATGACTCAGCTAATAAGCAGAAACAATTCAAAGAGCCATAGCGCAATAAGGAAACCAAATGGCGGTGAACTTTAAAATAAATTAAAACACAATGGCATAATAACTGATCAATTTAAGCAGAGTGTCGCTGTGTCATATAGGATTGGTGAAGGACCACGGAGGTCATCTAGTCAACCAACCCCACTTGCAGGGCCTTTACAGAAAGTTGTGCGTAACGCGCTTGCAAAGCTTTTGTGCCACAAAACGCCCCTGAAATGTTGGTGGTCCTCCAAATACGCGTACCCTTGCTAACCTTGACGTTTTCAATGCCTAAATTTTAATACCATCAGTGTGCTTCATGGTCTGTGGCTCTATAAATAATCGCGCTACAAAAAGTGCGATAAAAATTGTGCTGGTCGCGTGGAGACAGCATTGCGGCGAAACAACATTATAAAAAATCTCCTCTATAAATTGTGAAAAGGGTTGTTCATTTTGGCCAGCGGTCGGTTTCCACAAACTTGTTCTCGTTACAACAAGATGAAGAGTCTCTTTTTTATTAAATACCAATGATGCAGAAAAAACAATAAGCCCTATTGCAGCAATACGTATCAAATTCATTGCACTTACACGCGGTCCAACTTGCCCTTGTGGGCCCCTGATTCCTCTCTCTCCTTTAGGGCCCTGGAATCGCAGTAAGACAAAAGTCAAAAGACATTAAGTAACTTTTGTGCAATGTATTCTATAGCATGTTACCAAAATTACAATGACCAAAACGCCTCGCGTAAAGTATATCTGAATGGTAACAAGGATTAGATAACTTCAAAACCATCACCAGTACAGGAGATCCGGAGTGATGCGGACCTTTAAAAACTGGTGTTTCAAAACGTGCGCAATTAACAGAAAACTTTGCTCGTTCGGAGACACATTCAACAAAGTTAACAGTAACAGGGTGCAAGTCCTGGAACTGCTGGTGCTCAACGACAAGTCCATGCGTGGAAAAAAAAGCAAACGCGCAACACTTTTTAGGTCAAGTTTTCGTAATTTCGCGCCGATCCACCACCATTGCATCGCGTGTTGTGACGTGCGGGCTGCGAGAAGGGTGATCGTGAATTCGATCTCAAGCAAGAGCGGTGAAGATCGAGGAGCAATCGAAGGCGCGTGCAAACACGACATGTTTGCTAGTGCGACTTTGACAAACCAGCCCTGCACAAACGTCAAGTGAAGTAAGCTAGTCGTGAAACGGGCGATCACTCATCCGTGTCGGTTGGACACAGCAAGTCACTCACAAGGCGACCGCTCGGTCCTGGATAACCTCTTCGTCCCATCGGACCTTCTATACCCTGAAGAAGATCGCCTCGTGTGAGAGGCCGT
>Ga0210059_1017048_pt1 | contig 10408 bp, 5 predicted proteins | sample Ectturendosymbi2_FD_188042 | JGI IMG/M metagenome (GOLD analysis project Ga0210059, IMG submission 188042) | Ecteinascidia turbinata endosymbiont from Florida, USA - Sample 2 (SPAdes) (version 2) | ecosystem: Host-associated > Tunicates > Ascidians > Unclassified | place: Key West, Florida...
AATGCACCTGATCTCGACTTACAGTACAATGTTGGTGAAAAACTAAGAAAATAAACATCAATATCCTGATCGCTAAGGGGGGTGCTTGAGCACCTTCAGCACCCCCCCTGGCTGCGCCTTTGACTAGAAACAGTTTGTTGATTTTATATATACAGTATTTAATGCGACTTCTATGACATAATAAACTTTTATTTATACATTCGCTAAAAAAAAATATAATTTCATTAGTATTGTTAAAAAATGTCGAAACTTCTTTGCCCAACTTTTTTTAGATTTTGCTCAAATTTTCAACAAATCAAAATTTTTGGGAGTGCATCAAAATTTTTGGGAGTGGAGTGCTATTGAACCCCCTGCAACCCCAGGTCCGACACCACTGATGTAACCTAATTTCTATGTAGAACTTAGAAATCACAAAACTCGGTATAAATCAGCACAATGACCGTGAAAGACAATGTCATTGATCAGCAGGAATGTAAAATGCAGACAAGTAGCTGCAACTGAGTTCGTTGTGTAGCATTACTAACCCTACGTAAAAATTTCATTTTGTGGCGAAAGTTGGTAATAAAGGTTTTTCATGCATATGTATTCCCAACCAGGGCCTCCGAGAAGGGGGGTACAAGAGATACATTGTACCCGGGAGAATAGAAGTATGCAAGTTACGCTTTTCTGTAATCAATCCCAAAATGACTGATGTAAGCTGGTTGTCATGTCACTATAATAAATCCGTATTCTGATTACTATACAAACACGCTATACAAGTTTCAACGAGCACCCCAGAAACTATGGGGCCCGGTATCGGTTTTCGTACACCCTGGAAAATTTTCTCTGAGGCCATGGGCGTCGGAAGGATTTTTTGCAGGGGGGCCAAAGTAGTAAAACTTGTTTTTCCCACTCAAAACTAAAAAGACCTTTTGGAGGTCATTAAAGCAGTTTAATAGATAGCCCGTAGCAATTTATTTTGCATTCGCATTGGGACTTACAACTTAGCGTGTGGGAAAAATATATATGGGTATGCTTTACACTGTGAGCTACATTAGACTATACCCTCCAGCAAAAATACATTTCGTGAGTTTTGTGACAAACCTGGGGTTAAATTTTTAGATGTTTTAACCTGATGTAAAAAACACATGCTTTTATTTCTTGACACATGGTACAATAATGAACACGTCCGGATCTCTGAACTATGGTGATACCAGCATAACTTGTTTCATAAATTAAATGAACAGACTGACTATAAAAACCTTTATTTCTCCCATTACTAAACTTCGAAATACGCTGTAAGGCTTGTAAAGCCCGGAGGATCGGTCACCTTTCCACACGTAGAGATCCATGTGAACATTCGATTGTTCCAGTCTGGAAGGCACTGGAGTAACTGACGGGGGCCAGGGGTTCCAACCGCCCACTGGCCAACTATATGTCAAAACCAGGTCCCCCTTAGTTTATACATTTTCATGCCCGCTTTTCTTCTAGGGAGGGTAACGGGGGCAGCAGCCCAGGACTCAAAATAACTCACGGTCAACACAATTTCAGATAATTCTGCTGGCTCCACACCAAGACGAGGCCAATGGAGGTCGGAGATAGTCACTCCGCCTGGTCCTTGGACGGCCCATGGGCCGCTTTCCCATGGGTTTAGCCGGGACGACTTGCCTTGCCAGTCTTTCGTGTGGCATTCTGGACACATGGCCGAACCAACGTAGCTGGGATCTATCGATTCGGAGAAGTGATTCGATATTCAGGGCTCTGCGAATTTCACAGCTGCGCACTTTGTCGCGAAGTGTCACAACGTGGAGTATTTTACGGTGATTTAGGGTTTAGTATAGCCATCCGCATTCATCATTTCTCAAATTTTGTCAACTGTTTGCTGGTGGGCCCCCTTCAGCCGAGTTTCCCCTCCCGGCTCAAACCTCTTGTTACGCCACTGCCAGTCCCATCGCCCCAAACAAAGCCTCAAGCCCCCCAAACTTAAATATGAAGCATTATAGATCGATTTGAATGTCAAGACCCCCCCGCACAAACGTAAAGCCTCCCTGTTGACGACTTTCTGGCCACTACCGGAAGGTAATCGGCGCTGGTTCACCAACGGGATAACGACCTAGAAGCGCCCGAGGTCCAGGTTCTCTGATCTGGATTGGTCGTGCACAGGCCCGCAGCCGGGGGGGTTTCTCCCCCCCGCAAAATTCTTCGCTCTTCTGGAAAAATGTGTTGGACATTGTTTAAAAAATTTTGGCCCCTCTCAGAAAACTCTACGCCTACCCTGTAGTCCAAAGCTGGTTATGGGCCTGGTCGTGCCGTGCTACGTTATCAAATCATCACCACTTCCAGAGATGCGGAGAAGTGTTTCAAGGTATCCTGGGCCTGCTATCCCGCTCCCGGAGAGAATATGACGTATTAGAACAGTTCTCAGTTGCCCCCTGACGGCTGCCTAAGGGTGTCTCACGCCAGCATTTCTACATCTAACAACAGTAATAATGATAGGCCTACTTAGTTTTTAAGTATGACCTCATCAGTGACTCTGAGTGTAGATAAGATTATTTGAAACGGAGGGGGATGAAGTCATGGAAGTGCACAGATTTTTAAAAGTTCACGTTAGAACTGCTGCGTAACATTACTTTTCTGAGAAAAATGTTAGGCTGTTCCACGGTGGGTGAAGTCCCCAGTCCAAATACTAGTACCAACGCGTCAGATGGATTGACGGTAAAAACAACTGCTGTTCGTTTTGTTCTCAACTCCTCCGGAAGGCACATGCAGATGGGAGCTATTTACTGCTACCAGGACGTAGAAAGCAGGAAACATTCGGAACAATGCCGTCCACAGGTGCGAAAGCTGAGAGTTTTCAACAGATGGACGATAAATGATGAAAATCTACAGCGGGCGGATAAAAACAACGGCATGAAAACAATGCACAAGCGGTTCTAGCAACAATATAATGGCACGATTTCCAAGGGATGCGATACCTTCACCGTCGGTTCGACCTGCGCCTCACGACAGGCGCGACATGACCAGTTCTACAGTAAAGATAAGAAACCACAGCACTGGCTTTGTCAACGAAACGCTTGCTTCTATACAAGTGGCAGCCTTGGCAACGAGTTTTTTTACAGCTGAAGTGACCCATCAGGACTACGGAGGCAATTCACGTGAACAAGAATCATCTCTAAATTGTAAGTATTCCAAAATCTTTTAGTGCACGGACTTCGACATCATACCTTATGAGCAATTCAACCGACCACGCCAAACAGTCCATTTGCAAACTGTCAGAACGTCTCCAGATGTGAAACGCACGATCGGTACTGTATCATAACAAATCGTTACTTTCCACACGGCAGTGGACAATCCGACGTGCGTGCGTTGCTGAGCCCGAACTAAGCGTGAAATACTGCGGCGACGATTGTACAGACAAGTCAGGGAGCAACAAACGACGATTTTATGTACAAGAACGGGCAAGGTAGAAAAAACGTACTAAGAGGGAAAGGACGCATTCATGAGCAACACAGTCGCAGGGAAGTGAAAAATAGTAGGCGGCGGCGCGTGCACAGGTTGCTTTGCAATAATCGTTTCGTTCTCCCACAACACAATTTAAAAGTAGCAGAAAACAACTGCGTCATCCCGAAGAACGCGTCAACTTCACGATTACACGAAAAATAAAAACATGAAATATGAATGGTTTAGTGCAAACTTTTAAAGTCTTGTGGCAATCAGAAGAGTGATCATAATTGAAAGACTTCACGTTTCACATAAATACGAGTAAAATTCCATCAAATCGCTAAATTCATCACTCAAAAGGGACGTGATTCAAATTGCAACAGCAGTATTGATGTTTACATCATAATATTAATTGTAGATAAGCTTTATGACACTTGAAACAGAACACGAACATGAAATTCGGGAAGGCGTTGCAGGTTGCCAAGTTTGCGGAGCAAAATAAAACGAGCTCAAGACGGCAGCTATCCATGAAAGCAGGTTGTACAGCGGGTCATGGCACTACAAAAAAAAACTGGTGCGCAATGACAATTTCTCGGTGAATTGAAATATCAATCATCTGTCATGCGCCTGTGGTTCTCCGATCGGCATCGTGTGCAAGACCTCATCGAGCAGTTGAAGGGCCCTGGATGTGAAACACAATGTCGCAGATAAATGATCAATACCTGGAAAGGCAGAGCTCACCGTACTTAACTAATCACGCGTTTTGGTCAGTACTTCGAGCGATCAGACAAGTACACCTTATGTTGCACTCGTGAACTTGATGGGCGATTTCTGCCATGATGAGCCGGATCTTTCACTACTGGAGTAGTTCGGCTTTTCACTAAATAGTGGACGGACTTCTCCAATTTTGTTTATTTGTCATCGCAATCACAGGGTCATCACCAATAAGGGCAAAGCCCATTTTAAATATATTTGCTTGAATGTAGGAAGAACTGCTGATGTTTTTTTTATATTTCCTTACATTCGTATGTGGCATCGGATCTAGTAAGGATTTCTTTTTCGTCATTCGCTGAACATCTGAAAGAGGTTCGAGGAAGTGACACGGACCATTCAACAACCCTGGCCTGGCACCTGCGCAATTAGTGTCGCAAACCTCTTCACCATTGGTGCTGCAACTTGAACAACACACCAATTGTGTCACTGCAGTGCTATGTTAGTTCGTGGCCTGACGGGCATTAGCATTGGTGAGCAGGGTGAAGCTTGCGGCGGTAACGGCATGTACATGAGGGCGAGTCAAGCTGAAGTCATCGAGAATTTTCTCGAGTCACGTCACACATTTCGCTGAGTTGTCGCTAAACCGAGGACAGATTACAAGCAGGACTATTTGAGCCTGATCATCCAGTGGATTGTACGTACATGTTCTCGGCAAAAGTTTTACAGGGTATGTCTGTAGGAAGCAAATTCTTCAGGGAAGTTCCTTCACACCACTCGTGGTATGGTCTCTTTAACAACACATTGACTGCTAACGAATTGTTGAAAATTTCACTAATTTAAACAACGCAAACTTATAAAAAGGTCAGTGAAAAAGGTGAGACAAATGATTGAATGAATCTACTGAGCCACTGATGTTAATTGTTCAACCACCGCCTATTAAGGTATCACATGAGTTCTCGCAGCACGCAACTTCCAGTGACTGATCACTGAAGAAAATCAAAATGAGCACTGCTTTAACCACATGCCAACGCCACACTCATCGAGTTGGAAGCACTGATAGATTTTAAGTCACCGAGTCAGGATTGACTCAATCGAGCCACACGCGCATTATAATCAAAGTACTCCAACAGGCACTCGCACTGAATACGCGCTCTTTCATCAGCCAACGCATCATCCAGGAAGTACATAACCAGCCTTAAATGTGAACGTGTCCGTGTAACACTACTTGGAAAACTCTTTTCTTGGTCAACAGTGAAAAGCTTTCGTTAATGTTTTAAACGGCACGAGTTCCACACACCTCCTGGCCGAGCATGAGGGTAAAAGGGTAGTTTCCAAGTGACGGGAAGTTACCTGTGAAGTTGGATTTCGATCCAGCAAGGGGTTTGCTTGATGTCCTGACGTGGATAGTCTGGACCCCAACCTTTCACGAAACTCATGCGAAGAATACAGAGTCGCCTGAGGTCGTCAACGCCAATGCCAGCTGCAGCAGACAATCCTGGCAGCCCTGTGAGTGCAAGCACAGTTGATTTGGACAAAATCGTCGCGCTATTTCTTGTACAATTTCATCTCTTTTGGTAAAAACCTCTCCGTAAAAAGTTAGCGAGTCTTTTGCATCAAGCAACAAAATTGCTGCCTGGTACGGATTCAAACATCAAAAAAAGTTAACAGCCATTTCAAATACCAAACTTTTCACAGCGCCAGTTTTGCAAAAATTAGTCATAGCACTGGTTTTGCGATATTTGAAAGTTCTAGGACGAGAAACTACGAAAAAATAATAATTATTACTTTTATTTATTCATGTCGCTCAAACACACAGTCCATATCTCAGCGGTTAGTCAAAGAACAATTAAGGTCAGATTACAATATTTCACAAAGCCTGACCGATCGCAGGAGCTATGCCACCGACTGATCCAGGACCAGGAATGTTTCCGGACACAGCTGCCGCTTGCGCATTTGCAGCAGCCGACGCGGTTTGAGCCTGTTGTTGCATTTGGCGATGGCACTGCCGTAGATCGAATACCTGCCGCAAAAGCCATCTACAGGTTAAGCAACACGGAATAATTTGCTGAAAAACTGGTTTAAAATGTGACAAAAACCTACGAACTATGTCCTTAACAACGCTTACACAGGCATTTTGTTCTAGTTTCGAGAACAGTACGCAGGCAATGACGTCACCTTAATGTAAGCGTTCGGGTATATTTTGTGGACGGCGTCTCCTGGAGTGCGACCCGCTTCCCGGTCAAGGTAATAACTTTGGACGAAAACCGCGTGATCACTGAGGCATTTGACCCACACATCGCCTTCGCCGTGGCACACCAACTGGACACCCTTACCAATATGCAACCTGGATCGACAAGAACCATTCTTCAGAAGAACGCAACACCAATTAATTCCAATGAGATCATCAAGACATATTCTGAACTATCATTATCTCACATGCTATCAAGAGTGAGAAATAAAGTTCTCCAATTTACTTTTGCAACGAACAACGCTGCTGTGCCGTCTGGATCAGGCATCAAAACTAAATTTAAACCAGAAAAAAAACAGAAGTTCACGTACCTCGCTTTCTCTGAAGCTTCCGTTCGATGAACGTTTGACAGTTGGCCCAAACAAAATCTGTTGCCCCCTGCAATTTAATATCACACAAACGGTCTCATCGAAGGAAAATATTCTACTCACTTGTGCAGAGTCTTATTGCGAGCATGAGTTGAAAACGCTTTTCACAAACAAAAAAGTCTTCAAGAGCGCCGAGGAACACACGAGAATCAGCCAACACACGCCCACCAGCCTCAACCGACCTGACGGGTCGACATAACCGTCAACTGTCACTGCAGGACACGATGATGGAACTTTAAACGTTTCGCCGACTTGCACATCCATTTCGTATGACGTGATTGAACACCAAAACTCAGGACCTGAGCAAGTTTCGAAAATTAGTGATAAACTTCCTGTTTGAGCACTATGAGCGGCAGTTTAAACATCTAAGCGCCGATCAACCCTACTGTTCTCATCTATCAAAAACGTATCGTAGCAGCAAACGCAATGGTGGTAAGTTAAGCAAAGCATTAATCGAAAAGCACCAAAGGTTTCTAGTTTCACAACAGAATTCAACATCACCGTGAAATGGGCGTTGCCAGCACGGCAGCAAAGACAAAGCGAAGCACCTGGATGCGTAGACACAGGCATGTAAACATCGTTCGAGGGAGGATAATATGGTGGATTCATGGGAGTGTTCATTTCAGGAGTATATTGCGCCGTGCTGCCCGACTGCCATGACATTTGTTGGTCTGTAAGAAAAGCCAACAGCGCATAGTTGTGGTAAAGAGAGAATAACACGCGCTGTGTACAGGAGCTTTACTTTTATGAGTGAATTGGACAAGTTGTTGAGAAGCGCTAGACATTGAATGGTTAGCATTTACGTTGGCATTGCTATTCGGAGGATGGTAGGATGTTCCTTGGCCGTAATGCATTGCACCAGTCCCGACATCGCCCATACCGTTCGATGAACCTTAAAAAGAATTAAGAAAAAGAAACGAATGAGGCGTTTGTGAACACTGGAGTTTGACACGGAAATGCACTGAAAACAACATAAATCGTGTTTTTCGCACCATATAGCAACGCCATGGTTCGCCTAGGCGTAGCCATCATTTGAGCAGTAGTGGTCTATGCATAAATCAGCAAACGACGAGGGAAGCAGAAAACTTATGCCTTGACACTAAACAAATAGTATTCAGCAGATCTGATACCGGGCTTAAAATCATCTACAGGAGGATGCTGTATGGTCTGGGCAGATGGTTGGTTGACATTTTCTTGTCTTCCTTGATTTATCCAACTACTTTGAGCATCCCCAGGTGTGTAGTCATTGTTAACCAAAGGAACAGCTGGAGCTGTAATAAATTAAGTCTATTATTAATTCACAGGTGTTTGGCACAATACATTCTTTCCGTGTATACCAATGCCAGTAAACCAAACCACTGGATAAAAATAGCATCGACTAAAACTTGTTCAGTACTGCAATAATCACAGTGAGCACATTTTCGTTTTCATGTATCAGGGCAATGTTGCTTTCTAATGCATCAAAGGCAAGCCACTATCTTTCAATTAAAATAATGTAACAATACAGAAATGTGCACAGTGCATACCGTACGGATTCACTGCCATTAACATAGAACATGTCAAATCTTATTTTATTTCTCTTTTCTAAAGATGGCATTGCAGCATTAATTTAATGCCACTGGTTGCAACTAGGACCAAAAGCACTGTATGAGGCAAATTTGGCACTTTCTAATGTTACACTTTACTATCACAGCATTAAGAGAAAACATTCTGCATTTGAAAGCAACTGTTTTAATCAGGTCTTTTTCTTCCACGTCTGTCAATGGCACATTTGAGTTGAGAGGAATCCACATATCATTTCATTAAAAATTATCACATGTGTCAATCATCACAGGCAACTCAACACCACCGAGCGTTTCACATTTTCACAACTATCATGTTTGTTCGAATCTGTTTGAAACTGCTGAGCCCATAGGAGCTGTGCAACTTTCATTTTCATATATGCAATAATTATTTTTGCAAGTACTACATTTTCAATGAAATTTTTAATATCTCCTGCCAGAAGTCATAAAAACTGACATAATATCCCCTTTTTCAAGTTAAATAACCTAATAAAATGAAATAACCCAAACCACATGGCAAATGCACATTTGTCGTCTCTAAAAGTAGGTAATGCTTCAAACACAGAAACTGGTTACGTTTGCTTAGCATACTTCTAAAACTGCTTTCACAAAAGACAATAACATGCATGCTAAAACTTTTCCAGCAACACTGAGCAGTGATATTACCCTGTAATTGTATACAGTAGCTAGGCCTCACTGCTGCATTTCAGGACTTCAGCAGATATTCCACCAACTCCACAGCTTTGTTGCTTTTCAGCTGGCATGTTTACCACACCTAGCAGGATGTTGACATCCTGCTTACGAAGTGTTGGAACTTCTTGGCAGTGCACACTGCACAAATTGCCTTTTGTTCCACAGACATATATTCATCATTGAAAGAGATGAAATGGGCTGCACGGCAACTGAGTTGTTTTGCCTGTGATCCACATTCTTAACAATGCTTAAATTGTGACACATCTTGGGTTCTTACGGAATTTTGAACATAAATTTCCAAACTTTTTCAAGACCTTTTCCAGACTTTTTCCTGACTTAATTTTTTCCAAATGACATACCCAGGTCGAATTCAGGCATTATAATAATTAGCATGATCAAAGTCAAATTTATCACAATATCATCAAAAATATCAGAATGCATGTCAGAAGATCAAGTCTGGAAAATCATTTTCTTTTACCATACCAATAGTCCAAAAACATTTTTTTCCTGATTTTTGCAGACTGGAAAATGACCAAATTTTTTTCATACTTTAGGACTCTGTAGGAACCCTGCATATCATCATATATTATTGATGGGTCTACCATCCGGCGGCACTTTTCTGATTAAAAATCAATTTATGAAAGGAGTTTAAAAGTTCAAGCTTTTGTTATTATTTTGAATGACATTTTCAAAAGTCATAAAATCTTTAAAAGTGCCCCAATGTTTGTCTTGAAATCAGGGATTTTTAACACACTTACTTGGGGGCAATTGTGCCCCAGTCCCTACACCTTCCTCTCTAGACAAAGCCATTTCTGCCATCCCAGTCAAAAGCCCTTTGAACAAAGGAAAGAAATGACATTCGATCGCACACTAGCAAACATTAGGGCTCCAGTCGTTCGCGATTTATATTGTCCCTCCTCTGATAAAAAAGGCTTTGCATGAAATCACGATCAATAGACAAGGCTAGCTTAAACAAGAAGAGCTAGAAAAAGTGTTGTCCTCATTTTGATGAATTTGAGACAAGAACCTTAGTCTGAAAACCTAACGCAAGGGTAAAGTTGTTCAACACAATTACCGTCAAACGTAAGATGTTGTAATCACTGCTAAGCATTCAAAAAGGCCTATGTCCCACATGGCATGGTTTGGTAATACAGCTTTTGAAATAGATGTCTGTTGGTAACCAGTCCTGTTGCCATGGGGGTTTGGTGGGCTTATCCCCAGGCTCGTAACCAGGGGGTGCAGGGGGGCCTTACCCCACCTGGAAAAATGTGTGGACATAGTTTATAAAATTTTGTCCCCTCTCAGAAAACACTTCACCCCACCTGGTGTCCCAAACTGGTTACGGGCCTGCTTATCCGCCCAAACAAAACTCCAAGCCCCCCAATGCACAATGTGAAACACTA
>Ga0210059_1017049_pt1 | contig 10407 bp, 3 predicted proteins | sample Ectturendosymbi2_FD_188042 | JGI IMG/M metagenome (GOLD analysis project Ga0210059, IMG submission 188042) | Ecteinascidia turbinata endosymbiont from Florida, USA - Sample 2 (SPAdes) (version 2) | ecosystem: Host-associated > Tunicates > Ascidians > Unclassified | place: Key West, Florida...
TGAACCTTGCTTGAACAATCTGGAAAGACTTCGTTTCGTAATATGTCTTTACACAAAAGATCTTCTGCTCCATCGACCAAGGCATCATTAGACTATTTTTTGTTTAATATATAGAAAGGTTAACTATTTCCCTATGACAATCTGGACAGAGAAAAATGAATAAGGTCATCGACAAAGGTTTTAGAAGCTGCCGCTTTGTTTCGACAATTGTGAAACACCCTGTATGTTTACAGCTACACATTTTTAGGAAAAGTAACACTAATTTTGCAAAAACTGATTGAGCTGTTTTTGATTTATCACTGCTTTTGTATTTTTACCACTAGATAGCAATCGCATTGATAAGCAACATAAAAATGAGTATAAATCTAGATCTGCTAGTCCAATCCTAATGAAATTAGTGTCTATGCCTATGTTTTCTAGGTTGTGTTTTCTAAATATGCAGTTTAAATTTACTTAAAACTAATACTTTTCATGATATTTGCGTTTTTGCCCCCTTACATTGCTCGCCTAATTTGGGATGGATGCTGGCAAAATTGTTTTAAAAAATTTGTTGGTTTCAGATAGAAAACATGGCCTGTGTTTCCAAACATAATGGTATTCTCAAGACTAACATTTATGTACTTCTACAAAAAAATCACAAACAAATGCTATGCAGAAGAATTGGCTCTAAACAAATTTCTTATGTCTGCTCTATGACATTAACGTCACAACTCATAAGTGACATTCACATAATGTATCGTGTATGTTACTTAACAAGTTCACATAGTGTATGTTACTTAACAAGTTAACAGTCTTGTGAATTGCTAGCTGATGACTTCATAAATACCTGTAATATGATAGAAACTGCTTTTGGTGACTTGCTTATGGGTTGTCTTTTACAGTTTTAGTGTTTCTTCCTTGTGGAACTTCTGCACTTTAACAGTCCTTTTTAAACAGTTTAAGGTTGATATGACCTAGCATACTCAACTGAAGACTTCAGGTTTCTTTCTTTTTCAAAGCATCTCATTCATTTGAAGTGTTGGAATGCAATGAAGGTAGATCCTATTAGATTGCCAATAAATTGTAGAGGTTAGGTAAACTTCAATAAATGCAGTTAAAACAAGTTTGACAAAATTAATAGATAAGGATTCATCATCCTGAAAAAATTGTTTGAATGAAGTATATGTGTTTGTTATATACAACAGAAAAGCAACTGCAGACACCTGAAGTCTTAAGTTGAGTACAGTATGCTAGGTTATATCAACCTTAAACTGTTTAACTCTTTGGTGTCCGGCTGCTTTTGGGGATTTTCGGAAAAAAATGCTTAAACACTTGTGGTTTTTTGTGTGACTTTCTCTGGTCTGGTATGCTCTACAGACCTGGTAAAAGTCTCAAAAGACGCGGCAAGTCTTCTAGTCTGCACTTGAAAAAAACATTTTTTACTTGTGGGGTTTTTTTTTTTTTGAGTGACATCATAAGTAGAGGACTTTTAGGTCACCTTGGCCCACTTTGCCTGGCCCTGGGTGCCAACCGTTAGGTGGTAATATTTAGCTGAAGTTTTTACTGGAAACTAGACTACAATCCGAGTCTTTTGATACTTTGGATGACCTGGTGGGGTTTCGGGTTCAAAAGTTATGATGTAAGTTAGTAAAAATATTTCACTAATTAGTCAATTAAATAATTAATTTTTTATTTTAGATCATAACTTTTGAACCAGAAATGCTAGAAAGTCGATCAAAGGCTCAAAAGACTCGGACTTGAGCCTAGTTTCCAATGAAAACTTCAGCGAAACACTATGGCCTAGCAGTTGGGCCCTAGGCCAGTCAACATGAGCCAAAATGACCTTAAAACTACTTCACTTATGACGTCAGTCACAAAAAATCCACACCCCCCAACCAAAAAATTTTTTTTCAAGTGCAATCTACTGTACTGGCTGATCCGTTTGAGCCATTGAACAGCTCTGTAGTGCAATCGGCGGAGGAGCTAGGGCGTTGGTAAGGCAACTGAAAACTGCTGTTTTTTAGGCCAAAATCGAAGTACGAATATATCGTACGCCAGCTCTCAACATGTTAAAAAGGACTGTTAAAGTGCAGAAGTTCCACAAGAAACACTAAAACTGTAAAAGACAACCCATATGCAAGTAATCAAAGGCGGATTCTATCATATTACAGGTATTTGTGAAGTCATTAACTAGCAATTCACAAGACTGTTTAGTAACAGATACTGTGTGAATGTCACTTGTGATGTCATAGAATAGACAAAAGAAATTTGTTTAGAGCCAATTCTTCTGCATAGCATTTATTTGTGATTTTTTTGTAGAAGTTCATAAATGTTAGTCTTGAGAATACTTTGTTGGAAACACAGCCATGTTTTCTATCTAAACCAACAAATTTTTTAATACAATTTTTTTCAGCATCCATCCCAAATTAGGCGAGCAATGTAGGGAAGAAAAAACGCAAATATAATAAAGTATTAGTTTTAGGTAAATTTAAACTGCATATTTAAAAAGCACAACCTAGAAAACATGGTATAGATACCAATTTCATTAGGATTGGACTGGCAGATCTAGAATTATACTCATTTTTATGTTGTTCATCAATGTAAATGTCATCTAGTGGTAAAAATTTAAAGACAGTGATAAATCAAAAAACCGCTCAATCAATTTTTGCAAAATTGGCTTACATTTTCCTAAAAATTTGTAGCTGTAAACATATGTGAAAAAGAACGAAATCCTAAACCATGTGGTTCTACGCATGGGCTGAATTATAATGAAATGACCATGTTACGTCACAGGTGGTGTATGAATAAGTTTTTAAATTTCAAGATCCACAGGCGTATCCGTAGCTACTGCCTAAATTAAAACAATCATAAAAGATTTGTGCATGGTTAAAGACAAATGTGATTGTTTTTGTATACTCATAACATGTTGTTTGCTTGTCTTGTGTGGTGGTGGAAATATAATTACATATATTTTAATTTGATTCAGGCCGCAATGAATAATTGACGGTGGCTGAGTCACTGAGTGTTTTGGTTAATATGATGAAGATCCAGTGATGAATGTCCAACTACAGTCATATGTAATTATAGCAATTGAATGCTATGCTAGTAACCATTGTCTCTGTCTGACATCTGAATCCTTACATTGGATTCCAACCAGAACACTTTTTTGAGGACTGCTCAAGTGTAACAGGCAAAACATTCGCTACGTGACTTAACACCTTTTGAGACAGCAGAGTTTCGCTTTAAAAAAAATAATTTGCACATATTGGCCAAGTCTTTGCAACTCCCTAACTTGCCAGTTGATTGTGCTAGAAAGCTGCTCAAGCTCTCAAAAGACTCGAGAGTCTTCTAGTTTGCAATGAAAAAAAAGTTTTTAGGTTTTGGGTTTTTATGGGTGATGACAAAAGTGGGATAGGTTTAGGCTTTTTTAGTCGAGTTCATCAGGCGCTGGGCTCAACCACAGGAGGGGAGTATTTTACTGAAGTTTTTGTTGCAAACTCGGCTGAAATCCAAGTCTTTTGAGCCTTTGATTGTTTTCTAGCATTTTTGATTCAAAAGTTTGACTAAAAAAAACAATAAAATTAATAATTTTACCAAAAATAATAATTTGACCCCAACTCTTAAACCAGTATATAATGCTAGAAAGCTGATCAAAGGCTCAAGACAACAAAAGACTCAGATTTTAACCTAGTTTCCAATAAAAACTTGAATAAAATACTTCCATCTAGCGGTTGGGTCCCGAGGGAAGTAACCTGAGCCAAAATGGCCAAAAACCTACTCCACTATGATGTCACCCACAAAAAACATGAAACCTAAAAAAAAATTTTTTTTTCATTCTAAACCAGAAGGATGCTGAGTCTTTGGATAGCTCTCTAGCAGGGTTTGGATAGCTCTCTAGCACAATCGACTAGTGAGTTGTGGAGTTGCCAAGTGGCACAAAATTAGTGCCTCAATATGTGATTTCAAAGTACGATGTACTTGTACACCAGAGGTGATCTGATAGTGTTTTTTTGCTATCTGATCCTATCCTGTTCTTGAAAAATGATATCCATATCCAATATGAATCTTGTTTCGGTTAAAATCATCCTATCTGTATGTGAAAACTTTCTGAAAGTGTATTATGATGATGCACAACATATGCTTTTGTGTAGTGTCTTTTACTGCTGAAGTTATTTTGCCTTTAGCTGAACACGATTGGCTGAAATAGTCATATAACAAGATTGGAATGCATGTCCTACTTAGTTGACCATGACATCTGTAACAGCTCAGTCTCACCTACATGGACAAGTGTTGTAATGGTTTCAGGGTTGGCAAGCAGTAAGTGGCTTCTTGTTTGCATTATGTGAACTGTAGGCTAAACCCTAACTCTGAACCCTGAACACACAAACCTAATGTCTGATCTTAAACCTTGACCATCCCCTGACACTAAACCCTAACCACAAACTCTTGGACCCCAACCAATTCAAACCAACACAGTCCCAAAAAAAGAAACACATGCACAGAGAAAAAAAAGAAATATAGCCAAAATAAAATAAAAAACACAATAGACATCAACATAACACGGATGATGGTGGGCAAGCAATGGGTGAAGAGTTGATACATGTAAACCACATGTAAACCAAAAAAAAGAGTTGATACATGTAAAATAAACAAACCCCCCAACCAATTCTCTCTTTGCATACCCCACTTGTCTCATGACCACTTCAACCAATTGTGTGCAATTGAAGGCAAAACAGTGCCAGCACAGCCTTTGCCTTATGAAGCACAACAGACACTACCTAAATGCGTTGCCTCGTCTTGGGCCCTATCATGCCTATAAACAGCAAGCTTGACATATCTTCCAAGCTTGATATATCGCATTTAACCTAAGTGCCTTTCAGAGTCAATTGCATTAAAAAGCAAGCTGAAGTTTTGCCACAACAAGCTTTTTGTTAGTCATTTGTTTAGTAACAATGGTTCCATTTTAACACCATCCATGATTTCATATTCATAATTTCATTTATTAATCTTATCCATTGTTGCACTTTAACCACACCTAACTACTTAGCAATGCTAGACTGCAAACCAAAACAGCATTTAAAACAACAATCTGGCTTAAACTATCTCACAAATTTTGAAATGACTCACTTAGAATTTAGTGTAACAATTCAATGTCATGAAACAACTTTTTGTGTATCATGTTCAAGAATGAAAAACCCAACTGGCTCGGTATCGTCTTGGTATATCAAGAACGAAAAAGCTAACTGGCTTGGTATGTTTTCTGATAAAGGTAACTTTCAAGTGTTTCGGATGGATTCCTCCATCACTCGACTCCCATCATCTGATCAATTTGACCCCAGGTTCAAAGTTCCAACTGTTAAACACCAAACACCCAGATTCAGTTACAGTTTGGGAGCTTTTTCTGGTGAAATGGGTAGGCCTAGGGCTGGCTTTTACTTCCTGCCCAAAAACTGAAAAATGAATGGTGAAATATAAATAAAAAGTGCTGGCGGAGCATATGATGGACCTGTTTCATACTCATGGCTGTGAAGTGTTTAGGAAGGATAATGCTTCCTGCCATAAGGGTAAAAAAGTGAAAAAAATACCTCCAACAAAAGCAGATTAAAATGCTTGAGTGTCCTAGCAACTGTCCAGATTTAAACCGAATAGAAAATTGCTGGCAGAAAATTAAATATCTTAGTGAAGCAAAAGAAAACCCCAAATATGGACACCCTCAATAATCCGATGAAGAAAGCTTGGTGCCAGGAGGTGCGCTTGGATTACTTCAGAAGTCTAGTGTTTCCATGCTTAATGCTTGAAAAAGGTTATAAAAAATAAGGGCAACATGACAAAATATTAATGTGTGTGTTTTTGTTAAATAGAAGTTGCTATTTAAGACCAAACGTTTGATTTTGAAGGGAAAATGAAGCAGGTCCTAAGTCATTCTGTGCCAGTTGTAGGTGCCCCAATATGCTAATTGAAAAGTTCTTTAATATTCACACAGCTGTTCACGTTTATTCTAGTGTAGTAAATATATATGTATATATCTAAATGTGATGAGCCCCACATAGTATATACATACATATATGTAATAAAAAAGCCGATATGGATCTAGCAACATCAGATGTTCTGGTTGCTGAGATATATGCTTTTTTTTAACTAGCAATCAATGGAAATCATGGTACACAGCAAGAATTATCTGTTTCAATAAAAGTTTCAAAAGAAATTCTACCATTTCAACTGGCACAAGTTACGGTTCCTAACTTAAGAGTGCGTTGTAAAAAATGATTCAATTGGACTTCTGGAGTCAGATCAAAAAATCTGATTCTGACTCCTAGTGTTCTTAGGAATCTGACTCTGACTCCACCAAATATCCTCCAACTCCACAACCCTGGTTTCTGCCACCAGGCATTATTTCTGCCCAGTTTCTTTGGTACTGGTCAGGTAACAACAATTGGGTGAACAGACGTGGAATGACCCTGTTGTAAGGGCTTGGGCTGTAAAGTGAGCTGAGCTTTGCTGATTTGTCTAGTACAGGGGTCTTCAAACTACGGCCCGCGGGCCATATCCGGCCCGCCAAGCCATTTCATCCGGCCCGTGAAGACATTTTGTCAATGAAGAAAAAAGAATACATTTACAAAAGCTTATCGATTTGGCAATATGTAACATACCCCGAAACAAAGACATTACGTATGATGTCCGGCCCTCGAATTATTGTGCAAAAACTTATGTGGCCCTCGGACGAAAAAGTTTGTAGACCCCTGGTCTAGTACATAGTGTCTAAATCAGTGGTTCTCAAAGTGGGTGGAATTATCCCAAGGGGACGATTTTGAGGGGCAAGGAGGTGAAAAAAGTAAAGGGGTGATATTGAGGCAAACAAACACATAAGGGGAGAAAATGCTCAACCACTAATCGATCATTGAATTAATTTCAGTTGTCGTACTGAAGTTAACTCAATGATCGATTCAGTGGGTCTTGTTAGTTTCTTGCAAATTTTAATTTACTATCGTTGGAGGTTCTTGCTAAAGCACTTTTTCCGTTAAATCTTTGCTCTGGATCATCTATGTGCCTGGCTACAGTGTGGATTAGTTTCACAAGAATTCTGAACGTGATATTGGCTTTGTAATACAATTCTTTATTTCAGCTATTTGATACCTTACCCTGGAATACTATTGTGGGTCTGGCAGACCCAGGTCAAATGAGTTCATCACATGAAACCTATGTAAGCAGGCCTCAGCGTGCATTCAACTCTTCAGTAGCTTCATTTTTTTGTGTGACCAGTTAGTAGGTGCACGTGCGGTCGTCCACGATTTTCATTGATTTTGCAAAGGTAGTGGTTTCGGGTCCATCAGACCCGACATCAGTGTTAGTGTGAGATGACATAATCACACTGCCCCGACATTATGGTTAGAGGAGGTTTTGCACCAGGTGCATGTAAAAAGCTGAAACTCACTCAGCGCATGCTTTTACGGGCTTGTTGGTAGTAGTATACAAAAGGAGAAATTCTTCACACCCATGATTTCTTTTATGAGTAATTCAGTTCAGGCATATATGACACCTTCGCTATATTTGGTCTACTTACTTTTCATCAAAAATCGTATGATATTGGAGTAAAGTAACTTTGTTAGTGCTCAAACTGCTCAGTGAGACTTATATTTTCAGTGTAGTTTTTGTGACAAACTGTAGTTGAAGGAAAGTATATTTTTTATTTTCGAAAATCAGGTCTGGCACATCCGACGTTAGTATTAACGTGACAAAAATCGAGCGATAGTATTCCAGGGTATAAAATTATGTAAATTTACTACTTCGTGTTTCCTTCATCAGACTTGGGGGGCAAAAACATAATGCCGGGAGTAAAAAGGGGGCGATGGAAGAAAAAAGTTTGAGAAACACTGGTCTGAATGAAATTCTGAAATGTCTACAGCACTAGCAAAGTTGCAAAAGAAAACAAGTCAAATTTTTGTTCGTGTATTACATCTGGCTCTGTTGTTGGTGTAGACAAAGTTTTATTTTAACAAAGCACAGTTGAGAAATATCCATGTGTGCTTTTGAATACACACAATTTTTTTGCACACATTTTTTTACACCAGCAAGCATTGCTGTTAACATAGTTAGTACCAACGGTGTATTGTAAATGTGACATGCTTTTCTTTTGCAGGGAAAATCTCATGATGGGAAGAGTAGTTTGAGCAGAAAATCTGATGAAGTGAAAGGGGAACATGACTTTCTGAAAAAGGACAAACTTTCTTTAATGGTTTGTTCATATCTTTTGTATGGATTAGTCATTTATTGTGAAGGGAGTGAGAAACTGTATGTGGTCCAAAACTGTTTATTTAATACGTACCCTTATTGGGTAATTCATTTTATTGACAATGGAACAACAAAAAATGCTTGAGACATACCAAGCAAACTCCCAAATAGCCAACAAATTGTAAATGTTGCAACTTATTATTGAAATTGTGTAGGCCTTCATAAATCTGTTTTGCAGTGTAGCAATTCTGCATAATAATTTACTTAATGTGTCATGAGATGCAACTTGTGAAAGAAATGAGTTCATGTGATGTGACAGCATGACTTGCTCTTTGCAGTTGCAAATACCCTATGCTACCATTTTGTTTTTGCCCATAAGAATCAGAAAATATATTTTGGTTGTTGGTAACATTTGATAACATGGAAAAATGCTTGAAAGTCCACTGTACATTTTGCAGTGTGCTATAAAATTAAAATGCTGGCATCTTGGGTAGAGCTCGACCGATGTGTCAACCTGCTGATATTTGCTCATAAAAGCTGCTACATGACGCCACGACATTGTTTCGTATGGAATGTTTGGAAACCTAGATTGCTACTTTTTCTCTGACTGATTAATGCAAATTTTCTCTCTCCTGTTAACCACAAATTCTCTGTTAACGGTGTGCAGCCCTCTTACCTTGTCAAGTAGTGTGTAATATAGCCCAATGTTATCAGACTGCTGCGCAATTGTCCCTTTAAACAGCTTTATGACATAACATTCGCTCGCAGGTTTTTGCACAGTAAGCAGATGGCTGCCTGTGAAAAATCAGGTTATTTGCTGTGGTGGTTGACTGTTTTACGTGGTTTTAGCAAGGCTGTCTAGGGAGACTAGGCCTTTAGTGTGTGTCAAAAACGTGCCTATGTCACAGCAAGCAGTGTCCCAGGTTTTCACAGCAAGGCAGAATTCCATGTTGTATGGTTCTTGATCACAGTAAAGTTCTGGTTTCTGTTAGTAATGCGTCGTGCATTGTTGACCCACTCTTGAGATGTGCAACTGAGCGTAGGCACACAGGCCTACACAAGGGAAAACTTATGCGCAACACATGTTTGTCTGTTTTTGAAATCGCTTGCATGTTTGATTTAGGCTTATATTACTGACTACAGTAGCCACAACGGATGAAAACATCTCGTAACAACACATGAAAACAGCTTGTGAGTTGGTTTGTTGCAATGTAATGAAGCATAATGTGTGATGAGACTACTCTACGATATTGCTGAGGCACAGGGTTCCCACGTGGTATTGAAAGCATGGAAAAAGTATTGAATTTCAAAATTATCTAGAGATAGACCGATATATTGGCCGATATTTGGGTTTTACTGATATATTGGTATCAGCCAAAATGGCCAATTTTATCAGCCACAGTAGGTGTTGACAAAATACTGTTATATTCCTCATGCATGCAGACAACTTGCGCAAGAAAACACAATGAACCAACTCAAGGCAGTTGCCTTGCAGCAAAGCTAGCAAGTGCGTTTTCATAAACAAACAGACAAGATGAATCATGAAGCACATGTCGGCCGTCGCAGCTGAAACAAAAGCATCATGAGATCAATTAAAAATCACAGCAAAATATTGAAATTGCTGCAATTTGTAAAACGTTAAAACGTTAACTCATAATACTGATTTTTGAAAAAAAGGTAAGGCATAGAAATACATTGTATTTTTGATAATGAAGCAGAAAACAAGATTTAAAAATTTTGGAAATATCGGTTATTGGTATTGGTTATCCGTCCATGAATGACAGATACCCAAAAAAGCCATATCGGTTGATCTCTAAATATCTGCAATATGCATAATATCCATAGTACAGTAGACCTCACTTCATAAATCCACCTTGACAAGTGGCAGTTTTCTAGGTTGGCACACCTAGAAAATCAGGAAACAGCTAACGTTTAATTATTTAGCAAGTAGAGCTTTTCTGCTGTTGTCCATCTTGTTGAGATCTCGTCATTGTGTTGTGTACATTAGAACATACATGTGTGATTTGTGTACATTAGAACACAAATGTGTGATTCACCACGAACGGGATGTGCGTGAAAAACAACACCATACATATATGTGGCGCGAACAAGCAATAATAGAGTGATCATGGCATGTGAACTCTATTGTTGCTTGCTGCCACAGTGCGAAGCTTTGCGCACATGCCGCTCGGGATTTCC
>Ga0210059_1017050_pt1 | contig 10407 bp, 7 predicted proteins | sample Ectturendosymbi2_FD_188042 | JGI IMG/M metagenome (GOLD analysis project Ga0210059, IMG submission 188042) | Ecteinascidia turbinata endosymbiont from Florida, USA - Sample 2 (SPAdes) (version 2) | ecosystem: Host-associated > Tunicates > Ascidians > Unclassified | place: Key West, Florida...
CTACTGTAGAAGCGTCAGGGCAATCCGTCAAAGCGGTCCATGAATATTAGACTTTAAGGCGGCGTTCAAAGAGTGAATCACCCTCTTTGAGCGTAGAGAGTTGCACGTGTTAAATATTGAACACCGGATGCACAGCTTGAGGCGGTCAGACAAAGGTTAAAGCATTTGGTCGCTGCGCGCCGTTACAGTTGCTACAATTTGAGCTGCTACCTTGAGATTTTGCCATCGTCGAGTCTAGCTAAAAACGTTGTCAAGCGGAACGATTGACCACAGACGTAATACGATACAGAATTGCGCATCCATCGCAAGCTGTCGTAAAAACGTGGGACAAGCTTTTACTTTGTCGCGTATATCTACAGTTACAGATGCTCGAATATCAGTCACGCAGAAATGGGAAGCATTTTGTGCTTTGGTTCAAAGCCATTCAGTTCTTTCCAACACGGTCATGATGAGTAAGGGTAGCGAGGAATATAACGTAGCCTTGCCAGTGAATTGAAAATAGTTTCCTTGAAACCTCATCAGCGAAGAGAAATGTAAATAAAGGATGCGACGGAGAGCCTGTGCTGTCGTTGCCACTTAAGATGCAGCAGCAGTGCTTATACGCTCAGAGGGTAAATTTCTGAAAGTATTTTTTATGTTAAGATATTACTTTATTTTAATTCCAATTATCAGGTTACATCGGACCCAGATGCTTTCATACAGTAGTACTACATGATATATGAGTAAGCTTTGCATAGAAAGCAGCACAAAATTCGCTTTGTTAGGTTGATGCAACCTGCAGCATACATTGCATGAAGAGAGCAGTGGAAGCAAAACCTGCCGACGACAAGAACAATCTCATCGCCATTCACAAGAACCAAAAAAGAATGAAAAATGAATGTGTGTCAATAAAATTAAGCTTTGAAAATACACTAATGACAGATTTAGGTTGAGATGCACACCTCTAAAAATGCTATCGTGATTTCAAATCAGACCAAGAAATGAAGTTCGTAGGAATTTATTGCAATAAAATGGAACTTTTATGCTTTCAGGCAAAATCTTAGGCAAAACGAACGGATACATTTCTATGAAATAGGTGCGGTATCAAAAAACAGTTTTAAAGACAACCACGTTAGTGGCAAGGAACATGATTTCCTGACTTCTTTTCAGTACATCATGAGTTGAATCAGAGTGATGTGCTTAGCTATGCCTAGTCCGCACCCTAAAACAATAAAATCTTACCGAAACTGAAAGATATCTTTTCAGCAAACGTTCGTGCTTCAAACATTCTGAGATGGATTCCTGTGTACTTTTGTTAGAACCAAAATGGGGCCAACGTCGCCACAAGCGTGGATTTGCGTCCATGAGGCTTCACGCATTGATCACCAAGCACCAAGTTTCAAAACATAAATAAACATTAGCAGTAATCTCACTCAGACGTGAAAGATTGAAAATGCTTCCTAACGCAGACGAAGATGGTGTATCGCAATGTAAGTGTATGGAAATATATGATGACATGTTTATTTTTACCTTTCTTCCTATAATGCAGCGGCAGGTCTCACGCTGTAGTACTAACGGGATCTAGATCTCACGCTAGTGTGTTAGACCTCACGCTGCAGTAACGCACCATCAGATGTTAGCTGAAAACATCAGATTCAAACTGCAGTTAATTCGCAAAACAGTCCGTGCGAGATGAACGTATGTGGTAATACCTTGTTTGTTTCGTAATTCCACATCTGGCTGATTAACATCCGCACGTTTTTGTGAGTAGAAAAGCGATTTTCTGAAGCTATTTGTGGATTTTAGAGGACACGCAAGTTCATGAGTCTGTTTTTCCACTGCTGTCACCTTGTTCAGTTAGAGTTGCACAAGACATACTTTTGTTGCAATTCACATGTCGGTACACATTGCATTCCATCATTTCTCTCAGCGTCTGTGTTATTCCGAGTTTTATACTAGTCAGTGTTTCAGATAGACTTACTTCTGATCAAAAGGATATCGACCGCGCTGCTCGTCGATCGCTCAGAAGCAGAAAGTCAGGCAGGTTTCTTTGTTGTTGTGATGATCATACACTTTCGAAACCAGTGACACTCATCAGCATCATTGCTGAATGTACTGATTAAGCATTGCATCTGACTAGCCACACTGACGCCAGCAGCCAAGGCAAGAATAATAACGCAGCATGTTGTCGGTGTGTCCAACGAAGAAAGTAGTTTTCTTTTTCCTTTCACGTTTCTTTGTTTTTTTTCAATATTTTCTTTTAGTTGTCCTCATTCATTTGAAGTAATCCACGTGTGTGTTTCTTGATAACTACGGTTAGTAAACAATATATGAAAATTTAAAGAATAGCTCTTACAGTTTTTTCAGAGACTTTAACTTATTAATGCTAACACAACATCTCTTATCTGGCTTTGAAAAACCAGTGAAGCAGTCAAATATTTTAGCGATGACAATGTCTAAAGAGTTTTTAATTCATCTTACAGAGCACACAGCTATCCTTGAAAATGTCATTTCGCAAAACAAGAATTTTTGAAGCAAATACCTTTTGCCTGGTTCAGGACAACAGAATGAAATGCCAGGCATTAAACAAACCTTGGAACTTTGTCATCATTTGTAGAACTAACGTGAAGTATAGATCTACGTGTGTATGGCTGTATTAATAGGATTTGGAAAATGTTTAATGTTCTCTTTGCAAATGCATTCAAACAATGTCGCTTGAAATTTGCAGACCTGTTAAATACTGCATTTCACGTTTTTTTACGTCAGAAATTAATTACATAAACTACAGTAGAAATATTTTTCAGTTTGATTCCACCTACTTGCCAATATTGCAGCATTTTTTATTTTTAGGCGATTAGCTTAAAGTTTTCAGCTACCACGACTTCAATACAAGGGCAAACTTGCCTAAGCAAATGTACTTAACCATAATAAAGTCTGTAATCCACTGACGATACCATGAAGAGCTAACAATCGCGACTGAAAATATTTACTGATTACCCATTCGGTCAAACAAGTTATCATAAACTCAGTTATGTCAGATAAATCAGATATATCAGCATACTGAGTTTGACAATAAGACCATTTTTCCCAAAAGAAACTGTTTGCTCTGTAAAGTCAAACATGTAATTTTCAATATGTGCAATAATTTTGACTTCTTCGGTATACCGTTTCGATCTAATTCAATGCTTATGTAGCTTGAAACTTTCACGCAAGTTATTGTTTTCTCAAAAATATTTATAACAGTAATTAGAAATTTTATAGGAGCAGTCAATGACTTTAAAAATGTTTTGTTTCTATAATCCAAATCCAAAAATTAATAACAAGACAATTATCTTTTGGCATCTCTAAGTAGACTTCGCTGAATTTTTTCTAGTCCCTTCTATCTACATGTGATTTTACTTGGACATAAACGTTAACCGTACCCATACTGTTACGAATCAATTGACTTATTCCACGCTGAGGCAAAAAGCTTACTTCGATCACATGTCAAAGCAGTCAGCAGTATGACTTGGACTTATTACATAAATGTTGTGCAAAGCACCCGCATGTCATTTTAAATTTGTTTCAAGCATTGTATTGGGGATGGAAATAAAACTCTGTGTGTGGTCACGTTTTTCAAACAAACCTTGCTTTCGAACGTTTCTTTTCATTTCATGAAAGGCAGTATTTGCATTTGCTGCATGAGAACTTTGGTGAAGGTAAACAGCATTAGAACTGTCATAATTATATTGTGAAAATCTTTTAACATTGACTGTTGGAAGTGGTGATGGACAGTGATGATGACAGCGACTCATCGCAGGATGATAAAGAAAAAAAAGTGAAAAAGAAAAAATGCAAACCTTCAACAAGCGAGAAGAAGGTAAATGACACAATTTTTATGGTAACGTTCACATTGTTTTTTGGTTTTGGAAAACAACACCTTGCCTCAGACAGATCGGCTTTACGCGCAGTTGCTGGAACCAGAATTTGCATTTGCGGTTACTGCTTTTACTCCCTCATTAAACACTAACGCAAGCACGAATTAAACACACACTAGTAATTAACACATCGAATAACAATCACAAAGTTTGCTGCAAGCTTTCGAAGAGTCAACCGAATTGGCTCCGCTTTAACATTGTGCGATGATTTAGGACTCGCGCATATCTATTTTCAAGCAAGTAGTCTCTCCAAGAGTGCTGCAGTAGCGTCAATCAAGAAATGTTTCCAAACATAAAACTAATTGCTTGAATATCAACACACAGGAAGGTTCAAATGCATCAACACGCAAAAAGAATTGGTTCACGGCCTCGCTGCTGGTTTCACCTCACACCATGGGCGTCGTCAGAATTTTTCCCAGGGGAGGGCATTAACATATTTTTTCTACAGGTAACCATAATTTTCGAGGGGGGCCACAGGTAATAAAATTTTATTTTTTCTGTTCGAAACGAAGAAAACGATTTTTTTGCTGCAAATCTAATAAAAAATGTCAAATTTCAAAATCATTGCTTGGATTGAATGAAGATGAGATTGATTCCGTCTCTTTATCGGAGTTTTAAATATTGTTTAGCTTAAATTCAGCCCTGTGTCTACAGGTTCACATAATCTGAACAACGTCCAAATCGTTAAAGTGGTGAAAAAAACATAATAAAACTAACTGCTATATCCAACGGAATGTACTTATCACACAATGTCTGGTAGTTATCATAATGCCTTCTGTGGCGGAACACACGTTCACACGTTTGGTTTGTTTTTTATTATATTTCGGTCGTGCGCATGTACAGACACAGTGGAGATTACTTCTTTCTTGGGCCTGCTGACATACTATGGCATGGAGGTCAAGAAAAGACGGAAGGGAGTTTGGTCGATAAAGACTGAGCCAAAAAGTGACAGAGCATCAGATTTAAACTGTTGGTAAAAAATACAACCCGCCCTTTATTGTAAATTGCACGAAACGATTAAAACACAATCTAAACCGCGACATACAATTAAAAAAATACGGGTGGTAACCATGGATTTTGAAATTCTGTATAAGATACAATTTTATATTCTACCTTTCAGTTTGTTCCCAAACTACTTTTGAAAGTTCATCTATATCTGATTTTTGTTATCTCAGTTTCAGTTCTCCAGCCATGTGACTACGACCGTTGGCACGATTATTGGAGACTGTGACAGGCTTCCGTCTGTAATCCGTCGAAAAGATTTTCTATTACATCCTTCGGGACGTAGAACAAAACATGCTAAGAACAATATTTTGTAGTTTAATTTCTTCACGTTTAGTCCTTACAACAGGGACCAATCGTCGGTTGGTCTTTTATGGCCGAAAGCAGAGAGGCCAAAGCTCATGAAAAAGAACTAACCAGACTACCGACGGTATAGCTCCTTTGTTCATTTGAAACTTCCAGTGCAGTTGAAGAGGTCTTGCGACAAAAACGGCGTAGGACAAAAAATGTCACAAAGTATTAAAATGAAAGCTTTGAAAAAAGTTATTTCAGCGTGCATTTGGTAAAAGGATTTTGAAAAACACCACTTTTTTAAACAGTGAAAAACACTATATTTTCGAAAGCAAACTATATGCAAAACACCAATGCAACAATGCAAAACAAAGGCTAACCACCACAGCAAACAACTAAGAATCACTTTTGGATTGTGACACAGCCAGCGTCGAGTTTTGACTTAGAGTATTGCCTTGCTCACTTAATGCACAATTTTATCATGCAACAAAAAATTTAAAGCTTGCAAAACTATATGCGTATTTCAAAGGAACAACCCAAACCTATTTAGAAATAAATTTGACTCGACTCTTTGTACGCAAACATGCAGATTTCAAACAATTTGATTTTTGCGTTGCAATTAACTTTTCATCAATCATTTTTTTAAGACAAAAACAGATTTCATTCGTATGAGGCAGTGTAAGATTCTTTCGCAAATAAACATTTTTGAATTTTTTTTCAGGAGGAAGTAGAAAGTCGGAGATTTCATATAAAATATCTGAATATTCTTCCAAACAGTAAAGGAGTCAGCATTGGTGACTATTCTTCAATCACTTCACTAAGTGAGTTAAACACGCAATTTACCTTCGTGCGTTTTCATTTACAATCACATCTAATTAAAATGATACCAAAAACATTTATTGTTTTGTTCAGGTACTCAGTTCCTCATTTTTTCTGCTCTTATCGCTCTCATCGCCTTTAGTTCAAGTAATGTGAACTTTTCCAATTACGCTTCAACCAACAAGTCAAGTGAGTCAAAGATATGATCTAATGTTTGTTGCACGCAATCTCGGATTAGATGGTGTTTGAAAAATTTCGAATTTCTGTAATAATAGATTTTCAATTCTGTTATCATTCTTTCTGAAAATGTTAAAAATGCAATTTAAGTGCTCTATTGTTTTTTCAAAAACAATATTTTAATCAATTTATTTACCAAACAAGTGTGCTAAATGTAAACATAAGCAGTTGCGTTTCTAGGTAGAAAATATAAGATTACACCAAACCAGTTTTCATATTTGAGTAAAATGTTAATTTTAAACTGAGCAAAGCTTTCCTTTAGACAATCGTTATGTTACTGATATTGTGCAATATTTTTGACATTTAGAACTCTTCTTTTCCCAAATTAGTTGTTATTTAAAAGACCGAAGTTCTGATAACACACTGTATATGTATTAGAAACAAATTTTACAATTAGAAATGAAGATCGTTTACTTGAAAATAACCAGTCTAGATATGAATGAAGCCCAAACACAATATTGGCTGCTTCTATTGAAAACACAAAGATAAATTTTCTGTTATGACTGCCGTTATGATATTAACTTGTTTTTTTGAGATTAGTTTTTATCAAAAATCCTAAACGTGTTTATTTCTATATTTTACTATGGATGAAACAAGCTTTCATTTTATAAAAGTTCTCAATTTATAATAAAAATCAAAACAAAGCTTTTCACAGTTCTGTATTACCGTATTTACTACGTAGAGCTTTTTCTAATATGATTTTACGTAATTGCTCCATAGTTTCTTCAAGTACATGGGAAACTGGTGATGCCTCTAACCGTTCTTTTATTTCTGTAATGATATGAATACCAAAAATTAAAAGCGTGGTCACATACTTCACACTGCGCAAAAGCTTTATTTAATCGCTGTCTATGTCTCACCAATCGGCGATGCATCTGCGAATGCTTCCTGGGCATCATGGCTTGCCTTAACTACAACATTTGTGATTTTACAAGTAATACGTCATACGTTGCAGCAAAAGATGTGAAGAGCGATCGATCACGTGAGAAAATAGTTGGATCAGTCTGCAAAGTTTCGAGCGCCGCAGAGCGAAAGATATCAGTAAGCATCAAAGTTAAAAGCTTTTTTACCGAATGGTAGATTTAAAAATTATTGTTTTGTATTTTGTTGTTGAAAAGGGAATTGGTCGTTTTCGTATGCCTTCAGACCAGGCCTGTGACCAGCTTGGGACACCAGGTGGGGCGAGGAGTTTTCTAAGAGGGGGCCGAATTTTTTAAACCATGTCCAGTATTTTTAAACTATGTCCAACACATTTTTCCGAGGGGGCAAAAAAATTTGGGAGAGGCTTCGCCCCTCCTGGTTACGGGCCTGCTTCAGACGATATGGATATATTTCTTAAAACTGAAACGTTGGTAGTTTTCAAAAATTAAAAAAAATTCGTATGAACTGTTGTAGCAACTCTTGACCCAGCAAAGTTATTGAAACAGGTCAAAACATAACAAACGTTAATATCTGAAATCAAATATTTATGCAACTCACTACGCAATTGAATTGCGTTACTTTGGTTCAATTTCTGCATCAACTGCATTTCAGGAACCTGAAGAAGCAATGTGTTCAGAAAATGTGGAACGTCCGTCGGAGCAGTCAACACGTCAATGCCCTCCTTGCACGACTGGGGAAAACTGCCAGCACTCCACAAGTTTTGAAAAACTGAAAGCTTACATTATACGTGGAAGCGGAAGTTTCGCTGTGAGAAACCAAACCGAATGATCAAACTTTTATAAGATGTGTTAAATGACCTGAAACATGCTCAGTGTTTAATATACAAGCAATTGGTATGCCATTTGCCAAATTACTTTTATTTCGGCAGTTGACTTGGGGCTACAGAGGTTGTAGGATGCTATGTGTTTCAAGTAAACCTCAATCTTATGTGGTTCGCAATTTGCCAAGCATTGTCAAACATCTTTGACTCGCTGTCAGGTTACTAAAAACTGCAAAACCTGCATCTTGCGCAATGTTATGAAAACTACTTTGCTAAGTGATTTGTAAATGAATTTTTGATTTTGTATCATCTCATCTTTGCACAAGCATCGATTTAATTTCTATCCTTTACAAGATGAGGTAAACTCGTGTGTTTGTTGGAACAAGTGGCTTTAAATCAAGTAGTAAGACACGGATAAACCCGAAGAAAGAGTAGTGGACTAAACTGAACAGCTCTGAAAAACCATTCAGTCACGTAATACTTTCTTTGACACAAAAGAGTGCAGTGCAGCATTGTAGTAAACGGTATCGCAGATAACGGGAAATAGATGAAAATGACTGAATACCGCTTGGTCTAAACAGCTCAGTTGTCATAAAAAAGAATGCATTTCGGAAGGAGTTCAACAAATGAAAATGATTTATGCGCAAAAATGACAGAATTAAATAAATATCATTGATGTTATTCTGCCCTTTCGTTTGTCGATCGTGATCTAGAAAGACGTTCACCGTTTTTATTCAAATTTATTTCAATAGTTGTTGTTTGAAATCACAGGCCACCTACGGAGGACATCCAATCTCTTGCCACAACAACATGAAAATCCACGGATTCCAGCTCAAATGGGATTGCACCTGCATAGATATTAACACAGGTCAAAGTAGAAGATGCAAAAAGTACGAATCGAGTTTCGGAGCTTGCGAGCATGCGTTGTCTGAGTTGATCCGAGGAATGGCCAGTCAAGGAACATATCCACAGCCGTGCGATCCTCAAAAGCTCAAAACTCGTTGCTAAAGAGTTACAAAATTTGCAATCGAGCGAATATAAACCAGTTATGCTTTTTTGATTACTGAAAGAGAACAGAAGCAGAAATTATTTTTCACTGGCCAAAATTGTTATTTTATGATTTCCTTCATTAATATTTTTTTAAATATGCGCTTCATTCATTGTACAATGGTAAGCCGTACACGTTTTTGAATTTCTAGTCAAAAAGAAAATTGTGCTCAAACCTCTGCAGGGCACGATTTGAGAACCGTGCATGTAAAATGACCTAACAATCTCTAACGCATTAGTGTCATTTTTTAAAACTTTTGTTGTGTCTTGCGTAGTGTTATTTTTTACTTGCGTAGTGTCATTTTTTAAAACTTCAGCAAATCACACGATGTGTCTCACAAGTAAACACGAATTTGAATCCCTTATTCTCAGAGCGTTAAATCAGGTTGTAAACAGAAATTTCAGGCATATAGAAATCGATCTCGCGAAAACGTTTTATAATATTCTGGTATTAGAACAAAACATGCAAAAATATTTGCTACGGTCATGCAATCAGTGTTCCGTTTTTCATTGATAAGGTAAACAAGGTACGAATAAGGCTTCCCACAGTATGGTTTTAATTAAATTATTTAAAATATTTGAAAAATGTTTTGCACTGTAATACTCAGGTGCATTTAGCAATAGAGAATTAGATCAAGATTGACACAAAAAGTTGTTTTCATCGTATTTTTAGAATGAAACCAGCACTTGTTGCGAGTCTATAGCACTGCTCTTGAAGCTTTCTCTTGCACCCATCCTTACCAATCATGAGGCAAGACAAGGCGCAAGCAATTTTTTAAGTCTTCGCTATGATCCGTAAGCAGATATTCGAACCAGACTAACGCTAGCTTCGGTGGAGCGCACTATATAGGTAGAACATCAAATGGTATTCACGGCTATTGACATGGTGGGCTACATGAAAAAATCGATGCATCCCCACGCAAAAAATACACTGCACTTGCCACGTGACAACAGCGATATCGACTATCAAATCTACTCCTAATGTTCACCCGATTCAGAGAAAGGAGACAGTTGTACGCCGCGCGTGGACAGGTCAGCGCTGAGTGGGGCAGATGTGCAAGTTCCATGGCACGGCGTGCTAGAGACAGTGTGGCTGCATTCCGACGACGTTCAGCAGGTTGGATGCCTGCGAGGATGGGAAGGGTGTCCGCTGGAGTAGGACGCAGGCATCCAGTCACAATTCGCAAGGCATCATTGATGGTAGGGTCAATGAGGCGGTGTGAGCCTGCGGGACCAGATAGGAGCGCAGTACTCTACTACAGAATTGACCAAGGCTGAGGTGGCTGTTCGCAACGTTGTTGCCCCAGCACTCCAGCCAGGCCAGCAAGTCTCCTCTAGAGAGCAACAAGATATCTTAGTTTTTTTGCGAAGTGGCTCAAGGTGTCGGCGATACGTGAGCGACCTGTCCAACGT
>Ga0210059_1017051_pt1 | contig 10407 bp, 12 predicted proteins | sample Ectturendosymbi2_FD_188042 | JGI IMG/M metagenome (GOLD analysis project Ga0210059, IMG submission 188042) | Ecteinascidia turbinata endosymbiont from Florida, USA - Sample 2 (SPAdes) (version 2) | ecosystem: Host-associated > Tunicates > Ascidians > Unclassified | place: Key West, Florida...
TTTTCAAAATTAAAAAAGTAAAACAGTAAAAGTATTGCAACTGAGGCGGGGCCCCTAGACATGGCTGGGGCCTCCCCGGCCGGGGGTGCGGGGGGCGGTTCCCACGGCGCTGATCATCATGAACACATGACAGTAGCAAGTAGGACCTAATCGTATAGTTCAGATTGATTCACAACGTATTGGTGTTTTAATAGAGATGATTGCAAGCTTTCATGATCATGTTACTACGTACTGTAGTAAAAAAAACATTTAGTGTCTTGTAGCATAAGCAGAATTCGGTTACCGCGACTAGCACTTAATCTCCCACCCAGTATATTGGCAACCACAGCAAAAGAACCGTGAATCGCATGCTTTGGCACCGAATTAAAAACCTTTGCTACTGTTTTTTAGGATCCGGCAGCACATACATTGAGCCATGGCTGGTTGGAATCATCGCCGTTGCCGTGTTTCTCGTGCTGGTCGTTATCTTTCTTCTGTTCAATTACTACGTCTGTGATAAGTTCTAGTAAGTGCACTCTCTCGATATCCTTCGGCTGCCCCTGCATCGGAAACGTTGTGTTTGTTTGTAAAGGACAAGTATGTATCCGAGCCTGAAGCGCATCTCATCAAAGGCATGCCATGGGTAAATGCTACAAGCGTCGATATGCAACACGTCCTTCGACAGATGCGAGTGATCCGCGATGACAGTACCGGTTTTACTTAAATACTGTCCTGATTACCCACTCAAATATGGAGAAACTCTATTTTTATTTTCCAGTGAGAAAGAGGACTTTTTCGATGAGGATGATGGCAACAGCTACATTCCAGAAGCATTGAACAGCGTGATGGATAAGTAAGTAACTAAAATTATCAATTCTCGGAATGTAATTGATGCAGAAAATCTCAAACTTGGTACATTAAAAAGCGAGTGTCCTAATAATGAAAACAACGGCCAATGCCACAGACGAGGCAAGTATCTTACATCTGTCGCATTGGCTGTTGTTTTTGTTATATCAAGACATTTCAAAGTGAATGAAGTGTGCACTTTCTCATTTAGGAAGCTCGCAGGTATATCTGTTTTTGCTTTGAAGGGACGACAAAGGATACGACAACCAAGCGGCAGTTTACGAAGTAGTGACAGAACTGTAACAGTTCTTCTCAGAGGCAATCATATTCCACAAGTTGTCCATAAACGTGATTGAGCAGTTTTCTACGCACTCGTAACTGGAATCACCAATCGCTTGTTAATTGTTTGGCATTCCGTTGCACAAACAGCCCCAACGCCCACGTTTCCGTCCTTTGCTCGATACGCGTCAACGAGCTGCCTGCAGCAACTCAGCTTTCGAGCGTTCATCTCACGAGTGCTTTCTCCTTCACCAAGAAGACTCGCGCCGCTACATTTTCTGCGGTTAAAGGCGATTTGTTGCCGTTTGATTGGGAACGAGTTCACCGTCGGTATCTGTAGCGCTTGAAGTGAAACCACAGCTGGAATATGCTGTTGATGAACTGGCACCTGAACCCGTGCTTGTGGGAGTATTCCCACTCGCGGTTGACGATCTTGAAAGCAATGTCTTGGTAAGGAGGGCCGGCTGAAAACCGCAGAACCTGCAAAAAATTCAAAACATGCTTTTTTAAAACCAACCGCTGGGTTTTCGCGGCAACACAAGCAACGCCAGGAAACTGACCGCACTCGCCAGACAGAGCTGTGAAAGCTGACCAGCATCAAGCAAAGCTCGGAACGACTGGTAACGCCAGAGTCAATTACACCGTTTGCAGTGCAAAACTTACCATTCGTTTTACTCGTTACTAAGCAATCAGCTAAAAGTGTATTTTTTAACAATTAAACAAGTTTTCATTTTCGTGACTGACAGTGGTGACGACAGTTATTCTTAATTCAGCTAATCAGGGCAACATGAGCAAAATGAGTCCAGATTCAAAAGTTTTTTAGACAAGGATCTAAAAATCTATTTGGAAAACTAGAATGTTGTCCAAACACTGCACCAGTCCAGCCAAGGTAGAAATGATTGTGTAGGATAATAACGAATGCGATGACAGCCACGCAGATGCGAGACTGCGGGTAACATTGAATAGTCCGTACAAGATCTGGGTTCAAGCAATATGGTTCGGCTGCTCAGTATGTCTGAGAAGCGAATAAAACTATTTCGTCAAAAACCACTGGAGTGGTACTGAGTTGACGAAAACTATGCAAGTAAAAATCAAATCATCAAAAGCGAAAAATGACTCATTTCGTAATTTCATAAGATGAAATGCATAGAAGTCAACCACTTCTGCAGACTGCTTTGTAAGCCAGAGACATAGGCTGATTTGTTATCTGAGCACTCGCTGTTGTACGTTCACGCAAATCTCGGGCTATGCTAAAGGAATTAAGCGACCTGTGACACAAAATTGTTTTTTTAAATCTGGAGTCACATCATAAAGTAGTTTTTGCAGTTTTAGGTTTTATTTAGGAACAGCTACAACTTACAGGAAAGGCCAGACATGGGCGATTACAGCACAAACGTAATCGATTACGATTACATTGACAGTAATCACGATTACAATCGCGATTACATTTGTCTTGAAACATCTTCAACACAAAAAGAAACCCCATTTGCATGGTTTGATTAAAGTATATTTTCAGACAACATACGATATGAATGAATGCAATAAACGAAATTACTAATCTTTTTCGTTAGTAAGGATCAAGCACCGGAAAAAAATTACAAAAATTGTTAAATGAGACGTTCGTGCAGTCAACAAGCAGCCAGTGGCGTAACCAGATGTTTGAGCTAGACGGGAAACGTAGCTGAAAGAGACCTACTGCCCTTTGTAAGTGACCTACAAGTCAACACTAAGAAAAAAATATGTGAGAAATAATGATGAATCCGGGTGTGGACGACTACACTAAAACCCCAAATCAACGGAAAATCTCCGAAAACGCACAACGACGACAACCCACTGAAAACCAAAAGAATACTAAAACCAAAATATAAGCTAAGTGGGAGCCTAGTTTTCACATTTAGCTGGCCAGGGGAGTCAAAATCGCCCCTCATCCCTGCCGCCAGTTACTCCAATGCAACAGACACTTTAAATATTAATTAAACACTAATGATCAATGTTTAAAATATTTGTTACAGTTGATGAACGTCAAGGCTTCAAATCTTTAATAGTCCAACGACAACATTCTTCCAGCAACGCTGAAAATTCGTCTGTTAATAATTTCATAATTGCTGACTATTTCTTATAACTGCGGGTTACGATCGTCTGCAAGCCAGCATATGCATTGTGCAGCTTTTAATTTGAAATGAAATGAACAGGGACGCCAATATAGCTGCGCACCTGTCTATTAGACCAGAAGTCAATGGTCAACAAAACCTCACTGGTTTCGCTGAGTTTTTTTAGCAGTATCTGGTGGATCACAGATGAAATGCTAGTTATCAGTGTTGTGTAAAAGTACTTTCGACTTGGATTAAAGTACCTTATTCCCCTGATGAAAAGTTAATTTACTGTATATAAATTACTGTATTAATTATATACATAGCCTACTCCGCCACTTACATTCATACGTTCACTCCGAATACAGTATATATATAAATAAAACCAACACCTCTCCTCGTAATGTCCCGCTATTCTGTTACCGCAGTGTCAACCCGTTTTAAGTAAAACTCCTCTTTTTGTTGCTACGTCTCACTAGACTCGCTGCGTTAAATAGCTTGAAACACAACCATGACAAACGATGATAAAGGAGGAAACTCAGCCCACCGCAGCCGCGGTTCAGCGCACAGCGAAGATTTCCGCAAGTTTAATCGCGAAAGTAATCGTTGATTACGATTAAATTTCATTTTTGGTGAGTTCAATCGATTAAGATTACTCGGAAAACTGTAATCGATTACGATTGACGATTACCCCACATCTGGGAAATACACAAACAAGGTTGACAGTTTCCCGAGCGAAACAACCACTATAGTTTTTGCAAATATCTTTTCCAAAAATTGTGACCATTACAAAACAATTTTTACGAATCCGGAATTCACCACCAGCGATCTAGCTTTCCAACCTTCACAGCTTTCAGTTAACACTGGTGAATATGACAAAAGCAGCATGGGAAACTTGCAGTGCAAACATCTAGGCAGGGGTGCACAACCTTTTCGCTATTGCCGGCCGCATTACATTTATTTTTATGAATTACGGTCGCCAGTGAGATAAAGATATTTTTATTTTTTTGCATAGCTTCTGTTCTTCTCCCACACACAGCCCAGTAGCCTGCCTCCACACGTGTTTGGTCGTCTTTCTACAAAGTATCCTCATACAGTAGACAAAGAGTTTTCATCAAAGCTCGACTACCATAACATATATATTGCAATTACACGGCACAGCCGCATAAATTTTTATCGAAGACCGCATGTGATCGCATGTGACCGTACGGCCGCAGGTTGTGCGGCCCTGAGCCTGAGTATTGCTAAAAACAAAACGAAAAAGGCTTACAGCAAAATCGTTGTTTCCATCATCCGGGGTTATTGTGTAAGTGGGTGGCTCAGACTTGTTGATCAGGTCAGGATAAAATATATTGAACTTGTAACCTTGCACGATCTTAGGCGGAGGGTTGTCGAAGTCGTAGTGTGTTTGGTTATACTTGTTCCACTCGAAGCCGGTGTGGACGCGGTTGAAAAAGCGAGGTTTACGAGGACGATATTTATCAGCCCACAGGAAAACCTTAAAGAAACATAAAAGTGGTCACGCACAAAACTAAAGCAATAACAACCATACAGAAGTTCGCTTTGCTTGTCAGCATCAAATAATAACAAACGAAATTTAATTCTGAAGCGTGCTTCAAAAAGTTTTTTGTCCAGGTCGTCGCAATGTGGTGTTAAGGCACGAACAGCGCAGCATTTTAACCGAGCGTTTCGGAAGAAACCGTCAGTAGGTTTTACTAACGGACATGGACATCACCGAATGCAGGTCCGACGCCACCAGGATGGATAGATTTAATCGTTCAAAAGCTCAACTGGTGATAACCTTCTCGAAAACGCCAAATAACGCACCGACGTTTTAAGTGGCCGCACAGACGAACTTCAAAGTAAATATAAGACTTGCATCCTTGTGGTTTACGGGCCTGCGTGGTGTGGTCTTCTTTCATCCTGTCGAAGGTTAATTTTTATTTCAGCGTTAAAATTTTCTTCGCTGAGCTTTTGCACAACAGAGGCACTGCACATCAGTGGAAGAACTTAACAACTAGCTACAAAGTCTTTAGAAAGCGCTGCCGAGCTGACAGATGGTGTTCGCTCAGCGCCAATGTACTGTAGATGGCGAAAGTGCGACTATTAAGTCGCCTCGGTCATTCCACATAAATTTTATGTCGAATTGTCTATTAGTCGGTTACTTGGCAAACTTGGTGCCAAACGCTACGATTTGAAAAAAACTGACTTTTCAGCAAAGTTACAGTAATAACTTTTAGACTTGGTGCGCCAATCAATCTCCTCCCTAAAATTTCGCTAACCTGGCGCAGCGGAAATCAAGCGTGAAACAACAAAACGCGAAGAACGAACTTGCTGCGTCACAGGAGCCTCAACAGCGAACGTCGCTTCCTCCTGCGTGTCCATGCCCTCTTTCGCGCGACGAATGAAAGCGTCTTCTTGGCCAGCACCCGCGTCGCCGGTGCGAGTGAGCAGCTTGCGCTTCCCGTCGATGGTGAGAGTGTCTTCATCCGCGTTAACTATCACGACATCGGGCGGCAGGTCTTTTGGCTGAAGGAGACGTGGACTATACGAGCCTGAACGAGAAGAAAGTTAATCAACGGCATGCTGCAATCGCTCACGAGGAGCTGCAAACGCTTGGCCCGTTCAGCGGGTTCGCGGTTGATCGCTAAGGGTAAAGCTCAGGAGTGCATTCGATGCACTTCCCCAACAGGGCGATGACCTTGACATTTTAACAAATGAAAGCTTTGGTTTTGCTACAAGCTTTGGAGGAATCGATGGGCTGGGTTCTGCTTTCCATAATTTTGTAATGGTTCAGAATTGCACATGTCTATATTCCAGCAACTGGTCTATCAGCAAATTGTTTCAGATGGGAAATCGATTTGACGGAAGTATATGCATCTCAGTCCTTACTGAGGACTCTAACATGGGCACAGCTCCGCCAAATCGATTTCCTATTAAAATAATTTGCTGATTCACTCGACTACGTCACGTTTGCGGACACTAATTGCTGGAACCTTGACATTTACTTTCACGAATGTCGTTTCTCCTAAGCAAGATCATCGAAGGTGTATCAGCAAATGCAAATAGTGTAATTGCGCTTGTAAAGTTGTAGGTCTATGTTAATTATTACTTCTACTAGTTCATATGCTTTAGTATTCGTCATGAACTCTGCTTTCTGCAGGTAAAAACCCGGGTTACCTTCGTTGTATTCTTCTTTGCAGTGTTCCAGAAGATCTTCTTCCTTGAGATCAAGAGATTTTTTGGAACTGCCAGTTCTTTCAGTGTCGCTTCTGGGACTACCACCGGCTGATGAAGTTCCAGCAGTCTCTTCCTCTTTTATCTGAAAGCGACAGATCGAAGTTTTGAAAAGCTTCATCACGAACAGCCTTCTGCCATTGTGATACTTAATTATCAGCATAGCTTGATCAGTATTACCGTTTCACTATTCAACGATATTATAGTGCTGTAACAAGCGAACTATCTGTTCGATCCTGAATAAGGAAGAAGCATCAGCTCCGACTATCGTATGTTTATTCGAAGGTAACTTGCACAAGTAGCTGGATGTTTTTAACGTCAGGCTTCAAACCTGTTCCAGCAAAGACAAAGCTTCGTTGGTTGAGATAATACCAAGCACTCGGTCAACCAACAACCATTTGCGTCGTCAAAACATCGGTTGCTTTCGCAGACGACATGACCTGCACTTTGCGATGGAAGCATGGGCGCTGGATCAATTATACAACCCAACGTGGAATTGATTCATAATTAAGGAACAACAGTCTTGCTAGTTGTAGTACCGATTCGACGCATGTGAAACCTTTCGACTGATTTCTTCCTGTTTATCAAAATATCTGTTCTAACAGCAGACGTAGGAGGAATTTGAAATCGCTGCTAGTATCAACGGCGGGAAACAACATAAATTATTCCATAGCCACTTGGCTACACATACCCGAGACACAGCTGGGAAAAGGGGCTGTCCTTCAACAGCTTGTTCGCCGAGTTGTTCCAACTTCAATTTGTAAAGCTTGTTTTTCAGCAGTTCCTGGTGACGGTCTCGCAATCTCGCTCTGGCTAGTGCAGCTTTGAGCTGAGTAAGCAAAGATTCCCAATATCCGATGTCCAGACTTGAACCCCCTGTACCCAACACATAGTTTGCAAGACAGTAAGTACACATGCATTAATTATTATTAATACGACAGCAATTATGACTTTTCTTCTCCACAAAGGACTTCACGAAGTGGTCTAGTAAATTGAAACACATTCGTTTTCTGAAGATAATACCTGTTCTTTGCGACAGTCATCAGAAAACGCTCCGGATAATGCGTACTGCTTTATTTGTGAAGACATTCGTGTCATCCATCAACTGACGCAGCAGATTTACCACAAACTAAATTCTCGATCATGGTTACGAAAAAACAACAATTCCGAGTATTGTTATTGCCAAAATCGCAGTAACTACGGTAATTAAAAGCATTGGGGTAAAACTAAGTGGCAACCATAGTAGCGCGGGTACGTGATTTTAACTGCCACCAACTTTGCACAGCGAAGTTTTTACTGATATATTTACCGGTTTCGATTTTTGCTGTGATTTTGCTTTTCAGCTCCAGTAGCTGATGGTGGGTCTTGTTACGAAAAATAGACGCAACGTCGTCGGTCACTGCAGAGTTGATGCCTTCACGTCGGGTATCGCGAGTAGCCTTGCCCTGGAACGTATCGTTCGGAACTGGTAAGATTTTAAACATCAGCCATCTGTCTCCAAAACTTATAAAGACGGGGCTGCAAATATCACGATGTTTGTTGCGACAGAGTAAGTGACTACAGACAAGGAAACACACTAAGCACTAACTTCATCTTCCGCTTGTATCCTTCGAAGCGTCTGCAGTTCATCTTCGGTAATGACTGTTATGTCTCTCCAAAAATCGACGTTCTTGCCTGAGGGTTGAAAATACGCAAACCCAGTTATTAGTTTCTCTTGCTAGGCATTAAGTCCGGAAAACGTTTGAGCAAACAATTAACATAGAGCATAAAAATCTACAACTGAGCGAGGGGCGATGATGTAAAACTAAACGATTGCAGAAAAACGAAGAACTCGGTACCCTCGGATCGGCGTTGAACAAAAGTAGCATCGATAATTGAAAAGAAATCCATAAAACAGCTTTGATCAGAAGTTTTAACACAACTTTGTTGCGCTACGCTTCGTAAGTCTGCATTTGATTTGCAACTTACGCCTAAATACAAATAAGAAACATATCTAGACCTGGTGCAACAACATTGACTTGATTTATGGCGGCGCAAAATTGATATGGATCGGTCATTGATATGATTTCGTTTTGCACAGGCCTCTCCCGTAACCAGTGACTGAGTCGTTCTTTGATGCATGAGTAACGCAAGTAGGTCTATTACCCAATTCGCAAATAAATCCATAGCCCGTGGAAAACAGCATATGTATGGGGGGAATGGTCAAACCGCTGGCTCACGCACAACGGGTCACGAGAAGGCACTGAGTTACAGCAAATCAACTTTCAACTTACCTTGCTCAAGCTCCATGTACACCTTTATGTCCTCCAGAAGGTCTTCCAAATCAGACATGGTAAGCCCATTCAGGTATGTGTAAGGTTCGTGCATTTCCACTCCTGAAAGATCCTGCGCCCCCTCCTCGGCACTGCTGGCGTACTGGGCAAGCAAGTCGATGGGTTTCGCTCTGCTATCGTGTATTCTTATCGAAGAGCGAAGCTTGGCTTGTTCTAAGTGGAACTTGTCTTCCTGATCTTCCCAGGCCTGCAAATGCAAAAGGTGGCAACGTGATAAAACGCATGACCGAATAACAAGCTTTAGTGAAAAAAGAAGCAGCATATTGATGAAAGGATACGATCGTATTACACAGGTAGAAGTGAATTTTCAATGTTTTACGTTGTGCACAAACGCAAAATCGGTTAGAGCAGGCAACAACCAGCATCACACATGACCAACTAATCACCCGCTCATTTGTCTCAGCCCGCTTTATATGAAAAGCCTCCAGCTACACAGCGACATACAACTGTCAGCTTTTTTTCACCGGAACTTGCACTGCCGTGAAAGAAGCTGCATAGCAACGTGTCTCACATTCTCAAAAAAACACACACTTTGAAATTCTCCGCTTCTTTTTCTCTTTGCATCATCTCCAACTCTTCTTCGCGTTGCTGCCGCTCTCTTTCTCGCTCTAACCGAAGTTGTTTCACCTGAAAAAGTACAAGTCGTCAACCAGATTTAACTAACTTAAGTTCACCAAACATGGCGCCGCCCGAGATTACCTTAGCAAGTTCTATTTTGTTCTTTTCTTGCTTCTGGAATATCAGTTTCTTTTTTTCATGCATGTCTAAATCATGCAAACCTTCTTTTTCCAATTTTTTATTCCAGACAAATGTTTCAAGCAGCTTCCCGTCACCGAACGGGTTGTCGGCGTTCGTGTAACTGCAAGGAAAGCGTATTGATCGTCGAACATAGCAAGTCACGTAACTACCCATCAATTGCACATGCGATTATTCGCCAGGATAACGCACATTATTTTGGCATTAAGTTCATGCAAATATTACTTCGGCGACAAGTTTTTCCAGAGAGAAATAACAGCTATGGCCACGTAATGCACGCCCTCTTTTAAAATATGTTGATGGTAAACCGGGGTAGGTTTTTTCTTAACCCGAAGAAGCCCCTAGGCCGCTTAACTTCTTTTGCAAACTTCACAAAGCTTCGTAAATTTAATCCAACAATGAACATAATTTCGTAAATACCTTACAAACAAGCATCTGAGTAGAATGGATGCACACTCGAAAAGTAATGGCTACCTCACCATGACGGTTAGCATGGTGTCAGGTTTTGCAAAAATAATGAAAATGAACTAGACATTAAATGCTCAGAATGGAAGTGGTTCTAAACAAAGGATTGAAGACATGGCACTAGAACACACTACGTAGAGCAACAGCATACCATAGACCAGTGTTTCCCAAACTGTGTGCCGTTGAAGGGGCTGAAGTGTTCCGCGAAAGTTTTATGTTTTGACAAAACCTTATACTTTTCATCTTAACTTAGGCTATTTGTTTCAAAGTATGTGTGCCGCAGTCAAATTCAGAATGTATTAGTGTGCTGTATCATAAAAAAGTTTGAAAAGCGCTGCCATAGACAAAAACGATCCCAAAAGAAAACAGTCAACGCATAACCAGCAGTCTAACGGGATTTTTTTTTTATTAGTATGTGGGTT
>Ga0210059_1017053_pt1 | contig 10406 bp, 3 predicted proteins | sample Ectturendosymbi2_FD_188042 | JGI IMG/M metagenome (GOLD analysis project Ga0210059, IMG submission 188042) | Ecteinascidia turbinata endosymbiont from Florida, USA - Sample 2 (SPAdes) (version 2) | ecosystem: Host-associated > Tunicates > Ascidians > Unclassified | place: Key West, Florida...
TATAAATCTAAATCTCGGTGTACCCGCTTGTTCCCCTCTCTCGTCAGGTCTGGTCACAATCACCGCTGGTGCGAGTTAAAGGCGGTTCTGGAGCATTCACTGTCAGAATTTTGAGATTTAGAACGTCATGAAGGACTGACTGAGAGCCAGGACCGTAACTAGGGGGGACGTAGCACCCCTAGAAAAATATGTTGGACATATTTTAACAGTATTGGACATAGTTTAAAAAATATGGGCCCCTTTCAGAAAACTCTTCTCTCCCCCTGGTTTCCCAGGCTGGTTACGGGCCTGCTGAGCGCGGACTCACGAATGCGTAAATGAGGTCAGACTGAAGAATGCCTATGGAAAACTTAAGGCAAATGATTTTATGCAAAACTACTAAACAAGTATAAAATTGCAAAATCCTGAAACATTTCTTTGGATATAATAGTTAACAGAAAATAGAAGAGATACTGCATTGTAATGCTTTACTTATATTTATATAACTTCGAAGACAAAGTTTTTTTTGCTTTTGCCTCTGCAAATTCATCTATTATCTCGTCAGAAAACTGATATAATTCAAATTGGTCACATACGTCTAAAGCCAGTGACGCTCCGTGGGAAATTCAAGGTTAGGAATTTTGTGGCCTGAATTTCGATAATCATGTCCATGGAGATGCTCAGAATACAGGTCGAATTAATTTAAAACACATGTAGTAGATAACTGAAAAGTTCACAATTATAACTAATACACTCAACGCTGTTGACCATTTACAAATAGAATCTTTCAGAAGTATTCAGCGTTTCATTAAATAGCCCACAAATAAAAACTGTCGTAACTAACTTCAGAACCACATCAAATCTATTTCAACATGAAGTTTGTAAAATCACCAAAGCTCAAAAAATTTCTTAAACGTCAGATCTGTAGGCGTAACAACCACATCCGTCCTCAGAAAGTCTTCAGAAGGGGGCTTTACGTTTGTGCAGGGGGGCTTGCCATTTTGGAAATATACATTAAACTAACAACGCAGCATTTGCAAGTTATGATTCACATTGCGGGCAAATTAAATTATAATATTATTAGACATTTTCCCAACACAGGCTAGGCTCGTAGTTTGCAACAAAAATTTTTGAATGAATTTAACAAAGGGAGTAGGGACTCAACCATAGTCATGCAATTGACGGCGATCATTTAGAGATGCCGTAATACATAATGCAAATATTAACAAAAATTTGCAAGAAATCAGGATCAAGTCTATCGTTCAGTTATGGAAACACTGTTACCGAAGGAACAAACCTGAGGCCAGTCAAAGCAGTGCACGCGATGAACGTGTTTTTTTCACTAGCGTAGATTGATAAACTTGACCATGAGTTTGAAGTGAAATTTACTCGAAAGCATGCGAATCGTGCTTTTTACTGGCCGAAATACGTATGCAAAAACGTTTCTTATGTCTAGACTTGTTGATTTCCTGGTGCATGGCACATGTTTAGATTAATATCATTTTGCGTCTCATATCGGCTGTAAACGTTAACAAGCAGGCTACAGACAAAGGCTTACGTGGACGCGGCATGGTTAACATCCGTAATCCACCAGGTGCACTACTCTGCCGGGGCAAGCTCAGCGGTGATTGCTAAATAGTCTTCTGAATAACTTCACGTTCAACACTTCAAGCAATGAATGTTGACGTTTTGCGCTCAACGAGCCTCAAATGCATCTATTTACCTCACAAGGTATCAGAAACAATCACGCGATGTCCTTGTATCGACAAGCACCGGTCTGTTCATAAATTACACGTCAGAACAAAAATACGGATTGATAAAAACACTGATTTCTAGCATTTCATATTTCAATTTGGGCGAGATTGCAGCTTTGTTTGGGGTTCATCCCACAAAAGTTCCACCTTGGCGACGGAACTGGTAACAACATGCTCTTAATAAGTTTCACCGTTGCTCTAAAACAGTGGTTCCCAAACTTTTTCTGATCGCGTACCATTTGTGGGTTCCGTACTGTCACCGCGTACTACCTTACACCAAGGAAACTCAATCTACCAAATATCATTCGATCAAACGTTTGGCAAACCAGACTAGACACAAATGCGGCATGAACAAAATGGCTGTGAGAAACTGTAATTGCAATTTTAGAAAACCAGTAAGGCAAGTACACAAAAACGCAGGAATTTTTAACTGAAACCAGTAAGTAAAAGCAAAAGCTTTGAATATATTTTGTGTAGAAACATAAAAGTTTGGCCTTCTTGCGTATCACCTCGAAGGCCTGCTCGTACCACTTAGTGGTACGCGTACCAGTTTGGTAATTGGTTATTTGGAAGTAGGTATTGTGACGCGGCCGTCACTCAAACCACATGGGGAAGCTGGCTGCTTGAGGCAGAAGCTCCGCTATGTAACATCGCTAAGTTTCGCAACTGTTGGGCTTCCGATGTGAACCTTGGTCTGTAGCAGCCGCTGACATCCGACATTTTCTAAATCGTTATATTATACTCCGCTGAAATTTGACGTTTCGTAATTATTACGCAATATTCCCACCTCAATAGCGTCCCAAATGCTGCACCCGGGGGGAAGATGTCCCTCTTTTCCCTCCTAATTGCGCCACTCCTCAACGTGTACAGCACCATTTTCCAGGACCGCAACCAGGGTGTGGTGCAACCGAGCAATCGCCCCGAGAAATTTTCAAAATAAAGTTTAGTTTATTTTCAGTCAAGGCAGGGCTTTTTGGGACCCGAATCGGGTCCCCAGAATTTCAAAACGGGTCTCTAGAATCACAGAAGATCATCATCGGGCCCCTAAAATCAGAGAAATCGGGTCCCTTCAGGTCCACACCGGGTACCTAATACTTTCCGCAAAAAAACCTGGTTAAGCACAAGTTACAACCATGCCTCTTCCCCGAAAATTGGGCAACAAGTTGGTGATTTTGCCCCCTGCTATTTTCGATCCAGGTTTGCGAGCTGTGGCGAAAGGGCAGTACATGCTGCTTTGGGCAGCAAACTGACCGTTTCCTAAGTGAGGTAAGCGCGGCTGCGTAAACTAACGCAGTTCGTCTTAAGGATCGGCAAAGGTAAAATTTTACAAAGATTAAAATCACTGTCACTGAATTTGCCCCTGGGGGTATATTTGCCTGTCCGAAGGGGTACATTTGAGGTTACCAATAGAAGTGAAATATATATTTACATACCAAATATTTATATATATATCAGTTAATATTATTCTCAAAAGCCGTTATATGCCTATTGGTAAATATATCTATGATTAATCATGATAAAATATTTTGTCATAAGAAATTTGAGGGGTACACGTTTCTCTGTCGAAATGCTGAAGGGGTACATGGTCAGAGAAAGGTTGGGAACCCCTGTTCTAATGCATGGGTTCTCAACCTGCAAAAATGTGACTTGCGGGTCCGCGAAATGAAAAGTTTGAGAAACACTGTTTTAATGCAATCTGCGCAATACTTATAACTTACGACTATGGTGGCCATCAAACCCGAATCTGCCCCATTGCGAGAATGTCACACCTACAAACCTGACGACTGCAGTAAGTACAAGGGGAGTCCTGACCATGCGCGTTGTTGCCTGTGGGCGCAGCTCTACTACTAGTCCTGGTTGTTGTGGTGCTGTGGTCCTCAACAAAACACAAATACGCTCCAGCCTCCAATAACATGCTATGGCCAGAATTTACAATGCAGCGAAGGCTTAGGCGTGCAAGACTGTCCTGCATGGTTTATTAATGCAACATGAGGTACAAAAAATATCAAGGAAATGGGATAAAACCACGCCGGACACGCTTAGCCATCATACGTGGTCTGCGGCCGCAATGGCACGAAAACCACGAAAAGTAAAATCGAGTGAACTAATCTTTTAGCCCTTCGAGTAGTACAAAAACATTAACAAGAAGAGCTTTTACCGTGCTGGCTTACGAAAAGAATTAGAAAAGACACAATTCCGTGCCGAAACAGATCGCAATTTCACGCATACGATGCCAAGTGCGAGGGCGCACTGGCAACGAAATAACGTCCGTTCACAAAAAATGTGCACGAAACCGCTGACGCATACCTCGGATCACCACCTTGACATCGCTTCAGCAAGCCAGGAGCGGCTTATCGCTCCGTTTACTGTATAGTCTTAATGCGCCTTCGATGCTACTCGTTACACGAATAATTTCACTTCCCATGCGCTCGAAAAGTTGCTTATCGTGGCCTTACATGGAGCACAGAGGCATATTGCACTGACCTATAGAAGAAATGGAGTAGAAAAGAAGCCAAATAGATTGACAACACGCACGCATTTCATTCAATCAAAGGTATGTCATGCCCAGCTGTCGGGTTGGCAGCAGGTCGAAGCGAGGGGCTCGGCCGTATCGCCACGCTCACAGTCATGTCGTCTTCGAACGCAAAGAACGGAGCAGCCGGCGAGAAAAAAGCGATGCATATGACGCGAGCGAGAGAGCGACGAAAAAAAGGCAAAATGCACAGAAACAAAATTGCGTCCGAAAACGAAATCAAAACGCCGTGAACAAACATGCTTCGGCTTGGCTGACCGGCCCCTGGTAACCTCGCGAAATAATGCCTCTCGCTGAAGGTCACGTGTTTTCGTGACTGAGTTCGAACAGGACGGAGGCGATAATCGAAGTCACGTGAGCGCTGAGCAACTGTGACATCGATAGTGATAACAACCGCAGTTGGTGTTTGACGAAGCAGGGCCTGCACAAAAGCAGCGGTTGCGATTAGCGACAGATGGTGAAGAGAAACTGCTCCGCGCAAACGACAACAAAACCGCCTCCGCCGGGCAGGCCAATTGCACAACTTGACTCAGCACGATGGAAGCAATCAAAACAGAGGGCATGGCATCCGAGCCGTCAGTCCACGCCTCATGACAAAATCAATCAAGACTGCAAAGCGGCCGGTTTTCTGCACTACCCGGAGACGAAAGGTCAGTTGCACCGTCGGCCATCGTTTTTCTAATCGCATAGTTCACCATTGGTCAAGCTCTTTCGGGCTCATAATTTCCGCAAATCTCAACGGTCTACTAAGAATATAGTATCATGAACCACTTTGTCAAGACTTAAGAACGAGCGTTATTTGTCTTTCGTGACCCAGCTTGCTAACAAGCCTTGCTTTAGAACTGTTTTTCTTATTGCCCGATTGGGGAACGATGACTTCATTTTTACAAAAAAAATTACAGTAAGGTTTAACGGAAATTTACGGAGTTGGCAAAGCTGCAGAGATAAGATGAAAGAAATTTAAAAACCGAAACATCTTGATGTTTAAATTTACCCACACCTTTACCGCCACCACAATACACGGGGAAACAAACTTTTTGAAATTCAAATTACCCAACAAAAATTCGGGATTCATTATCACTCAATGCAATTTGAGCTTGACACACCCCAGCATTATCAGGGAATTACCAAAAAAATCTCTGGGTAGCCATCGGAATCAAACACTACTTACGACTACAACATGATGTTATTATAGGAACCATTGTTGAACGATTTGCTGCTGGCTACCGAAACACGAGTAATTTTACAGAAGAAGAAATCAAGCTAGTCTAGATCTGAAACCAACACGCAGTTTCACAACCGCCTTACTTGTTCTCTTGCACTTGAGCTAGAGATAATATGGTTCTGGCGCATTTCTGCATCATATATTCTGTTGTACCACAGTTTATGGGCTGATGGCTGGCAGCAAACATACGCTTGTGGTTCATGCCCGTCTCCTCGCATTCCTGAAATACAAATGCAGTGAAACCGCTGGTCATTTTCTAACTTGAACAAATTCAAAAAACAGGAGTCATAAACCAAAGGCCACTGGCAACGAAAAACAAAGGTATTTGACTGTGTGGAGAAATAATGACGACCCTGTTTTACAGAATCGATAAATAGCAAAATTTTGTAACTCATAAATAATTAATTGGCTAAATGCGTAACCAGGCTCAGATTTCGAGATAACAAAAATGAAATACATGAAATAGGTAGTATTAAATTTATTAACATCCTGTCAAGCTAATTAATCGCTATTATTTTACCAAGACCCAGCCCAAAGGAGAAGGTCTATCAGAAGGCATCGCCGTGAAAACAGACACAGAGCACTTGTAAATGCACAAGGGCAACCACAGTGAAGAAAACAAAAAAATGCCACTTGGCGCACTGAAACGAAGACAATATTATCAACGCAGAAGTGCCGGGACTCATGCGCATTTGAAATCATTCCGGTAAGCATACAATGAAGCCCACGACCAAAGTGTTCGTCACCACTTCATGCAGAGCTTGCCCGGGAATTGCGCATTACCAATGACAGCTAAATTTGCCGTGTGCACCATACAATCATCCTCTTGCTGTGCGGTCGCAAAACGTCGATTTACCAGCCTTGAAATCGTGCGGGAGCATACCCGGAGAAAGCAACGCTTGCAAACTTACCTCCAGGAAGGAAAGAAGCCCGCAGAGCGAACCTTTCTGCAGAGCGATGGCTCTGGCAGCAGTGACGTCACCAGAGGAAAGATTAGAAAGCAAGACGACGGCGAATTCGCGCAAAGTTTGGTCCTTACGATCACATAAAAAAGTCACCTGCAGAAAAATATAAACATGCTGTGAATGTTGAGTGCACCTAAAAGACGGCAATGACGCTCTTAAGAAGTCGTCTACATTATCTAACAAAGAAAGCAAATAAAAAACCCGGGCAAGGATTCTTCATTTATCGATGCGCCCGTAACCAGCGAAGTGTTATCTCGCGGCGAATGCAAAGCAACTCACCAACACGCTGAAGAGTTTTTCAATCCGGCTGAACGGTCGCGTGGCAAGAATGAGGTCGATATTATGATCGCACAAGGTGAGCTTGGTCAAAATCTCTAAACTGAGTCTTTGCGGCGAAATCTGGTACCTGTCGAAGTAACAGACGTTTCGACATTGATGAAACAAGACATAACACGAGCCGCACGCACGGACAACACGTTTTACTCGCTTCATCGCTTCGTCAGAGCAAAACACACAGAATGTTTTTTCCCGACACTGAACAGTTCGTATTCGACGTACACGTTGTCGCCTCCGCTAAAATGCTGCCGAATTTTGTGTTACTCACTTTAAAATGAGCCAAACACTCGATAATGATGTGTTACAATTGTACTGCAGTCAGTGAAAGCTACGTACTAGTAGCGGTGGAAGTACTACGACGGACAAACAAGAACCATAAAGAAAGCTCACCATTAACGCGGGAGGTGTACTTGGTGTGTGGGTGTTCAACTCGAAAGACGATCCGAACAAACTTTTTTTTCATATACCGTATTTATTCGATTGTAAGCCGCGGCTTATAAATTTTTTGTCATCATTTCGTGCGACTTATAATCAAGGACGGCTTACGCTTTTTATTTCTTTGCCTTACCGAAAGCTATAGATGGCGCTTAGCCTTTCCTAGGCTACGTTGTTTCGACCAAACTCTTTTCGCATTCTATTCTCTTCAGCATGACGTGCACATCCGTCACAGGGAGGGCTTTTGATGAACAGAAGGCAGTTGTAGCGGTGTAAGCATCAACACCAGGGTTGCCGTAAACGCGAAACGCGCTAGTACGCGAAAGTATCCCAGAGGCTTAGGTAACCTACGTTCATGTGCGGCTTATAGTCAAGGGGGGTTTACATTAATTTTTGAACACTATTTTGTACGGCTAACAATCAGGGGCGACTTACAATCACATAATTACGATAATCAACACCCGAACAGTCTTCAAACAAATGCTAGAGCATTTTAAGCGGACCCCTTGTCATGAAATCAGACAGCCATACTGCAGTAAGCTACTTTGTTGCTAGTTTCTGACAGCAATTAGCTAATTGCGAATAAATTGTTGATATCTACAACGACATAAACGCGAACTGTCGTGATTTGCACCTGATCGAAAAATCACTTTCTTTCACCAAAACCTAATCGTTCGAGCGACATTTACGAACCAGGGGCGTGTCCCGCTGGGAACGCGTGGCATGTTTTGTGCACCCCTGGCCCTATGATAAAAATTACTTCCAACACTAACCTTAAATTTGGGGTGAGAGGATCAGATGCATCCGACGAGGGACAGCCAGTCCAGTGCAAACATGCTTCGAGCACAGCCAAGGCTGTATTGTCATCGGGGAGTTTGGACAAGTCCAAGGAGGTGGCCACGTTGCACAAAATGACGAGCGAGTCCTCGCGCAACCGGTTCACGCAGTCCCACCACCACGGTTCGCTGTACGCTTTGTTCATCGTCGGGTCGTTGTCTTGAAATGCGGTGGAGCTCAAAGGAGGCCGCGGTCCGTGTTCGGTGCAAATTTCGCGATCGCGCCGCGACGCAACGGCCGCCGGGGCGAATAAATCCGCAGTACGACGCTTCTTCGCAGACAAAAGCGATGATGCTTCAACGTTGTCTGTGGTGGAGCTTTCGGGAACGCCTTCCGCCGCATCGTCTTGATCAACTTCGGTGTCCGACACGTCGTGAGCAGGCACGGGCCTGGGACGCGTGCGGTGCTTGTGACGCAACAATAGCGATCCCGACGCAGCACGCATCAGGTTCCGGTGCTGGCACAGCTCTTTGGCGTTGGCCGGAATGAAGGACAGGCCGCGCAGGATGTTGGAAATGCACTGCAAGCGGGACGCCAGCTCCTCGCACTTGCTTCGGGTTCGAGACAGAACGGAACCAGACAGCATGTGCGACATGCTGCCGTCGCTGGCCAAAGCTTCGTCCTCCAGAAGCACCACATTGCGCTCTTCCAAAACTTCATCCACTCGACAGGTGACACGGGAAGGAGTGGGCTGCTTCTTGTTTTTCACCTCGTCGCTATTCGTACAATCGACCGCCGATAATCCTGAATGTGGTTTTTCCGCCTTAACGTCGCCAGGTGCAGCAGCATCCGCTTCGGTTTTTATTTCGGTGTGTTTTACGTTAACGGCATCCGTCACTGACTTTTCGCTCACTGATCCGTCGTCCGACTGTGTTCCGTTGCACAGAGCCGGAGGATTTTCGGACTTCTCGACTGACGTTTCGCCACATTTACTTTCGGGGATTTCAACCACTTCTTTCTTAACTTGCGCATCGCGCGGGCCGTTCGGTTGCTTCAGAGCGTCCGAACTCTTCGCCACAACATCGTCAGACGTGTTCGTAACATCGTTCAACTTGTCTGTGACGTCAACACCGTTGGACGCGATTTCCGCGTCCATCGGTTCTTCCACTGATTTCGCTTCAGCTTCGGAGTCGGCAGAAACAGGAAGACAGGAAGGCACGGTTTCCACTTTATCACCAGTCTGAACCGAAGTGGCTCCAGCATGTTCGGAGCTTTCTGCCGAGAGGCAATCGTCCGTTTTACTTTTGGCATCCCGACTGTCACTGGAAGTTTCCGGCCCATCATCAACTGAGCCAGAGCGGTTTGTTTGTTCCACGTGATCAGCAGATCCATGGTTTTTTTTGACAACCAGGTCTTTCGCTGACGCGCCATGAATGTCGTACTCATCAGGAAAGAGCACAGAGCAAGGAATAGAAAGAACATCCTCCAACGTCGCCTCGACCACCACGACCGATTCGTCGGGAGCCAGTTTCTTTGCTTCGTGTTCTTTTTCTTGTTGCGGTGCGATTTCTTTGCTCTTAGTAGCGCAGCTGTCTTGCGAGAAAGTGACAACGATGTGAGCGAGGTCGTCCGCCAAGTTCACCTGAAATACGAAGAAACGCTGAAGCGATTTCCTTAATTGCGGCACGTTAATTAACAGAACAGCTAATAACGCTTGCCAATAGCATTTATTAGTTTGTAAAAATGATAAAATGTCTTTTATTTAAATCAGACGCTTTGACTTCAGTTCATTCAACAAATGTTTGTTGGTGCATTCGTTACAAAATTTTTAACGAAATTTCAGTTGAAAGTGCTCTTAACACACCACTAGTACAGCGACTGTACCATTCATTCAAAAAAACAACTGCAATCTCAAGTTATTTCCATTGCTGGCACAACTCCAAAGCTGCTGTCTGTTCGTGTGCCAAACAGGTCTACACAAAACTTCTCTCCATACATTACAGGCTAACCAGCACGACCAGTACATGTCACAACAACAACAAAAAATAAATGGTCGACGGCAACTTCAACAAAGATTTCTTTGAAAAAGTAAATGCTGGTCCCTAACCAAGTGCGAGCTGTCCCATTGGTCAGTGCGGTCCACAACAAACGGGTCGTTCCGTGGCTCAACTTTCACAGGTAGTTTGGTAAACTTGCTGCCGTATTTCGAAATAAGAGCGCAATCTGTCAAAGAAAGAACAACCAGGGTTAAGAAAAGTAGTGAAGTTTTGAATTAATTTTTGAAGACGTAGAAAACAGTATAAAGACTCGAAATACGAAGTCCAACTCGCTTGCTCCCTTCCGTTGGCGATAGCGATGTGAAGCTAAGTTTTTCGAAGTTAAATTCACGTGAACTGTTTTGA
>Ga0210059_1017055_pt1 | contig 10405 bp, 7 predicted proteins | sample Ectturendosymbi2_FD_188042 | JGI IMG/M metagenome (GOLD analysis project Ga0210059, IMG submission 188042) | Ecteinascidia turbinata endosymbiont from Florida, USA - Sample 2 (SPAdes) (version 2) | ecosystem: Host-associated > Tunicates > Ascidians > Unclassified | place: Key West, Florida...
AACACAATTATTTGGGGTTAATCATCGTGCACACGAAAACTGAAAAAATCATTGGCAAGTAAAGTTATAAAATCGATATGATTGAACAGTAATAACGAGAAACAAAAACCCGTGAGCACAACGGTATAAGAATTTACGTTCAAAAAAAGCTACATCTTGCGTTTAACTTTATAAACAGCTACGAGATTGCTTCATAGTATTTGCTTGACATCACAATAAAAGAGAGGCAAATAGAAAATTTACATTTATATCTTAGTTGAAGATACTTCAGCATGTGTTAGGATGGCAAAGAAAATACCGGACGCTGGTTAAGCAAGAACAAGAAAGGATTGCATAACAGCGAAAAGGAAATATTAATCTTGTCCAAAACATATCAATTAATTATTTCAAAATACATTTCAAAAAAAGCAAAGATGAAAAATTGTAAACAGTGTTATCATCAGTGACGCCACAGCTAGCTTTAGCCAGAGTAACCATACGTTCTCAAGCTGTTTTGGGCGAAATTGTCATTCTTCTCATTTTGTGCATCAACTACGTATTGCATTTGAAGGAAATGTAATGAAGGATGTAACTAATATATTTAATTAACACATTAATTGCAGCCACGTTTGGCGGTTTGGGCGGTTTTGACGCCCTACATGTAAGGCAGACGTATTTTATCCCTACTATGCAAATAGTTGGAAAGAGACGGTAACGAAATTTTTAAAAATGGAAAGAAGATTGAAATACATTTTTGATCGACACAAAACACTTTCAGCGGGTTTTGGACTCCAAATTAGCAAATGTAGTACTTATAGGGAACGGAATGTCATAAAACCTAATATCGTGGCGTCATAAACAATAGAAAGGCGAGATAAAGGAAAGAAAAAGACTCTCACCGATGCGCACCACGTTGCACAACAATATCAAGACGCTCGGACGTTCGAGAACGTACTTACAAAGGGAAAGGGCATAGCATGGCACTTACTGCATAGCATTTTCCAAAACACGTCGAACCACGTACGTCGGCGGCTCTCGCATTAAAGCCAAGTGCGTCGTTCCAGGTAGTTCGGCGCCGAAGGCGTTAAGGTTTGAATGAAAACAAACTTTAAAAAAGTAGTAACACAAGATCGAATGATTTCACCGAAATGAAATTTGAAGGTTTGCAAATCATAGTTTTGTGTCAGCAACAATCGATTGAGGTGCGAAAGATCATAACTAGGGCAGCCAATTTTTTGACCTAAAAACATATAATTTTGATTTGATAATTTTAAAATTTTGACTTAATTTTGACTTATAAATTTTTTGCCTTTGTAAGTGCAAAATAATTCAGCATTAAGTGTTGAGGTTAACTCAGAAGGATATTTATGCTCTCTATGCTTCGATATAAAAAAATAGGTTTTAACTTTGGGGATGACGTATTGATAAGTACATTAATAACTACAGTAGAGTCTAGAGTCAGACGTGATAACATTATAAAGTTGAAACCCTACATGTAGTATTGATTGAGCATTAACAAACCAAGTGTTGTGAAACCACGTTTCTTGCCTTACCACGCCTATCCTAAATAACATTCAATCGTCAAGTAGTGGGTATTGCAACTAAACTTGCAAAACCATATCAATATACTGTGTTGCAGCTTCAATAAAATATTGATGAAAAGAAAAAAGCTGTGTTGCAACAAAAGTTGACCCAACGATAAATTTTGACCTAATGATAAATTTTGACTTTTTTGACCTAACAACTTTGGATTCCTTCATGGTATGATCGTGACATTAGATTTGTGGAAGTTTCAGAAGCTGTAGAAAAGACAGAAAACGTTTGACTTTATTGACTTTTGGTTGCCCTAGTCATAACACAAAGCACGTAAAGGGGGTGCATATGTAAAGAAAAATGAAAGCAATGCAAAGATAACGCATATAACAAAAAGAAACATTGTTCATACCAGTTGAAAATACAAGAGTATGAAATCAGATGGTATATAAAATATCGTAAGCGTGTTAAAGTAAACCACGAAAAGATTGTGTAATACCGAAGAGTAAACTTTGACCCTATCTCAATCAATTGCAATGAAAACAGTTGTTGCCATTTTTTCGAAAAGCAACTGTTTTCTTTGTTTCCAACAATTCATTAAATGAAGCGTCGTGCATTACAACACAAGGCAGAGTCCATATTCAACTACATGCGCATTTTGTCAAGAAGCAATCTGCTGCAAGCGCTTTGTCAACACCCATTTAATTATTTTAACGTTTGGGGCTACTGCCGTACTCCAAGATATTATCGTCAAGGAAACGACATAACAAGTAATACACTCAGGGTATTACTTGCAATGTTCATGTAGCTCGTTCCTGGGAACATTTCGCATTCATTAGGTTTAATATTAACATTCTTCTAACTAACAATATCGGTTTCACTGAAGGAAAATGCCACTTTGTGTAAGCCCGTTGCGCGTTTCATAGCATGGGCTGCTTTGAAGCGGAACGTATGCTTTGAGCAACACAGGAGGATTTACAGTGTTCATGAGGAGTGCACTCAGGTTATTTAAATATCTGGTTGTCTCAAACGCATGAGTCAAGTCGCCCGAAATCACTTGAATTTCGATGAAAAGATTGTTTTCATTAGTTTTAACCAACTCTCGACAAGGTCAGATCTGCTTTGCTGCTTCAACGTTTGCTATAAGACCGACAAATGTAGCCTCAAAAGAATTATGCTTTATTTGTGTTTTCGTTTTTAAAAACTGTCTCTGTTTGTCAACGCACAGCGAGCTCGTATGTGTTTAACTTGTTTCGTCAGTGGTTTTGTGGCCCAGGTGCTGCCGGTAATGGCTTGAAAAAAAGTTTTCAGCTTGGTCATGTATTTAACAAGTCTTTGTTACACCTACAGTATTTCGTAGGTTGGGGTTTTCAAAGGTGCTTGAGTAGAAGTGTCGCATTATGATCTTGTGACAGGTTCTGACACTTCGCCTTGCTCTTATAACTATCGTTTCCGCTTTGAACAATACATTCCAACGTCAAACATGTCAACCATTGCTTCTTGCAAACGTCGTATGAAACGATTCAGGGCAGTCATTTCTGGTCTTCACGTAGGATCGATCTGCAGGGGCTGGACACAGATGAAGAGGAACCAGCATGAAAGAGCGCAACTTTACGTCGGAAGATCTGTCCACATCGCACCTGTTATGAAGCAACACATGATTTGAAAAATTGGAAACGAGGATCTTTGAAGAACCGATGTCAAGTTTCAACTATGAAAAGGTGCCCAACGTTCGGTGGTTATACCGGTAATTGAAGGCTCCCTATTTGCCGTGAGCTTTCGTAGAATCTTCCTGCCATGCTCCACTTTGATAAGTTTGCGATGATTCAGATTTGCACATATCCACAATTCAACAATGATTATCCACGGTGGTGATGCAGTGAATAAATCAGGAAATTGTTTACAAAGTATATATAATTCAAATAATTTGCTTGTGGAGATTAGGGTTTTCATTTGTGGAGGCTTACGGCTAGAATTGGATTATACGTAGTTGTACGTGCACAGTTCCTTTAAAAATTTGGATTTGCTATCTTCAATTACAGATTTGTTGGAGAGGCAAAGTTTATACCCTGCATATTCATGTTAGAAACCGTGCGTTAGAAGTGCAAGACTGAAAGAATGTCCTGCATTACTCTGGTAGTTTATGTGCTGCTCCTACAAAGCGCTACTGATCAGCTGAAGTTCAAGGTTGAGAATGCAAGAAAGATACTGTACCTAAATTCAAAGTAAACAATGTTCACGAGTAAAAATGCAACACCTTGAGTTAAACGTTTGCAAAAAGTGGTAAAATCCAATTAAGAAAGTATTACTGATGTAACGCAATGGAAGTACTGGCTTATGTTCCACGGTCAACACCGAACAAAAGTGCGTTGTAAGACATTGATGGCTGTTACAGCCCAACATCCAACACACCCACCAGGAAATTTGGTTGGTACAAAAGAATCTCCCTCTGACTTTCACAATATCTTGACCAATACATGCCAAAGAGTGAATGTTAAAACTTTACGATCCTGCAAAAAAAACATTAAAAAGTAAAAGAAATCACATTTCAGTTTGGCAGCCAAAGGTATGTCGAAGTATGATAAGGAGTTGGAGCGCACAGAAGATATTGCGTTTTGAAAAAGACACCAACATGGATTGGAACACAAAGTCATTGGAATGCAATGGGATATGAAATCACCAGAGCTCAAAGTTTTGTGTATCAGTCAAACTCACAACTTAGTGAATGAAAAGGTAAGGCAAATTAAAACCTGCGTTTGTGCATCCACAGCTGAATGGGGCAGCCTCCTCTTCTCTTCATTGAAAAACTTAGTGAAACATTGATAAACTGTCTCGTGCTGAATTGTCATGGCTCTCTTCGGGAAATCCCAGCTGCAAAACAATTCGGGATATCGGCTTCTCGTTAATTGACCACGCCCAAAAATTAGAAACGTTTTAGCTTTACTTGAAATTTTTAGACAGTCACAAACTCCTGTTTAGAAATGTAGTATGCTTTTCAATCAGCAATTCAGCAAAGATCTTTTGATTTTGGATCAGTTTCTATATCAGATTTTCTATTCAGTTTACATTTCCATCACGCAGGGACACTACACACACTGTCAATGTGCTAATACAGTGAAAACATCAACGGGTGGGGAAGAAAAAAACAGCACCCGGTAAACACAGAAATAAACCAGCGTGTCTCACTTGGCACTTAATCGATGCTGAGGTGGACACTGACTGCCGCCTGTACACACGCTGTAAGCATCGTAAACGAAGACGTGAAACGTGCATTAATTGCATCCGGAATTATGCTGCATCGTAACATCTGCTCTTTTCATCTAAAGTGGTACACTTCAAAGGCCTTAATGTAGCTGAGGCTAACCTGGCCGCTTTGGCGGACGTGGATTACCTACGAAGGTGTTGAGGACCGAGTTGAAAAGACTAGAGATCGTTCCATGGCAGCGTTGCGTCTTTGCGGCGAAGAGTTCATGGACGTTAAAGCTGGAGAGGTCGGATTTCTCCCGGCTGTGCATTTTCTATAGTTACATACTTCGGACGTAGTTGGTCGACGTGGCGTCTCCACAAGAGACCTCGCGGGACCACACAAATATGCACCTTGCGTGATCCAGCACGTTCCACCACAAATGCTGTCACCAAGCAGAGTGGGTCGCGATTCTGTTACCACCGAGGAGTGGAATGTGGCACAGATCACCGACACAGCGCTTTTTAATGAATTTTCTAAGATCTTCATTCTATGGAGATTTAATTGGTTCTTTCGCGTTCTTTCCTTGAGCAACATTAGCAGGTGATGGTAAAAACAATGCTGCCTTTGTCGTTATTGGTTATGTTGAATGGATACGAGGATAATATGTCATCGGTCGCACGGAGACAGAATGTTTGTAAATGGCAAACGATAGCTTTGTTGTAGCTGTACCCTAATTAGCAAAAACAGTTTTGCTTGATCAAAGGAATCATCACATTGTATGATCATCTGTTTCCTCACATTCAACGTTGCAAATTAACTGACTCAGAAAAAAGCACAACACTAGAATCCATTTGGTGCAAGTGGCTTTGTCAAATATAGCAATCAGAGGCCTATATTAATTTTCCGTAATTTCGTTTGCTGCTTAATAATTCCTTGTAAATGCTGGCTACTGGATGTTCACTGTCCTCAGGATATTGGTGGAAAAGTATATCTACCATAGTAAAGCGAAATGCAACTTCAACTGTTGCCAGTTCAACGTGCACCGGTATGTTATCTGCAGAAAAAAATGTTTGAGTGGTTCAAACGCTGGTTGTTGCTTTCTGCGCTTTTGACTTGAATCGTTCCTTGTAAGTCGATGCAAATGCTCTGATACGGTGGATTTACTTGGAGAACGAACTTAATGCAGATCTGAATTAGTCCCGTCGCCATAGGGGTAAGAGGGGCTTTGGTGGGCTTAGCACCTCCAAATAAAACTCCAAGCCCCTCCATAATGCAATATGAAACACTACAAATCGGTGGGAAATTTGTAGGTTTGAATGTCAAGCCCCCCCCTCCCCTACACGAACGTAAAGCCCTCCCGCTACTTTATGTGTACTTTTGACGACTTTATGTGTACAGTTCTGATCCGAATAGTATTCTTTGCACAGATTGGTATGTGCTTGTTGCAGAATTTGATCTAACTGGAGCTCTTCAGACACGGCTTTCTCCTTTTGATTTCGAATTTTCAGAGCGAGGACAAAACCTGGGGTTGATCGACATTATCATCGACTTGACGCCACCCCTTTCCAGTAGGATGAGGTTGGGAACGTCGACCACACAGATGGCTTGTCACACAATACTTCGCCTTGCTTGTGACTTTCCTTAGCAGTAACCAAAGCCTTCGATACAGTGGGCCAGTCCGGCTTGTATGACATACTCAAACTGTTGGGCTGCCCTGAAACGCTGCTTTCCGTTCTTGTAGCGTTCAACGAAATCATGAAGGCAAGAGTCCCGTTTGATGGCTCCATGTCTAAAAATTTTTCAATTTGCAGAGGCGTCTAACAAGGCTGCGTCCTGGAGCCAATAATGTTTGGCATATTTTTTCAGCTCTTCTTACACACTCTTTCCCAGAGGAGGATGGAGTCATGCTCCACACTCGTAGCACCGGCGGGCTGTTTAACCTTTCCCGTCTGCGTGCTAAAACCAAGACGAAGCGTGCACTGATTCGTTAACTTGCACTACGCCGATGACTCTGCCCTAGTTGCTCACTCTGAGATGTACTTGCAAAACCCGTGTGAACGTGTCGCTAAGGCTTGCAATGACTTCAGTATGATCATCAACTTGAAGAAAACAGTCGTAATGTCACTCGGAACATCCCTCCCACCACGCATTCTTGTCAATGGTTCACTGCTTAATGTTGTTGTCAAGTTTTCTTATCTGGGATCTGTTGTCAACTCTTCGAACAATCTGGACGACGAAATCAACCAACGAATTGGAAAAAGTTCGACTAACTTTGGGCGACTAAATTCTCGGGTTTGGAAAAATCACCACCTCGCAATCAAACTAAAGATCAGGGTCTACACCGCTTGCATCCTGAGTGTTCTGCTATACAGCAGCGAGACGTGGAGTACATACCGCTGGCAAGAAAACCGGATCAATGCATTTCATTTCAGATGCCTTCGCTCCATTCTTGGTGTTTCATGGAGGTATCATGACCCCAACTCCACCATCCTGCTTATCACCTGTTCATATGACCTCACTTCTATCACAAGGCAGCGAGGTTTGCGCTGGCGAGGCCACGTCCATCGTATGGAAGATGGTCGCCTGCCCAAGGCTATCCTCTATGGCGAGTTCTATAACGCGCCTCGAAGAACTTGCAGACCCAAACTGCGCTATAAAGACGTCGTCAAGCGTGACACGGCGAGCTTCCACATCTCTCCGCAGTCCTGGGAAACACTTGCTGCCGATCGCAACAGATGGCGTGCCTCTCTAAGTTACGGTTATTTATTGTCAGCCACAAGCTGCGCAGAAAAAATGGAGAAGCGCCGAGATCATCGTCGACAACGACGGGATGGGCCATGATGAGGATGAAATTTTCCAAGAGTTGCAATGCCACTGCGACTGCCATTGATACGGATGTACCAATGCCATTGATACGGATGAGAGCAAATGTAGCACATGCCATTGATCCGTAGCAATGCCATTGATACAGATGAGAATTTCGAGCTTGTAAATACGCGCCGTACGATTCGAGACAAATTTAAAAGTTCTGCCAGTCAATCCATGGTAAAGTTATCAAGTTTTATAGTGCCTTTTACGGCAGACAGTTTCATTATATCTTGTGCTTCCAGAGAAATTGCACATTGGTAGTTGGATCTGTCATATTTGTTACATTTCCTGCTAGCTTTTCTGGTAACATCTGCTATCCGCAGAATAACATCTTTCTGAGGGATGAAAGACAATACCTTGAAAGCTTCATCAGCTGCTTTTTCCACAATTGAGCTCCTCTCAGAAACTTTATTAATTCAGCCGCACTAAGTACGTCCAAAGGTTTTTAGGTAAAAGGTGAGTTCTGACTTTCAATTCCATGCAAAACATTTGTTGGACTATAATTAGCAGCTTTCCGAAGTAATGTTTTCAAAAGTTGCGTCACCGCACGGTGCGGCACGTTGCAAGCAGAAACGTCAAGGTGGTGACCGAATACAATACAAACACAGGTTTCCATCTATAGAAAACAGTCACGAAACGATTTCTGCATTCAGGAAGTCATCAACTACATACCACACCGTGGTAATCATCGGTGGATTTGTTTTCTCCATTTTGGTTGTAAATTTCACAAGGCATTATAGAACAATTCAAAACGGATTCATCACACAAAAATGCGTGGAAAGATTTGTTTCCATTAGCGCTGGGTCGTCTGTGGTCACTGGCAGCGATAATTTCTCTGGTGTTGTCATGTCAATTACCATCACAACGCTTCGGTATATCAAAAAACAAAACTGTTTAAGTTAGGAAAGCTGATTGGTTGCTACATTTCCAGAAGTAGCTGTGATGCTTAGGAATTTAATTATACACTCTCATAAACGCACATCTCGTCTTGCGGTTGTGAATGTTCTGGTTGGGAAACTGACGGTAAAAGGCAGAGTGAAGGCCAGATTACAAACCTTGGTTGGTCGGTGAACGTATTTGCAAATGGGTTACTTTTGTACAATTCGGCTATCTCCGAAAAGACTTGCGAATTTTGAAAACACACTTGTGCTGCAGCGTATTTTCCTTTTTTATAAAAGCAAACACCCATATTACAATAATATGACCGCAAAACTGGATCGTCTTTGTCTACGCGTGTAGATCGCGTTTTAATCCAAATAGCTTCTGCGAAGCACGCCAATGCTCGGTCTAATATACCAAGTTGATAAAAGCAAGCTCCAATCGATGCGTTTGCCTTGGCGATATGCTCTGCCCAAGTTGTTCTGCCGAGTGTTTCAAAAACACTTTTCACTTGTTGGAAATGAAGCTTTGCATCAGCATATCTTTCTATTTGGTAATAACAATCACCCAATCTTTGCTGACAAAATGCTAACTTTTCATCCGGAAACTTGCCCGTTGCATGTTTCCCCACAGAAAGCGCTTGCTTGTAGCACTTCATGCTGTTGTAGATATCGTCCAACTTCAACCAGCAATCTCCTATCCAAACGAGTGTCTCTACTCTTTTTTCTTTAATCCATTCTTCTTTGATGGTCTCAAAAAGATTTATTGTATTTTGGAAATACGTGATTGCTTCTGCATAGCGTTTCAGTTTGTATAAGCATGTGCCTATTTTGCTATAAACGAAAGAAATGCTACTGTCATTTAAATCACAGGGTACTGCAGAAAACCAAATACCAATAGTTTCCTGGTAAATTTTGATACTATTTTCGTATTCTTCCTGATAGTAATAACAGTCGCCAATGCCAGTTGTTGCAGATGCAACCTCAGTTGACCTAGAAGATTCACAAAGATTCTCGAAAACAAGCTTTGCCTGTTGGAACGAAAGTTCTGCCTTTCCATATTCCCTCATCTTGAAAAAACACGCCCCTTTATATAAATAAACCCAGGCTAGTGTTTTTGGTGTGAGCTTTTCAAACATGCAAAATTGATTTTGCACAACTAGCGCTCTGTCAAAAAAATTTAAACTTTTCCTGTATTCTTTTTCTTCAAACAAACAACATCCAATACAGTAAAGTGTTTCTGATATCTCCATTGGTTTTGTTATTTGTTTGACATTATCGGAAACACATTGGGCTTTCTCAAAAAAATTCTTTGCTTTCCCAAATTTCTTCATCCTATACAAACATTTTCCCATGTTTTTACAGTAAATGAACAACAATATATTAGTGTCATTAGTGCAAGACACACGTTCCGCGTTTTCAATTGCTTTTTTGTAGCACTTCTTACTTCGGCCAAAATCATTTTGCTCATAAAATTTTTTTCCCAACCAGTTCAAAAAACATGAAGTTTCAGCTAGCAGTGTGTTGCTGACGATTGCTTCTTGAACAAATTGAGTAGTTTCTGAACGCCAGTTTATCTTGTTGGAAATCCGAATGGCTTGCAAAGCGCCTTCTAGCTGTCGATAATGCAAATCTAAACACCAATCTTTGTTTTCACCTTTTTGAGTCATATCGCTCTTTCCAGCAGAAGCATATTCGTTGTAATAAACCAAAACGTTGTCATCGCTTCCATGCTTGCACAAGTGAGGTTCAGTGGAATCTACGCTTTTGTCAACCATATCAATTTGATTTTGAATATGTGCATCGGACAATTTAAAGTTGGCTTGAGCTTCGGTATAATTTCCCATTTGGTAAAAGCACTGCCCTAGATACCTAAACAATATACACATATTCCAGTGTACTTCTGTATCATTAGCAGAATTTTTTTTGACACCATCAATGGCTTCCATGAAGAAAGTTT
>Ga0210059_1017056_pt1 | contig 10404 bp, 6 predicted proteins | sample Ectturendosymbi2_FD_188042 | JGI IMG/M metagenome (GOLD analysis project Ga0210059, IMG submission 188042) | Ecteinascidia turbinata endosymbiont from Florida, USA - Sample 2 (SPAdes) (version 2) | ecosystem: Host-associated > Tunicates > Ascidians > Unclassified | place: Key West, Florida...
CAAGTTACTGAAGAAATTCCGACGGTCGACAAGTTATTGCGAGGCTTGCGTCCAGAAACTCCTGCAAACAATGTCGAAATGCAGTGGTTCCCAAACTTATTCGAGCCGTTACCCAAAGCAAAGTAGCGATTGTGTCTTATTACCCTCAATATTTTGTGTCGTGAAAAGAAAGCAACCAGTATACTTGTATCTATATTGTTCGAAGTACTTTTTAAGTTTAATCACTGCAAAAATCAGTAAAAGAACTCAAACATGAACTGCTACTTCACAAAAAACTTCACAATTATGCTCATATTTTCAGCGTTTTCTGTAGGCCTAACATAGTCGCTGCAAGAAAAAACACTCTTTTCAGGGTGACGGATGCGACAGCATCTAGGATTTCGTTCACACTTGAGGTTAGAAATCGCAACGATAGTCCAGAGGCGAATCCAGGTCATCAGTGTCACTCGGGCTTATCAAAGATTTCGTATGGAGTATATAAACGCAGGCCTGCACAACATACGTTCCGCGAGGCCTTTCTCAGTTGCAGAAGCCCGACTGGGGATAATGAATTGTTCTTTCAGAATTTTTCCCACACTGCAACGAAATAGACTTTTGCGGCCTACGGCGAATTAAGGCCTTCGAGCTTTCTGATGTGTGCAGGTCTGTGTAAAGGCCTTCTCTGTGACGCTACTTGCACAAAGCCAATCGACCTTTTCATGCCGTTTCACCTGGATCGCTTGAGGTCCAACTTCAGTGTTCAGTGCTGGGGACGACCTGCCTGCTCGGAGAATATTTTGTTTGTCGCTGCATTTATAGTCCTAATCCTAAACGCCGTTTTTCTATTTACCATGTCTTTCTCCATCTTTGTGTTAAGAGTAGAAATAACAATCAAAAGAACATGTAGAGAAGTACTGACGTTTAGACACGGGCCACGATAACACTGAGTAAATCGGAATACAACCGCTGAAAACTTACGGTGCTGAAATTTCGGTTTTGTCTCATTCTCACTGGCATTTTCATTGCTATGTGACATTGGTTACGCAACAATTGATGAGGAGCTCTCAGGAGAACTCATTCTTTATTTTCATTATTTCGTGAAGCTTAATCGAAGACATGGGCTGAGCCCAAGTGCGGGAGTCACCGCTGCACTAATCTATTGCAACGCAACCACTGAAAACGTTATTGCGAGGGCTTCTCGAAGCTATAGTACATTAATTAGAACGCATTACGGCATCAAAAATTAAAGACAAAAGCCATGACAGTTTACAGCTTATTAGTATTAGCCTTTACTGGTTGCAGCCACTGCTTATTAATTCTGATCGCATTTCAGGTGGAAATTTTCTTTTGCAGTGGTCGCTTTTAATACAGAACAACATTGTAATCTTGGTTCCGCTTTACCCCCCGAAAAATCGCGTATCACCTCCGGGGGGTAATTTCCCCCCAATTTGTAAACCACTGATGCAATGCATGGCAACTGTCCTAACGGTGACGACATTACAAAGCAAACAAACAGAAACTTTTAGCGTGATCAAAAGCGGGGTACGTAATAGTCAAATGTTTTATCAAAGTCGATAGAAAATTGCAAATGCAAAATGCTTTAAACTGGTAGAAAATTTATGAAGATGACCGCTGAGAAAATTATATTAGAAAACGTAAGAGTGTCACAAAAATAAGCTGAGCTGAGCAAAAAACACGGAAAGTCGCTACTGATAAGACCGACATTCGTTGAAATGGCGATGAGGACGTTTTCCACAAACGCTCAATAAAAAATCTTCCGAATCCTCACTAGAACTTTCCCTGCCTCACTGTGTTTGTTGCTGCCTTAGACGCAAAAGTTTCTACTAATGTTGTACTGTAGAAATCGTGCTTGGCGCCCAGATCGCCGATGGCAAACCAACAAAAACTTCGCAGTTGAATATTTTTTTCAATCACCTAGCCTACGTACTCAAGCAGTTTGAAATATTTTTCTTCTTATCGGTGCCCAAGAACTGCATCCAAAATATACAGTTTCTTAATGCAAAACAAACTGCACATATGTGTGGAGACATGAAAAAATCTGGAATCACGTTACGACTTGTCGAATCACGTTGCAACACAACTGTGAAAATGTCGTTGCTGCTCCTTGCGAAAATTGTCAAGTAAAATGGATAATGCACTCCAATGTTTGCAACTGCTAAATTCACGATTCACGTGTTTGTTGCCATAGGCGTCCACAGAAAATTTTCCAGGAAGGGCAATGTAGAAATTTTACAGCCTTTTTCAGTTTGCTGACGATGCAATGAAAATAAACCTTCACAAAACGCTTTACCTTTTCTACACTAGAAAGGAAATGCATCAGATTACCGCAACAGTCTCAAAAGCGCGTTTATTTCGTAGCAATGCTTTTATCATTCATGTACGTAAAACTGCGTGTGATCAGCAATCATTGTCTCGCTGCTTTACCTGCCGCTGCCACAGATGCCTGCGTTCAACAGAAAGTTGCCAGATATTTTCCGTAGTTTAGGGCCTTTAGGCCAGGGGTTCCCAAACTTACTCTAGCCATGTATCCCTTCAGCATTTTGATAGATGAGCATGTACCCCTAAAACTTCTTATGACATAAAGGCTGAAGAAAATAACAAAAACATATTTACCAACAATAATAATCACCATGGGCGTCCACAGGGGGGGCAAAACGAGAATTTACCCCCTTGGAAATTTGGACTAAGAATCAAAAGTTTCTAGAACACAGGAAGTCAGCATCTTAATTCCGATGAATTTATTTAATTCTTGCATTGACCGTTTTTTTTGCCGGTATGACACTCACACTGCACAAGATCCAGAGGCAGGTTGCGAAACTTGCGACGGATTTTTCCATCGTTAGTCTCTATTGTGTAACAACAACATGGCAACCAATCTTCAAAGATACAGTTTAAGTAATTGTAGAAGGTGTTTAGCCCGCATGTGACTGTTGAATGCAGACATCTGTGGCAGGAAATGCAGCAAGACCGTGACCTCTGATAGCCGAAATGCACGCAGTTTTGCACTGTGTGAAAAAAAGCATGGTCGAATCTATAGCAATGGTTCCACAAGTTTGAAAAATCCATTGTTAGTGGGAAACTTTGAGTGTGAACATGAGTTTATTTTAAGTCAGAGATCAAATCTAAAAAAAATTATGTCCATTCGGTTATAAATCCTGAACAGATAGGCTAGTGAACAGGTCCGTAAGCAGGAGTGGCAGAGGGGTCAAAGCCCCCCAAGAAAAATGTTCGCCCCTAGAAGAATGTTTTGGACACAGTTCAAATCTATTGGACATCGTGCGAAAAATGTGGACCCTCTCAGAAAATTCTTCTCCCCCCTGGTGTCACAAGCTGGTTGAGGGCCTGCTAGTGAATACTGTTACGGTGAGTTTTAATACGATGGAACAAATGACCGAAATGTCTCAGCGAAAAAATTACATGTGTGGACAATCTGCCTTGAGGGATTAGTTTAATCAAACAACGCTTATGCAGGCTTCTTTTCACATGGTATGAAACTGCGTGACTTGTTAGAATGCGTCTATGCACTTATGCAGGTTTGTGGAAATACATCTTAATCATTAAAGTTTATTTCTGACTTCTTAATGAGAACTTAGTGAAGCTGCATTTGTTGTGGCAACTTTTCATAATTCATCTGCTAATTTTTTTTAAGCCTACAAGATTTTCTAACTTCAGTGAATTGTCCGATATAGTCGTGTCAACATACCAGTCTATCTGTCCGGTTTATGTATGATGACCATGAGCATTCCACATGACAAAAAACAAAGATAAGCAAGGTTTTGTTCAAAGACTGATCACTTCGGATGAGATCACAGACGTTTGCAGCACTTGTTTCTAAATGACGCAAACAAGTCTTGCTAGGTAAAATAAAATCATAATTTGCGGTTTCGTTAGTCTTAATGGCAATACTTTTGTGAAAAAAGTACCCTGTTTTGAAAATCTGTAGATAATGTATGGAAAGCATTATCATAATACACCTGACTATGGCTGCCAACGAAGCCCATTTTTTGCGACTGTTGCCATAACATGGGGCATTTTCTTTGAGGTGTAGAAAGGGTGAAGTGTTTTGTGAACATCCGTTTGCATTGCATCTGTAGCAACCTAAAAAGGGTAAGGATAAGGCCGACATTGTCCCCCTAAGGAAAAACATATTTAGACGCCCATTGTATTCACTGATATATCCATAAATAATTGGAAATGAATAATATATAACCATATTTTCCTCTTCAATTGCTAACGTTAAATGTAACCCTTCCAATAGGTAAATGTACCCCTAGGGGTACATGTATCCCAGTTTGGGAACCCCTGCTTTAGGCCTATGGCCAAAATCTTAATGAAAAAATGGCTTAAATGGCTGTTTGATGAAAACGTTATGGACAAAAATATAAAATGTTAGCATGATAATATATATCATCATAAGCCACTGAAAATGTTAAGAAGGCAGCATATTTGTGCCAAAAAAATGCCGTTTTGCCAAAATAGCAAGTTTGAGCCTAAAACAACAATTTCGACCATGAACGTAAAATCGCCTCCTGCAGCTCGTCTTTCTTTATCGTAGTAAAACTTACAACCTTTTATTAAACTAGCTGCACCCAACCGAAATTGCTTACTGAGCCAAAAATTATATCACTATCTTAACTAGGGCTGCACATTGACTTACTTTAACCTTAGCAAACTAAATTTAGTTTAAGCTATTGTGCTGAAAGCGTTCGAATCCCAACTGCAATAGGAACGACTGTTTGGCACCTTTAACCGGTCTAGAACAGTTCGGCGCTGCCCTTTCGGCGACGCCCATTCGGCGACGAGCCATTTCGGCGACGCGACGTTTCGGCGATGGTGGTCGCAAATGTATTATGCAAAAAAAATGTGTGTTTTTGAAATACTTTGAAGGTTAGACTACAAAGGATGCTTCCTTCATAAGTCTTTTTGTTGTCATCCTGACGGGCAGTGGCCAGTGTAGTTTCTCGATTGTCAGGATTTTGGTAGAACTTAGTCCGACCGTGACCACGTGTGTAAAGAAATATGGCTTGTGACGTATATTTTTGCTGGCATGAAGCGTTAGTGAGTTTACACAAAAGTTAAGCCTGGACAGCATCTATTGCTTGATCTTTCACGTAGGTAACATTTTGATTGCATTTTACAGCTAATCTAAGAATGTATCGTACTTTCTTGCCATGGGTGCCTATCGGCGTACGAATATGCAGTAATTGCATTTCCCAATCCGTGATATGCATCATGAATCGCAAGAAATACAGCATAATTGGAAAGATCTGGGACAAGTGCTAGACTGGCTCTTGAACTTACACGCTTCCCAGACGACAGCAGTGCGGATTTTCGCACTTTGGTGACATTCCAAAGGAAAACACATTTCACATTTCATCGCCGACACGTCCATCGCCGAAACGCCCATCGCCGAAACTGCGGCGCAGAACTGTCCCATTCCGGCAGTGCCATGGTTGCTGCTCGAGAAGAAAGTTACAATCTGCGAAACATCGCTTTGAAATTAATACGACCTTTCATGACAAAAACACTGGCTCTGCAATATTCCTGCAGTGGACTTGGGCTCAACCGACAACGCTCCAGAAGGCTCTACGAAATCACCGCTTAACGGTACTTATAGAAAGTACTGTAAGTGTTGCATGCAGCTCAGTACTGTTTTAAATTATTGTTAGTCCATTTCATAAAGAAAAGTACTTAGAAAACTTACCGCATATAGTGAAAATGCGTTTCCAGATGGCTAACTGATAAAAATGGTGGAAGTGAAATTAGTAATGTGGCTCCTTTGTGGTTTGCAAAACTGTCAAATAGTTTTTGCTGCGATTGGGCAAAACGTAACCAGATTTGTTCATAATAAGTACTACAGAAATTCTTGCCTGCGCAAATTTCTGCCGGTTAAGCAAAGAATTTTCGATTACGGACAAGTTGCAACATACTGCAGTTGTACAATTCAAGTAGTGGCGTCAGCGCTTGTTCGGAGTTAACGCACGTAACTAGTTCATAGCAGATTTGTTTTGACGGACTGGCCTGCTGTTTATTGTGATGGCTTGTATGCGGCACTCGACATACATACTTCGACACACAGCGCTACTGAACGGTGAAAAACATTTCAATACAGTGTATATTCAATTGCGGGTGATCCGTGTAATTTGGCCTATAATGTGTAAATTGGACCAACGTCGTGACTGTTCATATATGACTTGATCTGGACCAAGCTCTCGTTTTCTGTAAAAAGTTGAACAATAGGATGTCGATAGGTCAACAGCTTGATATAAGAATACGGTAACCCTTTCTTTGTTCGTTTTCGAGTTGGCGTTGGGTAGAGGTTCAGGGTGTAAAGATGATAGATTTTTTTGAATAAAAGGAGTTTTAATGCCAGGATTTTTGTGCTTTTGTAGAACTATTCAGTCATCTGTTGCAGCAGTGACCTTAACATCAAATTTTAGCTGACTGGCTGCGGTAGGAAAATCTTGAAGATAGTTTTGTGAATGCAGCGTGTAATTTGGATCAAGCCCGGTGGCTTTCTGTGAAATATGGACCAGTGGTGCAAATGACAATGCTTGCATAAAGTACTTGGAAAGTGTTTTATAGGGTATTAATTTTTTGTCCAAACAACTAACAAGCAAGGTAACTGTAAAACAGGTTTGGCAGAGGTTCAGGACCCATTCGGACAATCTGAATTTTTTCAAAAATCAACTAAAATTTTTTTGTCAAAGTTGCGTACATACTTGCATCAGTAAAGGCAATTACCTTAAAGTTTCTTGTCTGGGAGAGCACAAAACGCAATAAACTTCACCCCTTGAGTTAACAAGCATGGTTACTACAGAATGTGCCTATAACATCGCCTCAGGGGATTTAATAAAGAACGTTATTGCCGAATAGACGTTACAAGCAAATTGGAATGCATGTAAAAGATGCCATAGGTACAGAACAAAATGTAATGTTATGGGCGAATTGACGTTACAAACGAAGCCGTTATAAACGAATTCAAATGTACAGAGCAGATTTACAAGATGTTTAATCAATTTACTGCTTCAGTAACTTCTCGCAATTGTTTTGCAATCTCATTGACCTTCTTTTGATAATCTTGGACATAAGCGTACGGGAAGGTATTTTACTGGGGGGGCGGAAAAAATTTGCCCTGAAAGTAACAATTTGCCCTAAAAATAAACAATTTGTCCTGAAACTAACTTTTTTAGTTTCATCCGAATTTGACCTTAACGCTTCAAGCAAAACTATCTACCGAAAATAAAAGAAGCAATGACACACCTAACGTTTTCATTGTTGACAGGTTTGCGATTGAAGCATCCAAGTAATGCCATCGGCATTATCTATAAATGACGTGGGATGAGTTTATGAGAGGATTGCTGTGGTTTTGCTTTTTTTAGCTTTGAGCCAGTATAGGAGGACGTGTATACATGGGTTCCCTCGTGCAAATGCATTGCAATCTGTCGACCATCACTGTCACGAATGTCCTACATTGCACTGTTGATCACGTAAGCATTGTTTGTGGTCATTGCATCTTGAACGGCTTGTGGAAAAAGTTTGAATCTGCTTTGAACTTTTTTTCGTGTCATATCAGATTAAAGTTTGTTTTCTGGTTATGAAGAATTCGGTTGGTGATTTTCTGTGTACATCAACGCACAACCCCTTAACGCTCAGCAGCAGACATAAAATCAACAGCTTTGTAGCTAGCGACCATTTTGAGCAATAGTTAAGAGATGAAATATCGCTCATACGTTGATTTATGAATGTGCAAAACTTTTCCAATACAGTTGCTGAAAATTTGCCTTCAACGCAAGTTATCCTCATTCATTGCTAAGCTGAGGGAAACAGTGCGGCATTCGTCAATGCAACTGTTGCGGTGATAGTAGAGAGAATAACGTTAAATTTGCATAACAGGCAAGCCGTGATATCTGCAGGTAAGAAAGAGTACAATGTGTCAACAGTGAACACACGCACAATGTTCGCAATTTTGTTTGGAGGTCGAACATTTCAAATTTCAATAACTGTTTTGTTTCGCTAAATCGCGTTTCAATAACAGCTTCCAGTTAAATCACCGGCGATCCACTTGGAATTTCTAGTGGTCCACAGATAGGTCCACAAATCCTAGGGCGGGACATGCCCTAGAGTTTCCTGTCCTAGGTGCAATACAGTTTCGACAAGTTGTTCATGAGCTGTCAACATAGCAAAGTAGTCCATCGAATATCTTTTCAAAGATGGCACAAGGACCACAAATGTTTGTGAACCACTGATATAGAGTGATCCAACAAGATTAGTACCACCTATTACCTACTGCACGGGTATACTCAGACGCTGTTAATTAACTGAAGCAGGTTGTGCGAGTATAGTTTGTCTCACGTTAATATCGCTTAAACAAGCATGTCTATACTCCATTACTGTTTAAAATTGCGGTGAAGTTATAAGAACACAAACAAGTCAACATTTTAACCACGCGATCCTATTTTTACAGACACCATGGTTCGGAAAAACGGCTTTTTGTTTTGCTACGAGAAAAAGGCTGAATACAGCGGATTGTAAAGTTGTTTTCATTGAGCCTACGTACACTTCAAAGAAACTGGCGCACGAAGCTCAAGTATCGTCCCGCAGGGATTGTTGCAATTTTGTTTTTGGTATTTCAGGAGCTAATCTAGTTTCTGGCTCTTATGTTGGACCTACATATATCGCCCCATCAGAGGTTTTCGAGTTTTAATGTAAAGTCGAAATATCGAAATGTAACAACTTTACGGTATGTGCGTGCAAATTTAAATTGCTAGAACGAAACCCAGTTTTCTTCGAAATGCAGCTGAGACAAACACAAACTTTCCAGGACATGTTGCTGCAGAAGAAGATTTGCAACTAAGTAGTGTCATTTATTTTATTGACTATTAGTCGTTTTGCAAGTTAAACATACAAAAAGGGTCGCCGTTTTTTCTTTCTCTTACTTTTCCAACCATCACTGTTTGCCTGTAGGTTCAACTACATTCATAGTTGTATAAAATCTTGACATTGCATACTTATTCATTTGTGGTACATGTCCCACATGTTGGAAACTGCTGTTTTGGAGTTCATGCTTGGGCCAGGGCGTGTATTTGACTACTCTACATCAAGCCTACTAACGCCCGGAGTTGCTACTTTTTGGTCAAATACCCAGCATTCTAGAACGAATCAAGAACTAAATGCTTTTTAGTAATGGAGTCTCAGTAATGGAGTCCGATGTATAAGCATTTGATTTTCTATTATTGCTTCGTTGCGTTGATTCAATTCTTCATTGCTATTTCGTTGGAAACACGTTTTTTGTGGCTCATCATCTGTATTAATTTTCGGCCAGTTTCGCATTTTTACTGTGACACCGAATTGCATTGCTCACTCCGCTGCCCTTGCTTTCAATGTCAATCCATAATAGAGCACACATTTGAAAAGCCATTTCATCCGATTGTCATGTGGAACTTTCCAACATAGAGTGTGCGTCCAGAAATCCAACATTCATCGTCTGTCTGTTCGAATCAGAGTTCGCGGTATTTATACATGAAATCTTTGTTTCTTTAAATCATCCTGACTGGAGGTGTGCGTGGTTGAACGTCATTTCTAAGTTTCTTCTGTTCAGCTCTTCCGTGGTTCTCCAACACAGAAGCTATTTTTGGCTTTCATGTGACCATATATGATGTCGAGTGAGAGCTCTCAGTCCACCTCGCAATTCGTCGGAACTTGCTCGTCCCGGTGCAGTCTTTATCGTAGTTCTCCAGGGTTCGCGCAGGTGGGTCTCATGACTGTGAGTCAGCAGTGGGTGTCTTCCCGTGATAGCCGTACGGAATTTTCCTTCCAAATTTGGTATGTGTGTGTGGTCACCTTTAGTTGCAGATTGTCACCTTTAGTAAACTATTTGAGGTTATGGACCGAACGAATCTGTAATGTGAACCTTCGGTGAATGCCTTCTTATAAAGTGTTCATTTTTTGGCATTGTTTTTCTTTTGCATCTAAAAATTCTTTTACTGGTTTCATAACTTGTGAATATTGTCCTTTCAAGCTTTTGTATTCCCATTTCTGTTGTGGGTGCAACGCGCCCTCAACAGTAATGAAACACAAATCCCACATGGATGATCGCTGTTCTCGCCTCCGTTCATGAAGTACAGTTGATATAGACTGGATGTTCAGAATTGTTAATATTGTTTGAAAAAGATAATCATGTGCCAGCGTATGTCCAGAAACTGCGAAAACCTACTGTAAGTCCGAAAACACAAATGACATTAACAAAACTGGATCTTCTTCGAAAACCATTTTTAAAAAATTTCTCTGCATTAATTACATCCAGTTGATCTGAGAGGTTCAAAATCAAAATGCTCTGCAAATCAGCATGAACTAATATACTGATTTTGGCTGTTGTCACTTGGGGAATTTACAGTAACAATG
>Ga0210059_1017057_pt1 | contig 10403 bp, 6 predicted proteins | sample Ectturendosymbi2_FD_188042 | JGI IMG/M metagenome (GOLD analysis project Ga0210059, IMG submission 188042) | Ecteinascidia turbinata endosymbiont from Florida, USA - Sample 2 (SPAdes) (version 2) | ecosystem: Host-associated > Tunicates > Ascidians > Unclassified | place: Key West, Florida...
GATCTCGACTTACAGTACAATGTTGGTGAAAAACTAAGAAATAAACATCAATATTCTGATCGCTAAGGGGGGTGCTTGAGCCCCTTCAGCATCCCCCCTGGCTGCGCCTTTGACCACAGTCAACCTTCAAGTCAATCTTATTTGGAGAAGCAATACGATTGACACGTCTGAACCAAAGGAAAGAAGACTACCTCAGCAGCTTAAACCGACTCAAAGATAAAGCGATCCGCTCAAGCTTCCCTTTGGACATGACTAATGACATGATAGCAATGGCATCAAATTGGGAGGAAAGACTACGGGCCCCAAAAGACGAAAAGAAAGATGACCCACAAGTTTGGGCTACATCTTTTCCCTACCTGATAACTCCCACAAAGAGAGAGAAAAACTTAAACCCGAAAGCAATAATAACCTACAAAAGACCAACTACAATTGGACAATTACTTACTAACTACAAGCACCTTGCCTTAAGCAAGACGAGAGAGCATGTCAAAGGGATGTCGGGTCCTTGTGGCCACTGTGCACTTTGTGGTAACTATGGAAAACACAACAAATCAATGGTGCCATGTGTTTCACAAATAATGGGCAAAAATAAAACCTTCCCACTCAACCAAAAATTGACATGCGCAAATCATGGTATTTATGTAGCGACTTGTGTTATTTACCACGAACAATATATTGGGCATACCAAGAACAAATTTTCCACGAGATGGTCATCGCACCGCAGTAATTGGAACAGACCCAATTATGAAATTGATGAAAATAACAAAGATAAAGTGGCCTTGTCGCGGCACTTTTCAGAGTTTCGCGGCAACGTAAATAAATCGCCGATACACGAGGCTTACATCGTTACTTTTGTTGAAGAACCTAATTCCCTTTCTTTGGATTTCTGTGAATATAAGTGGTATCACAAACTTAACGCATAAATTAATATCCAAAACATGATCCTCCCACGCGTAAGATAATAATCATTTTGCTTCTCTGCTGCTGAACGCTGATGTATTTCAGTTCTACAGACCGTTGGTATGTTTCACTTTTCGCGGCCAGTGTGCAAGTGTTTTTGTTCGCGTCAGTCAGAGCTTTTCCATCGTGCCCGCAGAGACTTGGGTTGCCACAGCGACCAAAATGCACGTTGACTAATTCATGGGTTCTCAAAGTGCTCCGTACGGAGCCCCAGGGCTCCGCGAGAGAAACCTCGGGGCTCCGCGAGCTATTCGTTTACTTATTAAAATATTAAAATAAATTTATTGTGGGGCTCCGTAAACTATGGTCAATCTCTTCATGGGCTCCATAACACCAAAAGTTTGAGAACCCCTGGACTAATTCATAACGCTTGTTGTTTCAAGCTTTTTCAGAAGCCTCGCTCTGCGAATAGTTACTTTTATCCATAAGCGACTTTTCCTTGGTGTTAATAATCGTTAGCTGGCGTTGAGTTTTAGTAAGTTCTTGTCATTTGTGCTGTAAGTTTTGAGGCTTCAGCGTTTGCATGTACTTGAGCAAGACGTTTTGATTTTGTTTTATTTGTCGCGGTTGGGTCTGCGCGGTTTTTTCTTTGCAGTCTGAGGTTGTTTACTTTCTCTAACCTTGTGTTGGCCTTTCAACGCTTCACACCTATTAGCATTCCTTGCAGATGATAGGACTGACGATGCGTAGTGTTACGTGAAATCGATTTCCTAGTAAAATTTGTGATTGACTCCTTGCTTCTTTCACTTGTGGTGCGAAGTTACTTGAATACAGATATGCGCAAGTTTGAATCATCGCAAAAAGATGAAAACAGAGCCCAGTGGGCTGATTCCTCTAAAGCCTATAGAAAACGTAGAGCTTTTATTTGACGTAATACGGTATTTTCAGAAAGCACAAGAAAGCAAACGCAATAGACCAAATGCGAGGAAAACAACATAATTTACCCTTCCATGATCCGCCAAATACGGAGAAAGCATCTTTTGAGCAAACAGAAATGTTTAGATCATTAAGCTTACGTTCCATCTCTTATATGAAAAACGTGCATTTGCTTTCGTTCATCTTTTACAAGAAGGAGATCATCTGTACAGTCTTCACTTCAAGATTGCAACAACTTGCTCCAAAATTGGTCAAATTACAGGTCACGAATGAACGAAATGAGCAGACCGCATTGGCTAGTGGCTACATTACCAATTTCTGCAGCATGATAGAACTGTTGCACAAGCTCGAAAACAGCAGTTGTTAACATAGAATCATTCAGGCATTTGATAGTGTCTCAGCTTGGAAATAGGAAAACTAAAAGTTTGCTGGACTTCTATGCAGAACAAAAAATAAATAAAAAAACAATAATTTTCTTGCGTACTTCATGCGCATTCTTAATTCTTGTGTAGTTTAGTGAGATTCGATCTTGCAAGATCGATTGAAACAAATTTGTTGCAGCTATTCGCGCACGCAGAAGATTCAGAATGGTTTTCTTTTTAAAAATTATTTTTGAGGTCAACATTGTTGCTGAACAGAAACAATCAGAATTGGTAACGACTTTTTTGCTTTTCATAAGTTTCCATTGCGCTCAACTCTTTTACTGCATCCCCTGCTCTACCGCTGCTCCGGCGTCCCTGTTAATGACAGCACCACAAACGTAGTTGTGGATATTTCAAGCTAATTCAAACTCAATTGTCTGCAGTTCGCAATGATAACCAGGCCCATAACGAGGGGTGCGAAGCAGTGGCGTAGCAAGGGGGGCCTGGTGGCCGCGGGCCCCGGGCGGCACTTTTATGGGGCGGCACTTTGCTTGTCAAAAATAAATTTTTCAAAGGAGTTTAAAAGTTCTTGCTTTTCGTTATTATTTTATAATAAGATTTTTGAAAGATTTAAAAGTTCCAACTTTTCAATTACTGTGTTTAGAAGCCCTAGACTGGCAGGTTAGCCTATAAAAACACGTCATGTGGCTGTGGAGTGAGCAAATTGATGAATGTTTATTCAAAAGCCTGACTCAAAAATCCAATGTACGAAAGTGCAATGTTTGTCTTGTAATTAGGGTATTTTACACACTTACTTGTGTGGTAATTGTGCCCCAGTCCTTACACCTTCGTCGCCAGGCAAAGCCATTTCCGCCAACTCAGTCAAAAATCCTTTGAACAAACAAAAGAGATGGCATTCGACTGAGGACTAGCAGACATTAGGGCGGCGGTTGTTCGCGGTTGATATTGCCCTTCCTCCCAAAATCTGACAAAAAGTTTTGCATGAAATCACGGTAAATAATCAAAGCTAGCCTAATCATTTTTCTCCTATCGCTGGTTCCTCAGTAACTCCCCAACGGCATATCATAACATAACCTGACACCTAGGTATTGGCGAAAACGATTTCGCTGGGATGGCGATAGTTCAGTAGTAGAGTTCCGCCTCTCAATTGGAAGGTTGTGCGTCCAAATCACCGTCACTGAGTGTAACGCGCAGCCTCCCTTGAGAAGGATCGTTCGCCTCCACTGCCCCGGTAAGAAGCAATTTCTGGCATTGGTATGACGCTATTTGCCGTCGCCAAAATTATAAAAACATTTCTTGCAACATTTCATGCTATTTTTGTTAAGTGGGATATTTTCAATAAGTGCATAAGCTGTAGCCTAGTCTTTAGGTAGGCTTATCAACATTAAATTTTGGCGGTTGATGTAAAGAACTCTGCAAAGATAACTTTGCTCAGTTTCAGTACAACGGCTGTTTTTCTGCATGACGTAATGGTATCGCAAAATGATGATCTTGATGCGGGGTGGTGCATTTGGTGCGTTTTCGTGAGTAACTTTGAGCTCAGATTGCCGGTTTGAACTGCAATGGAGCGAATCAGAGCCAGCCGATAGGCCACGTGAGTTTCGTAAAAGTCTCCATAACATTTGCAGTCATAGAAAAATTCATTTCAACAAGAAAAGCTTAAAAGGGATTGCTCTCATTTGATGAATCTGAGGCAAGAACCTTAGTCTGAAAACCTAACGAAAGGGTAAATCGTAAATGATATGTTCAGATATGATTGTGGTGAAGGCTTTTAGGAGTCGTTAATCAAAACAGTTGTACAACTTGGCAATGGCTGTACTGAATACAGTTGTTCAACTCACTTACCGTCGAAGGCAAGACGTTGTAATCACCACTGAGCATTAAAATAAGGCCTATGTCCCACTTGGCATGGTTTGGTAATACAGTTTTCGAAATAGGCGTCTGTTGCTCACCAGTCTGTCGCCACGGGGGCTTAGGCCCCCAAACAAACCTCCAATTCTTGAAATATGAAGCACTATAAATCAGAAATATGAAGCACTATGATTCAGTGGATTTTTTGTCAAATTTTAGGATGTCAATCCCCTCTGCGCAAACGTGAAGTACCCCAACTGAAGACCTTCTGGCGATAGTTCTGGTGGTAACGTACAAAGGCAAGGAATAGCACTATGTACGTGTAATTGGAAGAGGTCCAAAACAACAACTAGACCAAGTGCGCAGGTCAAGATGAAGACTGCAAGCCAGGGCTTCTCAACCATAGTTTTAAACCTGTTTGAGATATTTTTTCCAAAATGGGTCCCTACACCTACAAAGGGCTCTGTGCAAGTGTCGACAGAGTTAACGTTAGAAGCCTTTAAACAAATTTAATCAGGGTCTACTGGCGCTAAAAACATAAAAACACGTTAAAAACTTGCCAACGTTTCGACGGTTGATACAACTGTCTTCATCAGGGCTAAAAAACGAAATGCCGCGACATGTGAGCACAGATGTTATAACATTTGCGTTTTGGCTAGAGAGCAAAACTGTCGCCTCTACGTTGCGGACGTCCTGCAAGAGCACGTAACACGCGATCAGCTGTTTGACAGCAAACCTTTCCTGCGCTGTGTCAAATTTTCTTTGCTTTCTTTGAAACACCATCCTCATACCTCGCATTTCACCAAATAGCACTTAAAAATGGCGTCGTTATCGATTCTCAGCACAATATTTATGGACTTTTGAAAATGTGCTACTTTTTCAAACTCCACGAAAAACTTAAAAAAAGCTTGACTGTAATAAGCTTTCCTGCCTGTCAGTGACACGGTTGACGGCTTTCATTACGCACTTGCGCGAAATTCTTTTCATGTCTTATCACAACAAGATCATAAGGGTTTGAGAACTTCATGTCTTATCATAACAGCAGGATCATACCGATGCGACTTAACACCAGTGGCGATCGTCTTCTCATTTCAAAATGGCGATTCACATGTATGCATATTATTTTCTCACTAGCGTCTTTGAGTTTCGACCAGGACGCCCATTGCTGGGTTTTTCCACTCAGACTCGTTTTGTTTTCGAGTCCACCTGGATCTCTGGGTTTAATTATGAGAAATCCCGGTAAATCTGCTTTTTTGAAGATATGAATATAAATTCAGCAATAACTACAATAGATCTAATAATGCAAATACAGTGAACCTTGGAACCAAGCAACCATAAACTGTTTGTTTGTGAGAACGGTAATTAAGAGTGAACTGCAGTCAAGCATAATCAAAGTAGTTCTTGGAGAATTGGATGCGTCGTAACTGCAGTTTCAATCGGAACCCAGAGTTGGCAACATTGATGGGGCAAATTATGCTCTCAACGTACAGTAACTATGAAAAATGTTGGAACAAATCACATGCATCTCTTTTTAAACTATGTATTGGAAAAAGTTAAGACTTTCAATGTTGAATTCCACTCTGAACACTTCAGTCAGACTCCATGTGCTGCAAATGCATTCACTGGTGTATTCTGAATATAAAAACATTTTAGGCTGTTTATTAAGAAAGAAGAAATTGACATCTCAAAAATACCTGATGTTGTTCCAGACAACAAACAGTTACAGTTCGTACCGAGGCCTAGTGCTGCACTTTCCCCCCACAGATTTGCTTACAACTATTTAAAATGAAAGAAGTTCATGTTTCGTTCTAAGTGAAGTTGTAAGGAATGTTAACAAAACCTTGAACATCAGAATCAAACACTTGCAAACTCAAGGGTCTTCTTTTTCATTCTCGATTACGTGTCTTGCTTTTTCTGCTTATTCGCCACCTTTCTTATCATTTGCTCTTCCTATTTTTTCTGCTTTCTTTACATGATACATGTGGGTCTTTGCATCCACAATCTTTCCTTAAATTTTCTTCCCTTTTGGCTTTCAGTTTGGGGTAAGCCGTACCACTTAGCGTTAGTTGTTTACTCACTCTAGGGATCAAACAAAAAAATACAAAACGTGCTATTGCGGGACCCGTTCAGAGAAGTGATGGGGAGTACCTACTCTACAGATGGAAACATTTGTATATGTTTGTGTTTCGTGTAGCATACCAGTCTTTAAATAAAAGAAAGTGTATACACTGCATCTGCATGTAGTAGGCTATAATAATAGCAAGGAATCGATCAACAAACTTTTAATAGGAAATTGATTTCACGTGAAACTACGCATCCACTGTCCTTATTCAAATAGCTTCAATTCGTAACTAAGATTGCCAATAACCCGGTTGTGCGCAGTGGTATATTTTTTTCAGTTCAAATCATGTACAGGCTCTTCCAGTGTTTTCCAATTAAAACGAGTTGCACAAAAACAGTGCGCACGACAGCTCTGAGTGTTTTGCAAAGTTGCATATGCTAACAAACCGGTCGTATCTCTAACCAAAAAGGTACGTGGCGTAATAAACTGAAAGCAGGTGTTGAACAAGCAAACTTGGCGCTTATAGCATATTTTTCCGTACACTGTGAATGTACTTTTTCGCCGATAGAGTTTGACACTGTTTTAAGGTCTCTTTGTATTGTCCCAATATTTTATGTCTGCAGGATCATCTGGCATCAGGCAGTTCACTTTCTTTTATCGTCATTTCAACACTGTTTCAATGTAAACCTCTGAGGGAAAATACACGTGAAGTCATCAAGTGTTTTGCAGAACTAAGTTGCGAAAGTCAGATTTTCTCTTTCCGCCGCAGAGACAGACTAAGTCAGGGGTCCTCAACCTTTTTGCTCCCTTTTACCCCTTGCCAGCTTCCTAACATAAAATTAATCCCTGTTTTTTGTTTACCTACTAGCGCTGTAAAAAAATGAACAAGAGCATCATTAAATTTACCCCCAGGATAGGTAAAATATACCCCCAAGGGGTAAATTTACCCCCGGTTGAGAACCCCAGGACTAAGTGCACCTCATGAGTCGCACAAGCAAAGTAGCCTGCAGACTATAAAGACATTTTGCAACAGCCTACAGCGCTACAGGCTTTAAATCTGTGTGCAAGGATTGTTTGTTGTTTTGCAAGCACTTTTAAACCTGTTGTTATCTCACGTTGGGCAAACAAACCTGTTGTTTGAAATCTGTGTAGACGCATTTTCATTTCGCTCAAATGGGAACGAGAAATTCTTGTGGCTTGTCATAAAATCACACGTTACCTTCTTTGTCACCTCCGACGCGTGCAGCTTGACTGACACTTCCGTTGCATTTGTCAGGCTCTTTATGGCAAGTGTGTTTTATGTACGCTATAGGGTACATGTTTCCCGTTGTATTTTGCTGTGTTGAGAGACCGAATGTGAACACGAAAACCGTCGCAAAGGGAGGAAGGTTTCCAGACATGCAAACATTTGCAGAAAAAATGCTGAGTTTTTACTTTGTGCAGATCGTGCGATCAAGGGAAAATAACAAAAAACTATGGAAAGATAATTGTGGGTGTTTAATTGATTTTCTGAGCTAATTTTCAAAACTGTCTATTTCAAGCTGCCTGATTTAGTTAAATAAATATTTGATTCATCACTAGTTTCCCGTTTCATTTTTTGATGTGGCATCTCTGGGTGTGCGCTAATGCAGCCGCACACCTGTGCTCAGACGCAGATTTACCATTAGGCTAGAAAGGCTTAAGCCTAGGGTCCCCGATTTTGGAGGGCCTCAAAATTTCGGGAATAAGGACAATTTCCAGCATTTTTGTAAGCAATTATATTTGCATTTTTGCTTTGGTTCAACCCACATTTTTTACTACACCGCTAACAAAAGATCTCTATAGAACAGGGGAGCAGTGCGTGGGTCGGACATGTTACGAAATGTAATTGTTTCGGGATATGTTACATTCTACCAAATCAAATCAACAAATTATTCGTAAATTAATTTTTCATTATTTACAAAATGTATTTGCCGGCCGGATTTGGCTCGCGGGCCGTAGTTTGGAGACCCCTGCTCCAGAAGAATGAGCGCGAAGGATTGAAGTGACTGACGACGATCTTTCTCTTTTTACGGCGTTGAGAATTGGTTATTGTTACGTATAAAGTGTGGAACAAAACGCCTGAATCCATTTTTGTGGAACAAAACGCCTGAAAAAAACATGAGGCCAGTGAGGTACTTTCGTTCAGCCCGGGTCCATCTCTTGTTGCTTTATATGGGTAAGATAAGGGGCAATGGCAATACTACAGCTTGCACTGTAGCTAAGCCTTCAGATATTCAATGGCGCAAAATGCAGTAGCGTGTCTACGCGAAATGGCACTAATGGCACAATTGAAGTGTGCGCCCTTTCTACTAATTTATGTATTATACAGTAGACCTCGGTTAATCCGGATTCGATTTGACCGACGATTTTATCCGGTTTAGGCGAAGATCCGGATTTATTTTAATTTAATTTATTTGTTTGTGAACAGACACGAAGTCCATAGTATTAAACACGCACACCCTGCTTAACGTAGGTTGATAAAAACAGAAAATACAGAACGTTTTCCAATCATTAGAACCGGCGGAATCATAGAGATGCAGACACATTTTGCATCTGCAAGACAGAACCATAGGGTTACAGACACATTGTTAACACTAATGTCAGCTAACACGCAACACTTTTTTCAACACTACTGCGGAGTAAGGCGGCAATTCCTAAACTGGTCGAGCCCAGGTAAACTGCGAATGCATTTTGACATGACATGCCATCAATCAAATGGACACTGCAAAGTTCGATCACTCATTCACAGAGTAAAATGTGATTGTAGTGTTCAAAGAATAGGAACGAATACAAACAATCTGACTGCATCAAAGCACGTAACCATATGTTGTTAGATTTTCTGCATCTGTCGAGAAATAGGTACGTGTTTTTTCTTAACAGAGCCTCAAAGGTAGTAATGTTACAAAGAACCTAGTGGCTACTAACACTCGCCCTCCAGGGCAGGTTGTAAAGCTCTGCATCCAAAATTATAGGCCACACGCAGTCACTGCATGCATGACTTCTTGAAATTACACAATAATTGTGATGCGTACATAGGAGTACAAAAGGAATGAAAAATACATTTTTAGCTGCATTTAAAAATGTAAAAAAACAAAATTAACTCTTCGGCATTAGCCGCAAATGGTTGTTTCCAGTGGCGTAGCGAGGCTAAGTGCCGCCCGGGGCCGACCATAAAAGTGCCGCCCTGTTCATCTCCTAAATTTGCTTACAACAATTCAAAATGAAAGAAGATCATGTTTCGTACTTATTTAAAGATATAAGGAGTAATAAAGCATTTTGAAGATCACAATCACACACTCACAAACTGAAATGGGTCTTGTTTTTCATTGTCGATTATGAGTCTTACTTTTTTCTGCTTGTTGCCACCTTCTTCATTTTTACTTTTCCTAAGTTTTTGCTTTCTTTGCTTATGTGTATATGAACCCAACATGCTTCGTCAAATGTTCTTCCCTGTTGGTTTTAGTCTCCGGTAAACCAGAGCTGGGCAGTAGCGAGCTACTAAAATAGCGAGCTTCTGTAGCGAGCTAAATTTCCAGGAGCGATAGCGGAAACGTCGCTCTTTTTTGGAAAAAATAACGGATGCGGTAGCGAGCTATCCCCATTTTACCGCTACCGCTATTCGCTACTTTGGCGTGAGTGGTGGCCAAAGGAAAACGTTTGCGAGATTTCTTCCGTTAACGCACGCTGATAGCAGCTCTTTTTCTCACTGTTTTGCGCTGATTTTGAATGATTTGTTTGCGGTACGCTAGCAGCATCAGAAAAGATTTAGCTCAGGTTGCTTTTGACCTGATCGATAGGTTCCACGTTAGTTCGGTAAAAAGTCAGCATCAGCGACAAACTTAAAGCAGCTAGGGTTTCCAAGCATTGGCATCTGCTACTGGTAAAGCTGCGTATGATTGAAGTCAATGCTTCGAAAAATATGGCACTGGGTTCAACATTTCGCTGCATATGTAACTACGGACTTTGTTTTGAAGTATATGTCACCATGACAGTTTTTGTAACTTGGTTCAACTTCAGTATATTTGGCTGTATGCACAACTTCAAGCAAACTTGTGATTCTGTCTTTCTACTTCGGAGACGCCAGGACTTCGATAAACAAACTTTAAGCAGGCTCTACTGGCGCTAAAAACATAAAAACACGTTAAAAACTTGCCAACGTTTCGACAGTTGATACAACTGTCTTCATCAGGGCTAAAAAACGAAATGCCATGACATGCGAGCACAGATGTTATAGAATGTGTGCGCTCCAG
>Ga0210059_1017058_pt1 | contig 10403 bp, 7 predicted proteins | sample Ectturendosymbi2_FD_188042 | JGI IMG/M metagenome (GOLD analysis project Ga0210059, IMG submission 188042) | Ecteinascidia turbinata endosymbiont from Florida, USA - Sample 2 (SPAdes) (version 2) | ecosystem: Host-associated > Tunicates > Ascidians > Unclassified | place: Key West, Florida...
ATTGGATGTGGTTGCGTTTTAGCGCATGACGTACGTGCGGCGCGCTGGGCGGACCACTAATGGAACGCAGAGTGGTTGGACAATCTTACGAGACTCCGAACTTTCATTCCCGACACCGGTACCCACTCTCCCGGAATGACCCTTTCAAGAACAGCGTGGGTCCGCCATAACCGCCTCTGCACCGGTGTCGGACCTTTCCGCTCCTGCTTGTACAGATGGGTTATGGCCTCCTCTGCGGCCTGTGAGTGTGGCGCAGAACAAACAGTTGACCATGTTGTCCTCCAATGTCCAATCCATCGACCCCCCACGGACTGCACGGATTGACGGTTCTGGACGATGAGACAATCGAATGGCTGCTCAACACTTGTCCCGAGATCTAGCGCGGCCAAACAATGGCTTGAAGAACTGGCTCAAAAAAGAAGCGCATGACTGTTTGCGCACGCAGGGCCAGTGATCTTTGAAAAACGCATCTTTGTGCAGATGCTACTTTGCAAACAGCTTTGTATCCTCAACATGAGCTGAAGAAAAGCATCTCGAAGCCATGCTCAAACCCGGTAAACGTACAAGCTGCTAACGAAAACATTTATGCAACTATGCAGTCTTGGGAAAATGTCCAGACTTGGTAAATGAAACCAGTCATGGAAAACAAGAAAAGACTGGAAAAAAAACGGTTTTATGGAAAACTCCAGAAGAACAACTTGTTTACCAAGAGTTGCGCAACAAGAGCACATAGATCGAATATGTGACTGAAATGACGTCACGAGCTGTGACGATAGCACTTAACGTAAGCTCACAAGAGCGAAAGCAAGAAAAGATACGCGGTGGTTTAAAATTTGCAGCGGCTACGCTGCACACCTTTTGGTCGCCAATTCGGATCGGCTTACGAAGACCTCCGGTAACAAAAGTAGTGGAGCAATGCATCTTTAAAAAGTCTAGACCTAAAATCACATCAGCACTTAGGTTGTCCACCACGCCTAATTCAAGGCTGTACGATCCTTTAAAAGGCAGACATATTGCAGTTTACGACTCCACGTACCTTTGCAGAAGAAGCTGTTGACGCCAAGGCGATGCTTGAGTTTTGGCCTTTGCATTCTAAGCCACCAAGTTTTTTTTGCAACTTCAGAGTCAACGTAACTGTCCGATGCCGCAGTGTCCAGCAAAGCACGGGCTGGCAGTCCCTGGATTTCAATGTCAACAACAGCAGAATGTAAGCAAGCCGGGGCTCCGACCACGGAAGCGATGTAGTGCTCAGGCAGGAGTGCAGCCGAGATATTCGGACTCTTCGAGCAAGTAGACTTCGAGCGACAAACCTTAGCGAAGTGTCCAGTTTTTCCGCATTCATTACACACAGCATTCCGAGCAGGACAACGGCGTCGGAGGTGATAAGGGCCTCCACAGAAAAAGCATTTCTTTTTCTGAATGGCAGCAACAGCAGACTCATCTTTGGTCAATGCAACTTCAGATGTAGGTACAGCAGTATATTGTTCAAATGCATCTGTTTTGCGGAGGTTTAGCAACAGATGCAGTTATCGGCTGCGAATAAATGGAGGATTGTTGCTGCGCACGTTCGAGAGAATAAGCCTGTTCATACGCTGCTTCGAGCGGGAGATTGTCTTTTTCTAAAAGTCTCTGGCGGATGCCCTGGGAGTTTAGACCATTAATAAATGAGTCCCGGATGAGTTCTTCGCGGAACTGTCCGGCACTCACCGCTTGGAAAGTACAATCTTTCGAAAGTAATTTTAAAGCTTGAAGGAATTGTTGAAGGCTCTCTGCAGTTCGTTGTTTTCGAGTCGCAAGACGATGCCTTGCAAAAACGTCGTTTTTTATTTTTACGTACACACGATTCAGTATAACTAAGGCCTCGTCGTACGTGTTGCAGTCTTCAACGTAGGAATAAACCACAGGAGATAAAAAGTTAACAAGCAGTCCTTTCCTGTTCACCTCAACATCAGGATTTATCGCAGCTCGACGTGCCTCAACGGTTTGCAAACATGTTTCGAAAGTGGCGAGCCAGTACTTGAACGCTGTAGCAGCCTCCGGGTCCTCTGGCGACGTTTCTAGGTCTTTCGGTTTTAGAAAGCGATCCATAGTTATAGTAAATTGAATTGCTCTGGCCTGTAGCACCCACATATTTTCGTTTTAAAACTCAGGCTTTAATTTACTATAACTTTAAGCAAGCTTAGTAACGCAGCAGGCTGAAAGAAAAAAAACAACGACTTACACTAACCACTCGAGTTAGTACTGTAGATTGAACGAACAGCGCACACACAGACTGACAAACACGTTCTGCGGTGAACACGCGGAGTAAACGTACAGATGCACTCAGCTGCATTGCAGCAAGCCACGCGAAAATGCGACGACCAACAATTACCCGTCAACGCGATCATTACACGGCAAATACGCCACACAAGGCTTGAGATGAAAAGTGGTCACTCTAAGCACGAAATGCACATTTTTCGTAAACAGTTCATGATATCAAAATCCAGGAATATAAACACGTTTGAACACAAAAAGCGTTTACCATCCAAAAAGGTATTACGGAAAATATGACACGCTAGCCAAAAATGGCTGTCTCACGTCAAAACGTGTCAAGAAAGCACAGACGGTTTACACAAAGAAGGCGATTCCATGACATGACCCAAGAGGAATCAAGAACAGCTCATTTAAGATAATCTTGGAATATGGATCATGTGATGAACACATGACGCAAAAGGCTTCCAAGATGAAGAAACGAAACAAGAAAATTATTGTATAAATTTCCGCGTATTTTTGCATAAATTCAGCCACTTGTGGCAGGTATTGAAACGGTAAACTTCAGCCCTTTGAGGTAGAAATTGAAATAAAGAATACTAAAAGTAACAACTATGTGTCATAAACTTTGACACTCAGAATGATGCATTTCAGAGATAGTTTCTAGCGGTAGAATTTCTGCGCAAAATTTACTATGATTCTTGCTTTGAAGCGGGCAAGAGATAATTCTTTTAGGGGTGGTTTTCCCGTCTATAGAACGGCAAAAACTCCTGGATATTAGCTTTCTCGAACCTACGTTGAAACAAAAAAGCTATGTCTAAAGTGCCACTATTCCTGTGATGTTAAAACTTCCACAGAAATTTTGATTTTACGTTTGTTAAGCACGCCACCTTCTGTCCACGATCAAACAGCCAACTAGCTCGCAAACCCCAGCAGAGTTAAAAACTATCTACATTTAACGTCGACTGCGTCCTGCTGACTTGTTTTGATCCAATGCCTCTTTGTGATTATTTTCAATAAAAGTTTTGTAACCATGGGGAGTCGAACGTGAACATATTGCAGCAATCAAAATTGAACACTGCCAAATCTACTTTAAGTGCAAAATATCGGGGATCCTTCGCTGCCGGTGTACGAATATATCGTATCTGGAAATCCCGGATGACCCGCTATCTTCACGCCACCTTGCAACTCCACAACTCGCCAGTCGATTGTGCCAGAGAGCTGTTCAAACACTCAAAAGACTCGGCAAGTCTTCGAGACTGCACTGAAGAAAAAATTGTTTAGTTTTGGTTTTCGTTTTTTGTGGGTGACGTCATAAGTGGAGTAGGTTTAGGCCACTATGGCCCATTTCGTCAGTCCCTGGGAACAGACCGCTAGATGGCTGTATTTCATTCATGTTTTTAGTGGATACTAGGCTAAAATCCGAATCTTTTGAGACTTTGATTCACTTTCTGGGGTTTCGGATTCAAAACTTATGCCCAAAAGCCATAAATTTCACAAAAAACTAAAACTGGAATTTTGGCAAATTTATGGCATTTTGAGCATAACATTTGAACCAGAAACCCCAGAAAGTCAATCAAAGTCTGGTAAAATCGGTTGGCGAGTTATGCAGTTGCTAAGAGTCGCTAGAAACATGGATTTCATCGAAAACTATCGGCATGAGCTAAATCATAAATTTAACACTTATGTTTTTGCTCGTGTAATTGTAATGGTTTATTTCGATCCTCATATGAAATTATGGAAATTTAGCTTTTTAGTCAAATCGATTTGAAGCACGTCTTGCTGCATTCAGGCCCGCTGTTGATAACAGATGTTCTATTGAGTAAAATTAATAATTTCTTTCCAGAATTTTTGTATGAAAATATTTGAATCCTAAATATAGCTCAGCTACTTGATTTTCTTCAAAGATGACTCATCGTTAAAAATGAAAGTATTGCCAAACAAAGATATTTTGTCTAAACGACAACATGACATGCATCAAAACGTTTCGTGGCGTTTTTTACTGACTGTGCTAACTAATTTATCTTGTAATTTGCTTGACGGTTTCAAAACTGATTCGACCTGTTACAAAACGGTTGGTGAAAAACAGGTATGAAAATGAAATCATGCTTGACACTTAGAGGCAATGACTTTGATCGTGATAAAAATAAATTTAGGAACCGAAGTCTCTGAAGTGGAACTTTTTATCGAAATGTGTTGGAATAAAACGATGTATATTCGAAACGTCCAATATAAGTTCATTAAAAATCTGTGTTTCGACCTTGTGTCTTTTTCTGATAAAAATGTGCAGACCCTATAGTATTAATGCAGTGTCAAATCGTTTTTAATTTAAACTTTAGGAAAACGCTAGGCATGAAAACGATTGTGTTCCGCAGGTTTTCTTGCTGCTGGAAAACTACGCCATAACTTTTACGTTGAGAGTGGTTTTGAGAATTCTCTTTCAAAACTCATGAAAGAACTAGGAAAGAAAGGAAAGGATAAGCGTAAGTATAAAACACAGTTTGATGAAAAGTTGGCCTTTATTGTGAAAATTTCCAGATCAAAGGATTGCTTTGTATTTTCTGTTCAAACTTCTTATCATTACGAGTAATGTGAAGAATATACCTACCTATTCTTCAAAAGCGCCATCATTGTTACCTTTGAGTTTTACGCATTATTCTTCATTCTACCACAGCTATTTAATTTTTATGCGCTACTGATCTCCATTGGGCAAAGGATATTCAGTACCAGATTCAAGCTTGACAAGGTTTGCTAAGTCTAACCAAAATTAATCAACATAGTAATGTTTTATACATCACGTTCAAAATGTTCTTTTATCTGGTCAAGTTTTCTAGTGTTGTGTTGTTTCCTAAAGAGACGTGCTTGAACTATTTGTTAGTAAAAAGTAACTCACCTTTTAATCATATTTTGCTTGTATTCAGTTATATCAAAAATCAAGCATAGTTGTTTTGATAAATATGTAAGCGCCATTCCAACATGTGACAGTTTATTCAATGTTAAGCATTGTTATACTCTACTAACAAATATTCATTGAAAATCGTATGACTTATGCATGTTGGCTTGTTATAATGATTTGCGAATTTGTTCTGATCACTAAGTAACCCTACTGTACATCCAATTCAAAAGATTTACGTTGTTTTGCCAAATACACTGCTGTTCATTAATTTAAGGAAATCTTCTTCAAAATTGGGTTTATTCTTCTTCTGATTTGGTGTATTGAACTCAAGGCATGGTTTTATGTTTTAACCATGGTTTTAGCTAAAGTTAATGAATTCTGTAATATTTTTGACATTAATCTAGGCTGCACTTCTATTTTCCTTTAACATTACAATCATGTCATTATCAACAGAAAAACGTTTTCGTTGCATTTTAGATGAGCTCAAATATTTCTAATCAAATTTCTTCCATGGCGTGCATTTATTGACTTTGGTTGAAATACAACACTTAAATATTACAGCATTCATTCAAACTTGCAAAACATTTTTTGAGCTTAAAACGTGCTTTTATCCAAACTATTATTTTTCAGATGCTAATCCAGATAACGAAACTTTGATGGAATGTTCGGAAAGCGATTCCAACATATCTGGTTCCAAGGTACGTTCTAGAACGTACTGTGTGTTTTTGCGAAATGAACCGAGGTACGTCACAGAAGGTACTTCATTTTTTTCTCACCAAAAGTGCCATGCTATATTCCTTTTGTCTTCTAAGTACGTTCTGAACCGTCTTAGCGCCCAGTGGCGTAACTAGAGGTTTGAGTGAGGGGTTGGAACTTAGCTTAAAAGGGCCCACTGACCACTGTAGGGGGCCGACTAACCATCACTCAATAACAACTTGGGAAATGATGGTGAATCCGGATGTGGATGCCCATACTAAAACCCTACATCACCACAAAATACTCCGAAAAACGCAAAAAAAGAAACAACCTATTGAAACGCAAAAGAATGCTAAAACTGAATATAAACTAAGTGAGGACTGTGGTAGTCAATTCCCTGAAGCGTAACAGTTGCGCGCGTTGATTGCCTGCTGTGCATTCCTTGATTTGCGTCCTTCCTTTCGTGTTCGTCATTGTCATTCTGACTTGACCATGGCTCTGTTCACTGCTGTTCTCTTTTGCTGAATAAAGCCTTGTTGAGGTCTTGTAGTATAGATTTACTACAGGGACCTGGTTTTTACATTCAAATTGTGCCAGGGGTAACGATTCGCCCATCTGACCACCGTCAGTTACGCTGCTGTCAGTGCCTTGCCATTGTGATGTGACAGTTCTATGGAGCGCTCCTTTCGCTCGTAGCATGGGGATAGGTAGAACCACGAAAACCACTACAGTGGCTTTGAGTCGAATTTCGGTCATAACTTCGCAACCAATTATGCTAGAGAGTTACATAAGGGCTCAACAATCAGATTTTAATTAGCTCTTGGGTTTTATTCAAAGGCCCCCAAAGCGTCATTGGGTCATCTTCGTAACGTCACACTGCCCCCCCCCAAAATACAACTCTGAAAGTAACCAATTTTTTAAAATCGAAAGTTCAACACTTTCGTCATTTTTTGATGCTTCGATTAACTCTCTACCGCTATCGGCTGGTAAGATATGGCCTAGACCGCGCGAGTCACTGAGTGGCTTTCACGGTCGTTAATGGCATTATAAGTGCCAAAATGGAGAAAATATCCTATGTGGACACCAAACCCACGGAAATTTTTTCTTGACAATAAAGCAATAATTGCATTCTTTTTTCCCTTTTCAAAAATGCATGAGCAACTCTAAGCAACTATGATTATGGAAGGGAGGGATATACGCCAAACAGCCAATTGGTGCATCACAAATTCGCCCAAACCGTCAAATATGTCGGCAATTAAATATATTATTTATACATCATTACACTTCTTGGCATTAAATACATAGTTAGGTCATATAAAAAATAAAAAACGCCGATTTCACCGCCTAAAACTGGCAGGCACCCAACGTAACCTTGGCGAAAAAAACGCCTGGCACCCAAAGTGTTGGAAAAGAGTTTGACGATCCAAGATCTAAGACAAATCAAACCTGAAATCGATATTGCAAGATCACCAGACACATTTCAGTTATCGCCAAGGCTCACAGACTTTTTGCATATGTAAAACTGTTATATAAATTTTCAATTGTTTGCTGTTTGTTCTTTAAAAGTTTTTTGATGATTACCTAATAATATATACAAAAAGCAAATGAAAGCCGTTGGCGCCACTTTTTATACGCAGCGATTATTCTCGTTGCTCGCATTTTGCGCAAAAAATCACATGATGCTGACAAACGATTTTGCAAAATAAATGTAGTGAAGAAACGAATCAATGGCAAATAAATGTAATCCATGCTACATTTTATGCACTGCAAGGATGTGAAAACAGCAACAGTTTTCCTTCAACCAAACAGTTTCAATTCCAAGTTTCAAATCCCAATTGAAGAAATGAGAAATTTTCCACGTTTAGTGTTCACAAATTAAATAACACAACGGCTATGTAAAACTGCAAAACTGCGTCGTTACTTATGAGCAGCCTATTTTTACTTAGTTTCTCCCATTCGCACATGCCCTACACAACACATATTTAGATTCTTATTTTTCGTCCTGTTTACTCTTTCATGAAAGGGTTCAAAAGGTCAAAGCGGGCATGGAATCGCAAACATAGGACATCAGCATCAGGGAGTTGGCGTGGTATCTGGATCCAACAATGCCGTGCCTTTCAGTTCAGGTGGGAAGTCATGGTATTCAGCTAAAGTGAAGCTTTGGCAGTCCTTCGTTACATCTATCCGTTCATTCATCACTGATTTGGTTATGAAAGTTTTTCTCGTGCTGCATCGACACAAATATTAAGTGCACTTTGATCGGACTTTTCATAAATACTCCGAAATAGGCCAAAGTCAATCCTATATAAAAATCTGGTGATGAAACGAGTCTTTCAAATTATAGACATGTTTCGTTTTCTAATTTACTAAAATTGCTTAGCGAACAGTAGCTGCTTTGCGAAGAACAGCATGGATTTGGTATTGTGCACACAACGTCATCATCACTTGTGTGATTATACGGTCATCTTTTTACTCATAAAGCGAATAATAATTATTAATCTCCGCACTTGTGCAATTTGTTTGATTTGAAAAAGCTTTGATACTGTTAATCATCAAATCTTGATTGTTGAGCTTCATCACATTGGCATACAGGGTGACGCTAATACCTTCTTTGCAAGCTACGTATCAAATACAGTAGAAAATATTAGGTATGTATCAGTCACAGTGAATTTTCCAAAACTAGTTTCAGTATGGAATTCACCAAAAGATTCATTCTAAGCCCAGTTTTGTTTATAATACATATCATTGGCTTGCTGTCATCCGCTTCAAACTTCAAATCATACCTCATCGCTGATAACGCAACTCCGCATCCATCTCATAAATGCTTGAACGATTTGGAAAATTTGGCGAATGTATAAACGAAAATTAAAAGTTGGCGTCAAATTAAGAAGTTGTCACTTAATCTCCAAGAAAGCAGTGAAATGCTTTTCTCTGAAAAGACTAAATTGCCTTCATTTCAGATATCCTTGGCAAGCAACATATTAACCATGTAGATAACATTATACACCTCGGTATTTTTATTGACTCTTGCTAGACTGACTCTTGCTAACATTTACTTGCTAGACTGAGCAAAAAGATAGGCCCATTGTTTATCAGCGTGGTGAACTTTTCTGATTTTGGAAATGGTGTTTCACGCAGAGTAAACATTTCATAGCACTGGGGTTTTGGCTTTGAAGCAGTTGCGTCGTTCAGAAAAATTAAAGCAGTTTATCAGCCAAAGACTAATAGCAGTTGTCACACCTTTGTTGCACTGGGTTCACCAATCATATAATCTACTCTGGCAAAACGACTGAATTTTATGCAATCTAGTGATGAAATTAGTTTTTCCGGCCACGAGTCGAGTGGGACTAAAAGCGTTTAAATTTACAGATTATTTCGCATTATTGAAATTTTTCCATTTCGGAAAAGTCGTCTCAATAACCTCTGTCAAGACTGTGTAGAGTCAGGAAAGTCTTCTTCGAACCACTACTATGATTTTTGATGATTTTTTCAACCACTATGATGATTGTTTCCTTTCAAGTCCCGCGCGGGCCTCTTTGTTGACCCGTCTAGCTTTGATCAGCCATAAACCCTGAACGGATCGGGATACAGAGCCAGTGAAAACTCCCCTAGATGCGGGAGACAGTGTTGAGGTGCTTCGCTTCGCGCGGCAGCAATTGGCCAAAGGAGGCTCCTGATGGCTTTTCACCAACGTGGATTTTTATATCTCTCAACTGGCACGTCTAGCGCTCTTTCACGTTCCGCGCTTCACATTTAGCAGCTGTGCTATGCGCGCTGCTATAACAGCAAGGAATCCAATGAAGTTGAGAAAAATATGCTGTACCTTTGTATTTGAAATTTCCATATTTGTGCATTTGCCGTACTGATTTTTTGGCAATTTTCAGTGAAAATCCCAAAACTTGTTCCACGCATCCCGTTTAGCCTTTCCGATCCGGTTTTTACGATTCGCCAATTGCAGGAATACCCAAAACAAGATATTATCAAAAAATCGGATCGGGCTGTAACGGGGGGAAGAGGGGAATTTGAGGGAAAGAAGTGTATGTCGGGTAGATTCACTTCCAGATCACGTTTCAAGGTTCAGAGACGAAAGTACAGGGGTTAGTGGCTTAAGATGTTCTAGGAGCTATTCTGAAGCTTTAGAGGCCTTGATTAGCCTGCTGGCCTAGGGGCAGGGGAGTTATGGCCAAAAATAGACCAAGAAATCTGCTCGGATACCTAATGGATATTTTGATTTTCTTCACGAATAAAATTTACCTGTCAATATTTCGGCTTCAAATTTGGTGGGATCACTTTGGCACCCGGCTGGTTTTGGAGATTTTCGGCAAAAAAAACACCTAAACGCACATGGCTTTGCGGATGAATATCTCCGCTCCTATTCGCTCCAGCAACTCGGCGAAACTGTCAAGACACGCGGCCAGTCTAGTAGATTGCACTCGAAAAAAAATTTTTTTCTTGGGGGATGCGGGTTGGCTGTGAGTGACGTCATAAGTGGAGGGCTTTTAGGCCACCTTGGCCCACTTTGCCTGGCCCTGGGCGCCAACCGTTAGGTGGTAGTATTTCG
>Ga0210059_1017059_pt1 | contig 10403 bp, 5 predicted proteins | sample Ectturendosymbi2_FD_188042 | JGI IMG/M metagenome (GOLD analysis project Ga0210059, IMG submission 188042) | Ecteinascidia turbinata endosymbiont from Florida, USA - Sample 2 (SPAdes) (version 2) | ecosystem: Host-associated > Tunicates > Ascidians > Unclassified | place: Key West, Florida...
GCTTCACCACTGCAGCGCCATGGGCCGAATGTGCAACAACACAAAACAGAGCCACTATCGTAAACACTGTCAGTTTCATTTTGAAAACTTCTGGTTCTCGACTTCGAGAATCTGCATCTGTGCTGCATGCGTCCAAGTATTTGTACCGAACGCTGTCAGTTAACGCCAATGATTAAATCACTAATCCTGTTTTTTTCTCTTGAAAATGTCGAACTCTGCTAGATATCTGCTTTGTTTTGAATGAGAGTTTGATTGGCATCACTCAATAGGCGAACAATCCAATTACTTCCAGTTTGCATTGGGACGTTCCACGATTTTTTGCAGCAATTGCAAACGAACAATGGCGCACGTGGTAGTGGTAAAGTATTCCGATGCTTCCATAAAGTCACCACCATTGTTTGTTCATCGCAAACAGGGAGCAAACGGAAAAAAACGGAGACTGAATTATTGCCAGCGTTTGTTAAATATAATTTTGTTGTATTGAAGCAGTTGTGATAAGATGCGTTGTGCATGGGCTGCAGGGCCTTTGGGAGGAACAAAATGTGCTGTTGCGAAACGTATTTTGGGCCCCTTTATAAATTGTATTTCATTACCGATTTAAGGCCTTCATCAGCGTTTCGACAGGGCTGCGGAGCCGTCGTAAAAATGACACATCTCCGGCCCCGGGGCTCTTCTTTTCGTAAACATGGCTCCGGCTCCGGCTCGGGCTCCGGCTTCTGTTCGTTTTCACACGTTAATATTTTCAATTATTTTGGTGTGCCTCAAGTCAAATGGAAAATGAATTATATCAAATACACAAGTATAAGAGAATATCGCAAACCTTTTTGAGTAATTTAATCTGGTAGTTTTTTTACAAGCAGCGCTCTTACCATAAAGAAATCAGCAAAAAACAATAATCACACGTTCAGAAGGTTCAGACAACAGTTACTAGCAGAAACGTAACTAAAGATAACGGAAATATAAACAAATTTTGGAAAGGCAGTCGCTGATTTTGCCGTCAATCCCTGAGGACCTTTTGTTATTTCTTACGACCAGAATCAAGAAAATGGCTGTTTGGAAAATTACATTTTTGCCATGCAAACAGCGCAAAACCATGCAAACAGCGCAAAGCACATAGTCGATTAACTCTCTTGTGTTCTTTCTGAAATGCACACATTTGCGTTAATACAAATGCGAAGATGTGTTTGAAAGTCTTTATTTCAAAGAAATAGTATGGCTTCTAACAAGAAAGTCACCTTTGACTTTATTAAAATAGCGGAAAACTTCTGATTTTTTATCTTTTGTCACTCATAATAAGCAGTGATGAATCACAAAGTAAAACACGGTTTAACCTGCAAAGCGTAGGAGAAAATAAGACCGGTTACCGTCCTAAAAACATATAATTTGTTTCCACAGATGAAAACTTCAAGAAAAATTCACATTTGTTTACATCGCTTTTTATACCCTCCTGATGATGTATTGCTATACAAAGCAATGCTACTCCGCTACCAATTAGTTACAACTTTCATGTTATGCTCCTACTAGTAAACGTAATGTTTCCTAGTGAATTTTGCCAGTAATCTAGTAAACCTTGCTAATAAGCCTACTTTACAATGGCGTGCCGTGCATTTCACGCTTAAATCTGCAATGGTATCATATCTTTAATCATACTCGCTGCTAAGTTAACAGCATGATTACACAGCCACAAACACTATGGATATTATATTATTCTCAATATAGCTCAGTTCTTTTTAGATCGCTACACTACTGCAGACGCGGTTTGATCATTGTGACTATAGAAAGTAAGATGTGGTAGTTAATGTTTTTCTTACTTCCTCAACAGTGGTTCTAAACCACTGCGCTGAAGGGAGCCCAACCCAGACCTACAATTTTGTTACAGAGCCGCACTAAAAAATTTTAACACAAGTCAATTGAAACGTTTTGTTTCATTGCATTAATGAAGTCTGCTACACAAAATATAATAGAGGCGTTACTGAAAGACTGCTAATAGCCGCAAAAAAGCTTCTTGAGAGCTGCATGCGGCTCTTAGAATAGTGCAGTGCTTCCCCACCCGGGGTCCACGGACCCCCAGGTGTCCACAGAAGCAGAACCGTCGCCAGAAAGTCGTGAATAGGGGGGCTTTACGTTTGTGCGGGGGTGATTCATGTTTGTGCAGGGGGGGCTTGACATTCATATTTGACAAAAATTCCACTGATTTTTAGTGTTTCATATTTCAATTTGGGGGGTCTTGGAGCTTGGTTTAGAGCGGCTAAACCCACCAAAGCCCCCCCCCGTGGCGACGGGACTGCACATAAGGAATTTTGGGGGTCCATGGCCTTTATATGCATGAGATGAAAGCAACATAGCGAAATGCCAAACTACGTGTCGTGGCGGTCTTGCGTGCAAAAGGCAAACATGAGAGCAGCTCTAGAAGTAGAATCCAGGTTATAGAGCGACACAAGATCTCGCCTGTATGAACGAACATGTTTATGCACTGTAACAAATGTATGCAAGTTGTAATTAAATCAAATTCAATGGGAATCTTGATACTGTTTGTTCTTGAGAAGCTTATCCATAAAAGGATAAATTTGTGACAGAGCACATCTTACACTAACCTGAAACCCAAACCTCTGGGTTCTCTTTCTTGTCACATTTTTGGGGCATAGTTGCTTTTCCAATTCGATATTATTGCTATCATGCAGGGCCATATCTTTCACCCACCTGCTAGCTCCATCAGAAAGAGAAAAAGGCTTAAATACGAAGGCAGTGCTTATCTACCAAAGACCTGCCACAACTATATGAAAGCTAAGAGCTACTCGCACCTTGCTTTAGAGAGACTAAAAAGCAACTGGAAGGTGTGTGAAGGCCTTGCAAGCACTGTGTATTTTGTGGTTACCATGGAAAGCACAGAAAATCAATGGTCACATGTGCTTCACACAATGACAACGCAAAACCTTTCCCGCTGAAGCAAAACTTGACATGTGCAAACTATGGTGGTTATGTAGCGACTTATAACGTTGTAAGATACACCATCAACAATATGTTGGCCAAACAGTAAAAATATTTTCCGGCTGCCAACCCAACGAATGTAATCCTGCTCTTACACAATTTACCAACGCTCTCTTTTGAGTCATAGCGGCGAGCGTCAATGTGTGTTTGTTGCGTTGCTCGATGAGTGGCGTCAGACAGTTTTCCGGTTTCAGTGAAAACAATTATTCAGAAACGACGTATTTTCCAGTGTTGTAATGGTTGCAGCTTATGTTTGGATTTACTGATTTTAATTTCATTCTTGCATTTGTTTGCATTCTCTGCTCATGTTTCAGCCTTTCAATTTTTCACTCGTGAGCATTGCTTGCAGTTTCCAGGACTATGTGTGTAGTAGTATTACACATACATGAAACATGTTTCTTATAAAAAAAAATTGCAGATGGATTCACTTGTGTCCCTTTTGTGGAGACTAGTTACTCGAATATAGATACGTGTTAGTTTGAATCATCGCCAAGTGAAGAAAGCAGAGCCAGAGATGTAGCCAGCACAAACTTTTGGAGGTGCAAAACAGTTTGACTTTAAGCGAGGAACAGTATTTGGTTTGATACAACACTTCTCGAAGAACAAAATGAAAAGATATTCCAGAAGTTTGGAGGGAGACCACTGGCTCCCCTGGTAACGCCTATGAGTAGAACCCAGTCGGCTGATTTCTCGAAAGCTTGGAGGAATTTAACGAACCTAGAGCTTTTAATTGTTACGTGATACATGTAAGCTTCATGTAACATTCATGATATTTGACCTGCAAAGTAAGTGATTGATAGCGTTTCTAGAAGAGATCACTTGTACATAGCAACCCCCTGCAGAACCATGATTGAACACCAACACTGTTGTAACCATAGGTCAAAGTGGCAAGAATTTTGTCCCATCATCACCGAGGCTTCCTGAAACATTTTGGGGGCACAAGTGAGTTTTTCAACAACTCGGCTATTGCTGAGCAATTCACAAGGTCATCTCCTGAAAAACAAACTTGTTGCATTTTGAAAAACTTTTGTTTTGTAAACAGCAAAAATAATTTTCCCAAAAAATCTGACGTACTCATAGTATAGACCCCAAAAAGGCAGGAAAAATAAAGAAATATTGGCGGTCGGTTGAAAATCAAAATCATGCTCTGCTCGAGCTTGCGGTTCTACATGCAACAAAAGTAAATTAAGTTGATACATGAAACTATGTAATTTTCAATTATAATTTTGCACTTTTTAGCCACATAAAGTCCTCAAAGCCTAAATGCCCACACGGTTTAGCTCGCAAACAAGTTAAAATGTTACTGTAAACAGGAGCGGGTTAAGGTTGTATGGGGCCCCTGGCTGATACTCGGAATGGGGCCCCTTTCTATATATACTGTATATCTACAACTGAATGAACGAACTGAAGTACTTGTATTATTGAAGCAAATGAAGTTTGAGCAAAAAAACGAAACATTAACTACAGTAGTATCGACATCACGGTATGAATGAAAGTCATGGATTTAGCAAACAATATAGTCAGGGCCGGTCCTAGCAGGTGCGGGGTCCAATGCAAAACCTAGGCGCGGGACCCCTATGAGCAATGGTGTTGTGACGTCATCGTGTTCAGTCAACCGTGGCAGGACCTTTTTAATGAAGGTGTTTTAGCAAAATAATTATATGAATGTCAAGAAGACGGAAGTTTATTGGAGTTGATAACAGTTTCTCTTATTTGAAGGGACGTGGTCACAGCTCATGTGTCCCCACGTCAATGTTAAGACTAGTAGCATGCTACTGTGTTAGACATTCGGCGCTACCGCTACCACTCGAAATTAAGAAAGGAAGCTCTGCAATGGCGATAAGAGCGGCGGGCGCGAGTGCGAAGTTACGTCAATCAAACCGAACTCACAAGCGAATTGACTTCCAGTTCCAATGCAATTACTTCACTTTTACTTCACGCGTTTTAGTCACGTTTGGACGAAAGATCAAACTATTTTATGACGCAATACACGTAAAGAACCAGACTTTACAAGGGAGCAACCCACCCAAAGTTCCCCAAAAGCCCAATTTTATAGTTATTCTTAGTGCATGGACTTGGAATGCAAACTGATTTTATGAATTAGAAATGTAATGTACAAAGATTTCACAACTACCACGTCACAGATGTAGAAACCTTAATCAAGCGCAATATATAATGCACATAGTCAAATGATTAAAACAGAAGCAGATAGCCATCCAATATAATGATAAACTGGAACGAGTGTGCTGGATGACATTCACAATTTTTGCCTTGCCCAGAGCTGCAGGGCGCAGCTTCAATTGTCCTTTGCCCTCATGAACCTGGACTTTGAAGTAGTGTTTTTTGTACCTATCAACGCTCGCAAATAAGCAAAACAGTGAAAAATTGGTGGGGTGGCAAATGATAAAAGTAGTTGCACGACCGACAAATAACGTTGAACAATTTTGTGGACAAAGGAAAGAAGGAAATTTTTAATGCGAACACTTCACAAAATTTTGCGCTGGCTTGCATGAGATTTTTTGGTTCCATGGTTCAACCTCTCATCTTTTGCATTTGCTTCAATGTCGAAGACATAATTTTATTTTGACAAAATATTAAAATGCGTAACCTGTGTTAAATCCTGCCATGAAGCAAAACTGCAAGCCTTTGTCACAACCCGGTGTTTTAAACGGGCCTCATTTTGAAACGTGAACCCGGCGCGAACCCTAAATCACAATCCTGAACGCGACATTTATTTTGTCAAAATAAAATTACTCAACGACATTGAAGAACAGTAAGTGGTGACAAAAGTATCCGTCGTTGCGCAAAAAAGCCCGATTTAGACTCGAAAACTAAATTAACCGAGTGCGTAAATGTGCAACTGTGGAAAATCGGTGGCGTAGCAAGTAAACATGACTAAATAATTCACAATTAGCCATGTTCATTGAAGATTTAATCAACTCCATTGCTTCAACAATAGGTAGTGACAAAAGTGTCCGTCGGTGCAAAAAATTTTGTGCGCAGCAGAACTGTAGAAAGTCTTCAATGGGGGCCTTTCATAGGCGGATCCAGGATTTTTTAGGGGGGGATCAAGGAAGAGTTCATCCGGATATGTACTGACTGCATATGCGTGAAGCCCAACTGCTCAGGTAACTTTATTTTAACAAACACGGTTAATAACTACAGCAGGTTTTTATGAGGTCTTTAGAATTGAAAATCGGGTCCCTTAAATTAGAGAAAATCGGGTCCGTAGAATCAGAGAAATCGGGTCCCTACAGGTCCATACTGTCGTACCTAACATTTTCCTTAAAAAGAACCTGCTCCAGTATACACATTTTGGCTAAATTGCATTGTCACCATTATCCAGGCTTACTGGGACGTTTCCGAAGCAGATGCGACCTTCAAAACAATTCAGAAAACATTCTCAAACTTATCTAACCTTGAAAAGTGACTTGTTGAATGTCGGAAACGTTTTATTATCAGCAAAACAAACACAGGTACACGCCGAAAAAACGCGTTGGGCAGGCATAGAAGTGACACAAAACTACGCGAAGAAACCTGAAATGCTGCCAGTAACCTTCGTTGGCAGTCACTCTGTGCAATATCCATGGCGCATTGCGTTCGAAAATTGCAGATGTTCATGGAATAGAAGTTCATGACGTTCGGACATTAAAATTTGTTTGTTTTCAGAAAATTTTCAGATTTTTATTGCATACCACCAGAGACGTAACAAGGGGGGCAAGGGGTCACAATTCCCCCGGTGGCGAATCACTGCTGGGTGCTAAAAGTCACAACAATGTCATAAGCAATTTTTCAAAACAGTACATTTGCTTTCGAAAGACTCAGGTTCGAACATGGGGGCGCCAAACTTGTTTCTTGCCCCAAGCGCCGTCTCACTTCGCTACGCCCCTGCACATCGCGATTGTCTAGCCAAAATGGCGAAATTTGTTTACAAAAATACCTGCCCATCAGTGGCAAACTATCAATCACAAACAATTTAAAACAAAATGCTGTTGATTATCGAAATCATTTCACCATAGAAAATAACTTGAAGGTCGAGAAAAAGGCATGTTATTTCGAAAACAAGCATAACTCCTCTCCATCTCTAAAAACGCTTTGGGTGGTGGAGAGAAGAGTTTTCTGATATGGGACCAAAGTTTTTAAACGATGCCCAATACTTTTAAACTATATCCAACATATTTCTCCAGGGGCCCGTAAAATTTTGTACGGAGGGACACACCCCCACTACGCCACCCCTGGTTACGGACCTGGTGGGAACGCCGTTCCCACACAAAATACAAAAACGACTGATTCGTCTACAAGAATTTCCACACTGGATCTTCCTGTTTGGCTATAGTGCTACGGTGCTATACACGAGATAACTTGTCATTTATTCATTTATGCTGCTTCAGGCGCTACACGTAGAAATTGTGTGGGAACGCCGTTCTCAACCCACTACACCTCTGCTGGCAGGTCTGATGCTAATCAGTAGTCATCTTTAGCATAGCCTACAGCTAATTAGCACGCTTCATTTTAAGCCTACCTGACGTGGGCTACGTTTTACGGTTAGGTTTGCTGTTTTGGAATTTACGCTGTCATTGAGCGCTCTAACCTAACCTGTAGTTAACTGCATTGTAAGTTCGTTGTAGCGTAATTTCAATGCCTTTTCTTCCTACAGTAATAACATGAGCTACACTAATTCATAAAAGCTTGTAGGAAAAAAATGTGATCTGCAGCTTATTCAACTTTTGTCCACACTCTGCTCAGTCCCGTCGCCACAAAGTGCCTTTGGTGGGCTTAGCCCCCTAAACAAAGCTCCAAGCCCCCAAACTGAAACATGAAAAACTGTAAATCAGTGGACTTTTTGTTAGTTTTATAATGCCAAGCCCCCCCGCACAAACGCAAAGCCCCTCTATTGAAACTTTCTAGCAGCGGTTCTGAGTCTGCTGCTTATTCATCTTTTGTTCACAAGAAGCCCAATCTTACCCTAATGAAACAAGAGTTTAAATACTTACGTGCGCATTGGCACGGCCAGACCAAAATTGTGGATGGGTCAAAATGTTTGATTTTAGGCGAGTAAGATTATTTTGTTTGAGATACTCCCTCTTAAGCACAAAATGACCAGATATTCTAAAAGTTTGGAGGGTCTATGGCTCCCTGGTCCCTATGGCCCTATGTACGTGGGATTTATGTAACGTATATGTAATGTAAATACTTCATGTAAACACTTACGTAAGACTTGCGTATTTATATAATATTGGGACCATATTTTTTTATATAAAAACTTGTTTATTAGAAGTTTCATTTATAATGAAATGAACACATTCGGACTTCCCAAATTCAGCAAAATAAGCTTTGTATTTAATATTTTCGTCCCTATCCCTGTGCAAGAAATGGTTTTATGCAAAGGCTATATAAAAACATCACCCCAATGGAGGTTTCTTTGTCAGGAACCATCGATCAAAAAACGTATTTGAAAAAATTTAGGGGAGGCTTCAGCCTCCTTAGCCCCCCCCCCCGTGGATCCGCCTATGCCTTTACGTTTGTGCTGGGGGGGCTTGATATTGAAAATTTGACAAAAACTCCACTGATTTATATTGTTTCATATTTCAATCCACCGCGGGGTCAAGGAAGAAGTAGGGGGCCAACATATATGTTTATCTTGCGTGGTGATTTTTCGTTGTTTTGAAGATAAATTGCTATGATTAACTCTATCAAACCCAACATAGGCTGGTGAATGTCGTTAAATATGAACTAGCGTTTATTATTCACCAGAGACACCTAAACGCCACTGCAGATACAATCACACACGTGTACTGCTGTCGAATATTCTGTGCTAACAATGCAACTTCCACAGCACTGCACATGTAAAACGAAATATAAATTTTCCAAACACAATTCTGCCGGACCCACATGAACGAAAACAACTCCAAGAAAGTGAACACAATTCACATGAAAGCAAAATGGTTCCAACCACAAATTCCATCTTGACACAGAGACAAGTAGGTTGTTGATAGCCAAATAGTTTCGTCAAAATATTCTTACTACAAAGCACATAAAAAATAAACCTCTGCCAACGGATTGGTGACTACTGACTAATCAGTTTTTGTGGTAGCTGATGGACATTTTGTGATTGTAGTGTAACCATAACAGTGTTATGCAACTACTGTTACGAGTGCAATGCCCATCTGCTGCGTGGATGGGGTGAGGACTATTGAATGCAGTTAACAGCAGTATGGTTTCGGCACCAGTTGCACCTAAAGTAGCATAGCAGCGCCGCAGACAGGTGTGCATCGGATCGGCGTTTTTGGCGTGTGCCTGAATTTTCAGAACATATAGTAATTTTGTGATTTGAGAGGCAGTATCCCAAACAAAATAGTGTTATTCGCCTAAAATCAATTATTTTGCGTTCCCCCAAACTTTTTGGCCCCTCCCAAATTTTGGGACTGGCTATACACTACTGTTTCTACGTGTAGCGCCTGGAGCAGCATAAATGAATAAACAAGTTATCTCTCATGTATAGCACCGCAGTATGGTTTTGTACTTACTGTTTGTGACATCAACAATGGTATTTGCGTACTCCACGCTTCGTGTGATAGTTTGCATTTGGCGTAACTCTACTATCTTCTTTTCAGAGGAGTGATAGTCTTGAAGTTTTCAGACCGCTTTGTTTGAGTGGATTGCGAGAACTATAGGAGGTTTTAACATTTGAGAGGATCTGAACGATATTTGGTGTTAGACTTCGGTTTTAACCTAAATCAGGGATGTAGTGAGGTGGGAACGCGTGAGAACGGCGTTCCCACACCTCTTTTTAGCCCTACACCAATGCACAGCCTACGTTAGAATTTTATATCATCATCACCTCAGTGTAACTTCATCCTTCGATTATCATGTCGACTGTCAAGTTCATCAACGAAATCATCTAAATCTATTTTTCAGCTCGTACCTTTCAATTGAAAGAAGATCAGTGTTACCCAATCTTTCACTAGTAATGGAATTTCTGGGAAATGTTTTCACTAATTTAATTTTTGAAAACCGTCTCTCGCATGAAGTGAAGCGCTGGGGACGTGAAGAATTGCAGCTGCCAGTAACAATCAAACGCTGCGTTTCAAGTAGCTATAAATGAAAAAAATTGTTCCAGCGGTATAGGCAGCTTCGAGTCCTTCCGAAGTAAATTATTTGCCAAATTTATTTCATGTTTTAAATCATTTTCACTAAATGAATTGATTTGGGAATTCTTTCAAGTGTTTTTCTGATACAAATGCTTGAACAGTGAGGCAAAGAGCTGAAATACGCAAAAGAATTGTTTTTGAATCATTACAGAAAATCCGTACAAAATTCTGTCTATGAGGTTGCAACACATGTGTGGGTAGAGTCAAGGGTTTAGTGGGGCGGAACGCGTGGGAACGGCGTTCACACACCTTTTTCATGTTTTT
>Ga0210059_1017060_pt1 | contig 10402 bp, 5 predicted proteins | sample Ectturendosymbi2_FD_188042 | JGI IMG/M metagenome (GOLD analysis project Ga0210059, IMG submission 188042) | Ecteinascidia turbinata endosymbiont from Florida, USA - Sample 2 (SPAdes) (version 2) | ecosystem: Host-associated > Tunicates > Ascidians > Unclassified | place: Key West, Florida...
CCAACAGAAATTGTAATGTGTAAGTCCCTTGCTTTCAAAGGGGCCCCCAGCAGCAACTTCAATGTGCAAGTACTGTACCTTGCTTTCAGAGTGGCCACCTACAGCAACTGTAACGTGCAAGTAATATGCTTTCAAAGGGGACCCAAACAGCAATTGTATTGTGCAAGTACTATGCTGCCAAAAGGGGCCTCCAATAGCAACTGTAATGTGTAAGTACCGTCCTTTCAAAAGGGCCCAACCACCATCTCCAATGAGCAAATAAAGAAAAGCTTCAAACCAACTTCTACACCTAAAAAAATTGTGGGTTAAAATTTATTCCAAAAAGTTCTGAAAAGACCCTATCAACTAAAAGCAAATAGGCCTACTTATACCAAATTATAAATTTTTATAGCAAATGATAATTTTTTATACCAAATGAAGATTTTTAGAGATTGAAGTATTTGCTATATTGGTAATTTTATGAAAATGCCACAGATGAACAAAAAGTAGTCTTTTTTGTGTTTCTGAGTTAAAAAGGTTAGACAAATTTCTCATTTCTTGTGATGTTGTACCTTAGTGAACATTTCCATCAGAAATAAGACAACATGCAATTGTTATAGCAGGGACCACACTACATCTTTTGATTTATAGGACATTTCTTTCTTAGTTTACAAAGTAATTTTGTATTATTGCTGTTGGACTGCAAAGACTGTTAATAAGCAAGGTTACATTCATGCTTCTTATCACATGGCAGAAATGGCAATTTTTAAGTATTATGAATAGGCTACTCACTTTTTCTACAGATATTTCAGGTATTTTAGGTGGTTGGATTTAGCCTATGCTTGAAGTCACAGGTTATTTGAAGCTTGACTAGTAAATGGTTGGTTTAAGGTAGGCAATGGTTTATTGTTTCATATGACTCAGCCAACAAGCAGAAGCACCATAAAAGCCATCGCATGCAGTAAACCAACTATCAGCGACAATTAAAGCAAATGAAAACACAATGGCACAATAGCTGATCAGTGTAAACAAAGACGGGCGCTGTGTCATTGTCACGGCAAGAACGCGCATAAGTTAGCGGCGCGGATTGGCGTAAGAAATGGCCAGAGCGTTGGTCCAATGATTACTCGTTTGTGCTCGAAGCGACCGAGTTTGCGCTGATTTCGTTTTTGGTCCAAGCTGCGGAAACTGAGAGGACAGTTGCATTTTGAGAGGACAGCGGGAAGGAGCAAAAATTGTTCTTAACCGCTCCATTGCTTGGTTGTTTGGCTCCTGCAATTTGTATTGACCATATGTTTTGACTTTCGCGGAAGGCACTTGGTGGAAGTGTTCATTTTGTGGAGTGTAGTTTGGTTGGCGGCGACAGCATTGGTGCGCTGTATCGCGCAATTTGACGTCCTGGAAGATCGCGGATTAGTGCGCTGAAGCGCTGAAAAGCAATTAAGCGAGTCTTGTGTATTTGAGCGCGTCGTCTGCCGGTGTTCTTTAACGATTGTGTTTTTGTTTTCGTAAAGAAATGAAAAGGAGCGCGTTAACAATTTGCCTTCTGTGACTCTGTAGTGTTACTTGCCGTAACAGTCATATAGGATTGGCGAAAGACCGTGGCAGTAATCTAGTCAACCAACCCCGTTTATCGCTTTTTGACAAGTGTTGAGAAACAACAGTTGGAGATCGAATAGGCATAATGAAAAGAAAAACAAAAAACGAATGAACGCAGAACATGGTGAAGAAAATCTACAGGTGAAAGCGCATGGATATGTACATAGATGAGTGGATTGAATTTAAGTGAAGGAATTTGGTGTGGTTAGAGTATTGTTAGCAATACAAAGAAATTTAAAAATAGTAAGAAAAAAAAGTAAAGTTACAAAAACTAATGAGGTACAAAACAAAACAAAGCAAAACAGAAAAAAGTGTACTTCATGCCGGAAAGCATACAATATGAACACAGAAAATGCGAAAAAGTAAATACACGCAAAAAATAAAATGGAGTTACAGAATGCTAGAATACACAGTATTTTGTTGTGGACAGGTGAAATGTTGCTAAAGTTCATAACAGGGAATTTTTCATGCAGGAGGTGTTTCTTAAGTTTCCATTCAAAGGTAAAGATGGTTGAAAATTTAATATCGTCTGGTATTGAAGACCATACTTTTGGGCCAATAAATTTAAGAGAACATTTTCCTGAGGAGGAGTTAACTCTAGGTGAAAACAGGTTTCAAGAGGTTGCTAGTTTTGTGGAGTGCTAATGAATTGAGCTGAGTGGAATAAAATATTAATCAAAATGATTTGGAAGCAGTTTGTTATGATAAGAGTGCATGAATTTGCCAACTGAAAAGCTGCATAATTTGGGAAGGCGTAAGATGTTTAGTGTGCTGGAAATGTTCTTCTAGTGATCCCGTGTTAGTTGGATATATTATTTTTATAGCTTTATTTTGGAGCTTAATGAGAGGCTGAATGGTTGCATTTGAAGCACGTCCCCAATTGAGGATTGAGTAATTAAGGTAAGGATGGATTTATGAGTTATAGACAATTCAGTACAGGTGGTGTTTTATAATGTCTAAGTTTGGATATAATTCCACAAGCTCTTGATAGTTGAGTTTTTACCTTTTGTACATGAGGTTTCCAACTTAACGTATTGTCAAGAAGGACACCTAGGTATTCTAGGTTATCTTCAGGGGAAATATTGTGGTTATTTATGGTAACTTGCAATGAAGCAGGATTGTGTTTTCGAGAAGTTAATAGCAGAAAACTAGTTTGTTGTAGTTAAGAGAAAGCTTGTTGGCTCTCAGCCAGTGGTCAATTTTACATAATTCAAGGTTAACAGTTGTCTGAAGAACATTAAAACAGGAATTTGACATATGGAGATTAATATCATCAGCAAATAAAGTAGTATGAAAAGAGGAAGGTTTTGTGATATCGTTAATGTAAATAAGGAAAAATAAAAGCGAAATAACACTACCTGCGGGCCCCACAAGATATCCTTTTGTTATCTTAGTGTACTGCATTCTATTGTGCAGAAAATATGAGGATAGTTCATGAGAAACACCTCTGATACCATTGTGATAAAGTTTATCAAGTAAAAGTTCATGGTCACAGCAGTCAAACGCTTTTGATAGGTCTAGAAATAAGGAACATGTTATTAAGTTATTATCAAGGTTTCTGCGTAGTTCATCATAAATAACCTCTGAGACAAAACTGTTTAAATCTTCACATTGTTTTTGGCATGCTGAGTCTTCAAAAAGCTTATTATTTTGTTGAGATTTGTTTTTTATTGCAATTATTTCATTGACAAGCTTCCATATTTTTTTTATATCATGATGGCATTTTTGAAAAGCTTGTTTATAATAATTTTGTTTGGAGATTTTTTTTAAGTGGGTATACTTATTTCTGTAAGTTTTGTATTGTCTAATAATATTTCGGTTGTTTGTAGTCAACTGCTTTCTGTAGAGGGTATTCTTTTTTGCAATGGAAGTTAAAATGCCTTTAGGGAGCCATGGTTTGTCAAAGGAGCGTTGTTCTTTTCTGGATGTGTAACGATATGATGCATGCTTATCAAGAGTGTCATTAAAGATCTTAACAAATTTATCGCTGAGTGTGTTAACTTCACCAGCTTCAGGATTGAGGTTGTTTTTGTGACTGAGATCAGTTAAAAAGTATTTGGGTCAAAATGTTTCATGCATCTGAATTTAGGTTTTATTTTTTGTTGGTTTGGATGGTGTAGTTTAAGATTTACGAAAACTGGAAAATGATCAGAAATATCATAAATAGTAACTCCAGCATTATTTATTCTTTTTTCATCACATATATTTGTATATATATGATCTAATAAAGAAGGCGTGCAGTTTTTGCTGAATCTTGTTGGATTGTTGATAAGAGAAATACAACCACAACTGGCAAGGCTCTATCAACAAAGTTTGTTGCATTAGATTTTTCTTGATACTTAAGAAGATTGTAAAATCTCCCCAATCAGATATTCACAATTTTTGTTTTGGAGATGGGTGACAAGTTTAATAAATTTATCCTGGAAGGGTGGAAATGCATGTGTTGAATGGCGATGGATAACACCAATAATAAAAGGTTTGCCAGATGAGGTTGGAGTTTTAATAAAGAGGCTTTCACAGCCTACATTTTGGAGATTTAGGTCATTTCTGAGTTGGTAAGTTAGTTTGGAATTGATGTAATGGCCAACCCCACCTGAATTGGTTTCTGAGGGATTATGAACAAAGTTGAATCCAGGGATGTCAATATTTACAATGAAGTTGGATTTCAACTTGGTTTCTGATATGGCTATAAAAGTAGGATTTACTTCAGTCATTAGGAAAAAGTCATCTAGTTTATGCTTATTTTTACCCAGGCTTCGTACATTAAAATGAAAATAAGATACATTTTCTGGCTTATTTCCATGATTCATTTTGCCAATGTCACTGAAAGTTGAATACTTAGTTTGATAATGTTGAGGTGATAAGTCACATGCAAAAGATTCAATGAAATTAGATAAATCAGAATTGTCAAATAAAAGGAGGTTGTAAAACTCTGTGTTGGTTAAATTGGAAAATGGTGTAGTTGAAGCAACACAAGCAGAACAAATAAATGATGATGGTGAAGGCTGTTGCTGGTTGGAGTAGCATGGAGAATCATTAAGTGATTGGGTATACTTATGGCATGATGAACACTGAGTACAATGCAAACAATTAGATATATTACACTTTTTGCAGAAAGCCATGATTATTGGTTAAGTGGATTATTAAATGAAATATTACACACCAAGCAAATGTAAGGACAATATGTAGACCATTCACCATACCAAAAAGAGGAGACAGGTAGACTTGCTAGGTGATGTTTAATAAGCTCTTTCGCCCGCTCTCAGCCAGTATAACTTGAACCGTTTTTTCTTATCACATATTTAATCAATTGTATAGGCTACTTGCTGCAGTAGAAATGTTTTCGATAATGTACATGATGAATTATTTCCTACTATTGCACAGTTTTCAAACAACTAGTGGCAATGCAAGATGAGGGCAGTCTTGACTCATCCAGCCTCAAAGCTTTCCAAAACAAGTCTCTAATTGGATGCTTGTGTATGCTTTGTTTTTGCAGTTAAAGGGATGAAATTTGAAACAAATTTATTGTTTTAAATGTTCTTGGTGGTTTTTTATGGTTTCATGTATTCCCACAAAGACATGAATGTGAAAAAATTCAGAATACGAACTACCAAGCATTTTTTAAAAAGGTGAAGATGTGAAACTTTCAAAGGGGTAAACTTTGTAGTTTATTGATGGTGAATGCAGAGAAATGGACCGCGAAAATTAAGTGGGGCGATGCCAACTTGCTATTCCTAACTTTTATGTGTTGCCAGCCTTGTCTTCCCAATTTTCAGTGTTTTCAAATTTGTGTATCATGAACACCCTTTTGCATTTTCTCCTTCTGCTACTTCAGTTATGCTGTAGTCTCAAGAACATATCGTTGGGTGGCCGTATCTCAGGCAAATCAAAAGTGATTATCACGGTTGGCTGAGTATGGTGACGTCATCAAAGAGTCCCCTTTTTAGTCTTGCCTCGGGACCCCCCAACCCTAAACCCACCACTGTGCGGACAAACTATGTTTCGTACGCGTGCCATTACTTTTAGTTGTCTCTTGGTTCGCAATGCTTTTTTCAGCCAGTAAGAAATCTTCAAATGAATAAATTGTTAAAGTTTTTTTCACTCGCTAATACGCAGCTACATATTAGCTAAAAATCTTATGTATACCAACGCAAAACTTTGTGAAGTGCATACGCACTTAAATTTGCCCTCTTTCCTTTGTCCACAAAATTGTTTCGTGATATTTGTCGGTCGTGCAAGTAATTTTATCATATGCCGCTCCACCAAACTTTCATGTGTTTTGCCTTTTTGCGAGCGTAAATGGGTAGAAAAACCACTACTTCAAAGTCCATGTGCATAAACGTAAAGGACGCTTAACTGGAAGAGATTACACCTTTGATGGGAGTGCTTGTTATGTAGGCCTATTTTTTCAAAAAGTTTCCAGTTTCGATTTAAGGTTAACTTTTAGGGTGTAGGTTTAGGTTTCGACTTAGGGTTAACATTTAGGTTTTAGTTTAAGAGTTTAGCTTTTGGGTTTAGTTTTTTGGTTGAGGTTTTGGGTTTAGGTTTTTGGTTTAGGTTTTGAGTTTAGGTTTTTGGTTTAGGTTTAGTGTTTTAGGTCATGTGACAAAGACCATGCACTAATCCGAGTGTATCATCCTTGTCACTTGAACAATTCTTCGCCTATGACAAAAAAACTCCAGCAGTGTTTTTGCTTTTGATGGCAACATAAGCACTGCCTTTTTTAATTTTGGAAATGCCAAAAGGCTGTATCAATTTTGCTTCATGATGCAAAATAAAATACATGGTTTTGCATGGGCGGATCAGGACTGGATCGGAATGATGATTCTCAAAAATTCTGCCGAACAGGACTGAATCGGACTGATTATTCTAAAAAATTGCGGATCAGAACTGGTTCGGATTCAATTTCTGCGGATCAGGATTGGATTCGGACTACAAATGTCAAAGTCCACTCATATCTGGCACCGGAGTCTGAACAGAAGAAGGATTCTTAAATTTGAAAATTTCCGCACCCGGATTCAAAAATTTTGGAACAGGAGTGGAATCGGAGTCTGAAAAAGTGACTCCGGTGTCAAGCGAAATTTCTGACTTCACGCCATGTGCGCATGCACAGAGTGAGATTCACGCCATGTGCGCATGCACAGAGTGAGTATCAAATACGCTGAGAAAACTGGTGATCAGAGCTTAGGTTTGGTGTTTTGTGTAGGTAATCGTCAGGTTGGGTTTGGGTTAGGGTAAGAAAAAAATAATTGTGGTCTGAGACTAAGTCGTATATTTTCAATGGTTATAATACTTATTCCCGTACGATAGCTAAGTTTTAGGTTTAGTGACTGTGTGTGTTCCCGTAACTTTTGTTACATTTTTTGCTTGTGACTTTTAGTGGCTGTGTTCCCATAACTTCTGTTACGTTTTTTGCTTGCTGTCTCTGTCTCACATTTTTAATACCTAATTAAACCCTATTTTTGCGCTTGAATTTAAGGCTGGGAACATACTTCTATAGTTAAGTACCAACCTGAGTGAACTTAGGGAACTCACGATAAATTTCTTGGCTTGCTAAAAGGTTAAATTGACTACAAATAGAATGAATTAATTCATTCTATTTATGTCAAAATTTTCTTGTAGCCAAAAACTGGCTCTGACATCTAACCAAAATGTTGGAATTTACGCAACAAACATCAAAAAAGCAATCGCCAAACTTCATTCCTTTAGTTAATACTGTACATGAAAAGTGGAAGTGCTAAATAGCCTAAATGAAAATTACAGCCAATGAAAATGAAATCAACGATATATTGCAAACGTTTCGATAACTCCTGTTATTATCATCAGTGCATTGCAAATTCATTCCTTTACTTTGAGAAACAAAATGACTGACAAAAAAACAATTGAATAAGTAGTCATAAATTTCGCAGAGGTCAGAAATTCCGCTTGACACCAGCCACCTCTGGTGTGCTTGCCACGGAATACAAACTCACTGGTTTAGCTGCATCATCATGCCTATCCTGAAAATACATACAGTAATCTCCCAGTTAAGTTCGCAACTTTAATCTGAGCAGTATGTGCGAACTTAGCTGGTAGGTGTGAACTTAGCAATTATGCTTTGTGCTCTACACAAAAAGCGTATTATTATGTAATATAGAAAGCTTGTATATGTATCAGCAAAAATGAAGATGCTGAATTGCTGATCAGGGTTGTAAATTTGGCTTTTTTAAAGCCAGAATTCGAAATTATGGCTTCTTTTGAACACCTTTGGTTTTTTGGAAATCAAAAAGCCAGACAAAATTCAGCTTTTTCTGGCTTTTTTCAGTCGAAGAGGCTTAGCTCTGGCAAAACATTGTCTGAGCCGCATATTCATTACAAATCTCTTCTGACGAGAGTCTATGACCATGCAGGATACAAAAAATATTGCAAAGATTTTTCTGTTGCCCTAAAAATTGGCGATGTTATTTATAAGAAACATATGTAAGACAGTGTAATTACTGGGAATGAAAATGCTTTTAAAGATTGGAATTGTATTATATTTATGTTGATGTTTCTGATGAGTTTTTATATCTATTTTGTGTTTGATTATGCATGTTTTATGTGCATATGCCTTAAAACTGGTATGTGGCCATTTCTGCCTTTTTTGGGACAATGTCTGGCTTTTTTTGGTGAAAACAGGTTGGCAACCATGTTGCTGATCATTAGGGCTGAAGTTTCGAGACTGTTTTTTTCATGGACTGAAGCTAACTAATCTTTTTAGAAAGGCACATAGTGTTTACTTATATTATACTATTCACATATAATGTCAGGTAAAGCCAAGTGTTTGAATGAGTCACAGAGATTGGAAGTAATCTCAAAGTTGAGCCCGACAAATTCTCTAAGCAAATGAAGCATCGCACGATAGTACAAAGTTAGTGAGGCTACTATTAAAAAATTCTGGTCGGAACGAGAAGTTATTAATAAATGTTCTGCTCTAATGTCTGAAGAGACGAAACGGAAAAAATTTAGCGAATAGTTTTAACCCTAAAGGCAGTGGCTACAGGTACGCCTGTGGATCTTGACATTTGAAACCTCCCTAATACGCCACCTGCAACGTGACAGTAATGCACAAGGAGAGTGCAGTAGGCTTGGCAGAGACATACTAAATGTAAAACGTAAACTCTAAAGCTAAACACTAACCGTAATCCCTGAAGATAACCCTTAAACCTAAAGTTTTAAACCTAAACCCAGGGGTGTAGTAGTGTTGGAACACGTGGGAATGCGTTCCCACACCTTTTTCAAGTTTTGCTTTAAAATGATTTTGAAGCTGTTTTAAAATGGCTAGTTTTTTGGGTGCGTTCCCACACCTTTTTTGTTAGCACTACATCCCTGCCTAAACCTAAACCCTGAACCTAAAGTTTTAAACCTAAACCCTGAACCCCTAAAGCTAAAGCCCAAAGGTAAACCTAAACTGTTAATCTGAAGAGAGAAGTTTGAAAACTTGTGCAACCACTACTAGCGAAACGAAAGTCGCCAAGCTGAGAGCCGAACCACAAACCATTGGCACAGAAGACCTTAAACGTATCTACTACGCTATGAAGTCGGTGACTTTGCATGACAAACTCAGCATTTTATTTGAAGGGCGTCATATGAGGCGTATCCATAGTCACTTCCAACTCTAAACCCTAATCCTAAGCCACAAAACTCAACTCCTAACCCTAAAACCTCAACCCAAAAACCCTAACTCTAAAACCTTGCATCCGCAGATGCAATGACTCAGCAGTTCTCATGTAGCGTTGCCACCATCATGGTAGCTGAAGTGGTCAAAGTGGGCTACCTTATGGAAGGTGAAATTTTCATTGCGCATAACTTCGTAAATGCTCACCAGCAATGACTTTCATGCATAGATTCTTTGTCAGTGCATCGCAATGAATCCACCAACGTGTGTTTCAATGCTATTTTCAAAATTGGTGTTCAATTAAAATTTTACTGAATTTGGTTGCATAATATAATGCATGTGTTGTGTATGCTTACATTACATGCATATTTTCCATGCAGTTGTTTATGCTGTAGTTCTGAATTTAAAAGTGTATTGTTGTAACGTGCAACTAACTCTAACTGCGTGATAATAAGAGTTAGATGACTACAGTTTTAGCAATGGGTAAGTCTAAGGCTGATACAACGTTAGATCAATCTGAAGTAAAAGAATCTGAACAAAAGTCCTATCATGAATTATTGCAATATCTCAACCCAATTGCAAAACCTCTTGCATCGAAGAAGTTGACTAAGCGATTATATCGGTGTGTGAAAAAAGCTTCAAAACAGAAAAATCTGCGAAGAGGTGTGAAAGAGGTTAGTGAAATACCTTTTTAAACTTCAATTTGCATTTTGCATTGTTGTAAACTTCACACCACCATTTCTAAGCATTTTAAAATTTGTTTCATCAGTGAAGCAAAGCGAGTTACATTAATGCTCAGACAGAAAGCAATGCATTTCATTAATTAAAGTCTTGTTTGCAATTTTCATTAATATATTCTTCTATAGACAAATTTCTGTGTTGACCAAACAACATCAAATAAATGAAAAATAGGATCAATAATAGTTTGCAAAAAGCTACGACAGAAGCACCTGTATGGAGCTACTTGCTAGTTAACACTTTTAGAGCCGCTTGGTTTCGGCAATTTTCGCAAAACAACAGCAGTTTTCGGTTGCCTCACCAACGCCCTAGCTCCTCCGCCCATTGCGCCCACCTTGGCCCACTTTGCCTGGCCCTGGGCGCCAACCATTAGGTGGTAGTATTTTGCTGAAGTTTTTACTGGAAACTAGGCTACAATCCGAGTCTTTTGATACTTTGGATGACCTGCTG